>Ga0073928_10002061_pt1 | contig 36206 bp, 31 predicted proteins | sample PaiPotPPA55metaG_FD_76969 | JGI IMG/M metagenome (GOLD analysis project Ga0073928, IMG submission 76969) | Iron sulfur acid spring bacterial and archeal communities from Banff, Canada, to study Microbial Dark Matter (Phase II) - Paint Pots PPA... ... | reverse complement strand
GGCGAATTGCGTCAGGAGACGTCTGAGGAGCAGGCAGTATCCACCGCACCGACACCGGCTGCGGTGTCGCAACCCACGGCGGCGCCTGAAACAGCTCCGGCCCCGGAGACACCGCCAGGCCCCAGTGTGACCGAACAGAAAGTGCAGGCCGACGCGTACCGTGAGTCGTCGGCGGAGATGGACCGTCAAGTGGAGGCGGCGGGGCAATCGGCGAAAGATTTGGAAATTACGTTTGAGCGGTTCCTGGCTTCGCTCTATATGACCGGCATGCTGCAACTGGGATTCATGCGCGAACAGGGCGGGCCTCCACAACTGGACCTGATCGGGGCGCGGCAGACGATTGATTCACTGTCGTTGCTGGCGGAGAAGACCAAAGGGAATTTGACATCTGTCGAGCAGAATTTTTTGCAGAATGCGCTTTACGAGATGCGCATGGCTTATGTGGAAGTCACTAACGCCATCGCCAAAGGCCCGCAGGTTCCGGCTGGACAATCGCAGAAATGAAGGCAATGCTGACGGTGTTGGGGAGCGGCACTTCGATGGGAGTGCCGACGATTGGATGCGACTGCGCAGTCTGCCATTCGGCTGATCCGCGCGACCGCCGTACCCGGCCTTCCGTGATGATCGAATACGGCGGGCGAGCGGTGTTGATTGATACCACTCCTGACTTCCGCGAACAGGCGATCCGAGAGAACATTCGCAGCCTGGACGCGGTGCTTTATACGCACACCCATGCGGACCACATTCTGGGAATTGACGATCTTCGTCCGCTGAGTTTTCTGCACAGGCCTGGGCGCCTGCCGCTGTACGCGCATCCGGATGCCGCCGCGTTTATCCGCACGATGTTTCGCTACATTTTCGACGCAGACTACAAATTTGGCGGTTTGCCACAAGTCGAAATGAAAACCATCGATAGCGCTCTGGATTTGTTTGGGGCGCGCTTTGAGCCGGTGGTCTTGATTCACGGTGAGGCGGAGATATATGGATTTCGTTTTGGGTCTGCGGCTTATCTGACCGACCACAACGACATTCCTGAGGCTTCGTTATCGAAACTGGAAAATCTGGATGTGCTGTTTCTCGACGCTTTACGGTATAAACCGCATCCGACGCATTCGACGGTGGAGCACTCGCTTGAAACAGTGGCGCGGCTGAAACCGCGGCGGGCTTTCTTTACGCATATTTGCCATGATTTGCCGCATGAGGAAACGAATGCGGCGTTGCCGGAGAACGTGAAGCTGGCTTACGACGGGATGAAGCTGGAGTTTGAGATTTGAGTTTAAGACAGGGCTTGCGGCCCTGGGGGACAGCCGGGGACGGCTGTCCCCCAGGTGTTGATAGTACCCCGAGCGATACATGCAGGTATTTCGCAAACTCGATGAGATTCCAGCGGGGTTTGGGCCGTCGGTAGTTAGCGTGGGGAATTTTGATGGGGTGCATCTCGCCCATGTGCGGGTGTTGAAGGAAATCGTGGGCCGGGCGCGAAAGGGGAAAACGGAGTCTGTGGTGGTTACCTTTGAGCCGCATCCTATGCGAATCTTGCGGCCAGATTCTGGACTGAAGCTGTTGACCCCGACGGCTGAAAGACTGCGCCTGCTGGAGAAAACCGAGATTGACGCGGTGCTGCTGCTTCCCTTTACTCGCGATGTGTCTCTGATGAGTCCTCGCGAGTTTGTGCAGCAAATTCTATGTGACCGGCTGCGCGCGGTTGAGGTTCATGAGGGCTACAACTTTCACTTTGGACACAAGGCGGCCGGAGACGTTAGCTTGCTGACTGAACTGGGGCGGGAGCTTGGGTTTGAAGTGGTCGTGTATCAGGAACTGAGGGTGCGCGGTGAGTCGGTTTCGAGCACGCGAATTCGCGACCTGGTGCAGGCTGGCGAAGTAGATCGCGCTCGCGCCCTGCTGGCGCGGCCGTTCAGCATTCGCTCCACTCCGGGGCGAGGACGCGGTTATGGAGCGAAGTACACGGTGCCAACCATCAACCTGAGCCGCTATGAGGAACTGGCGCCGAAGGACGGCGTTTACATCACCCAGACTCGCGTGGGCGGCGAATGCTTTGATTCGGTCACCAACATCGGGAACCGGCCAACGTTTGGGGCGGACTCGTTTGCGATTGAGACTCACCTACTGGACTTCCATCCGCTGGAACTCACGCCGGAGACGGAAATTGAGCTGGTGTTCTTTACCCGGCTACGCGATGAGATCAAGTTTGCTTCGATTGAACAGCTGCGCGAGCAGATTGGCCGGGACATTCGCAAGGCGCGGCATTACTTTGGGCTGATGCGGCAGAAAACGGGAGCGGCGGAAGTTCGCCCCTAGTGGGGCAAATAGCCGTCTTCCATGGGAAGCTTTCCGTCCACGTGGACGATCTTTACGCGGTCGGTAACGGAGCGAACATCCACCAGTCCGATGGCGCCGGGAGTACTTTCCACGATGGCGAGAACGTCCTGATCGGAATCCACAAGTTTCAGCGAGTCGCGATGCTCGGTGGTCCAGGCCTGCAGTTGTGCAGCAGACATTTTGTTCAAGTGCTGCAAGGTGATCATTTCGCCCGGGGACGCGCGATGGAAGACCAACACGACTGGCCTTCCATCAAGCCACTTTTTGGTCTCCGTGCGAAATACTTTGCCCAACTGGGCGGAGGTCATTTTGTCTACGGCGGTTTCTTTCGAAACTACAACTGCCATATGGTGGGCGAGACATGGAGTGGCCAGCACTAACGCCGAAATCAGCAGCACAATGGAACGTTTCACGCTCTTTACCTCGGGTTGAAGATACTGTGAACGTACCCCAGAACGGAAGATAACTTAAGTATCGAGGGGGTGTCGGTTTGTAAAGGATTTGTTAACAGCGGGCCGAACTTGCGGAATATCTTCCCTGCCGGACATTGACATCCTGCCCGCTGTAGCGCAACATCCTGGATCATGAAACTCGCGCCCGTAGCTGGACTGCTCTTCTTGATTACGACGACTTCCCTTCTCGTCGTTCGTGCTCAAGCCCCCGCTGCCAACAACGAAATCAAGCGTCCCCCAATTGTCGGCGTCTCGCACATCGCGCTGAACACCGACGACCTGGACGCGTCCCGCAAGTTTTATACCGGGATGCTGGGATTTGAAGAGGCCTTCAGCATGAACAAACCTGATAGCAGCCTGATGCTCACCAACTTCAAAGTGAACGACCACCAGTTCATTCAAGTGTTCCCAGAGCTGAAGTCTTCCACACAAGACCGGCTGAATCATATTTGTTTCGAGACCACCGACGCCGAGCAGCTTCGCACTTACATGGCCAGCAAGGGCGTCGCCGAAGTGCCAGCGGCGAAACTCGAACCCGGAAAGAATGGAAGCCTTGCATTTGAAATCCACGATCCGGACGGGCATCTGGTGGAATTCGTCCAGTATCTGCCAGGGTCGCGGTATGCCAATGATTTTGGCAAACATCTGGGGGCGCGGCGCATTTCAGAAAGAATCATTCATGTGGGCGTGACCGTGAAAGACCGCGCCGCCGCCGACCATTTTTATAAAGACATCCTCGGATTCAAGTTGCAGTGGCAGGGCGGAATGAAAGACACTGACACCGATTGGGTGGCGATGCGCGTCCCCGAAGGGACGGACTGGCTGGAGTATATGCTCAACGTGCACGATCCTAGTCCGCGGACGCTGGGAGTGATGCATCATTTTTCGCTGGGGACGCCCAGCGTGAAGGATTCGTACACGGAAGTTCTAAAGCGCGGAATGAAAAACGTAGAGCCGCCGAAGATTGGGCGCGATGGCAAGTGGCAGCTGAATTTGTATGATCCAAACCTGACGCGCGCCGAGTTGATGGAGCCAAAGCCGGTCGAAAAGCCGTGCTGCTCGCCGATTCTGGAGTAGGTGGGGAATGATCGTGGAGGGCCGCCTTCGCCCGTCGCCGGGTCGCGTGCCCGGTGTTCTTCCACCCGCCCTACACCAGCACAATTCTTGGATGAAACAACGTCCCAGCGACGCGGGTCGCAATCGCAATCAAATCCCGCTGGCCGGAGAACACCTTAACTTCGCGGGCGCTGGAAAACTCGGCTAGATTCACCGGCATGCCGTGGCGGATTTTGGAGGCGGCCTCGTCGTCAGCCGCGACCGAAGGCATTGCCGGCAAAAGCTTGCGTGGGTGCACCAGGATGGCATCAAGGGCCTCGCCGCCGGGCACTCCCCCGGCCCCAGCAAGCTGTTCCAAATCGGCGAGCGTGTGCGCGGCGTCCAGTCGAAATTCGGCCACCGAAGTCCGGCGCAACGATTCCAGATGCGCGCCGCACCCAGCGAGCTGTCCCATCTCATGCGCGATGGAACGCAAGTAGGTTCCCGAGGCAACTCGCGCGGCAAAATGGGCCCGCGAATCCTCCAGTTCGAAAATTTCAAACTGTTTGATTTCCACAGAAACCGGCCTGAGCGGGACATCTTTCTTTTTACGCGCCAGCTTATAAGAAGGGGTGCCGTCGATTTTCTTGGCCGAAAAGGGCGGCGGAATCTGTTCAATCGTGCCTACGAACTTCCCGGACATGTTCCGCACTTGCGCAATCGCGAGGACAAGCTGTTGCGTTTCCCCGACTGGCTCGCCTTCCGCGTCATAAGTATCGGTAGCAAAACCAAACCGGATCACGCCTTCATAGCTCTTCTCCGCTGCCAGATAGAACTGCGCCAAGCGTGTCATATTCCCCAACACGAGTGGGAGCACGCCCGTGGCTAGCGGATCGAGCGTCCCCAGATGTCCGACCGCGCGCTGGTCGAGAATGCGCCGCACCCGCGCGACCACATCGTGCGAAGTGAACCCCGAGGGCTTGTCGATGATGAGGACGCCATTCATAGGAATTGATTCACTTAGCGATTGCGGGATTGAATCATTGACGAACCCGCGGGCGATTGACAGATTGGATCATTGTAGAATGGCGAGTTGGCAAAACGGTTTACGGGTTGAATGATTCAATCATTCAATCCTCCATGATTCAATCCCATGTTCCCTATTCGCGACGACCAGCCCAGCTTCAGCACCCCCTTCGTAAATTACTTCATTATTGCGTTGAATGTGGTCGTATTTTTGTTTGAGCAGTCGATCGAGTATCAGGATCCCCGGGAATACCTGGCGCTGATGTTTCAGTTCGGGGTTGTGCCGCTGCACATCACCCATGCGCTCGCCGGTACAGGACACGTCAGCCTGGCAGGAGCATTCCTCCCTATTTTAACCTCGATGTTCCTGCACGGCGGCTGGCTCCACATCATCGGCAATATGTGGTTCTTGTGGATCTTTGGGGACAACATTGAAGATCAGCTGGGGCATTTTCAGTATTTGCTTTTCTATCTGATCTGCGGATTTGCAGCGGCATTGGCTCATATCGTGTTGAATGCCGGCTCAAATCTGCCTACGGTAGGCGCGAGTGGGGCGATCTCTGGAGTGATGGGAGCGTATTTGCTGCTTTATCCGCGCGCCAAGGTGCTGACGCTGGTGGTGCTGATCGTCTTTTTTACCTTCTGGTGGCTGCCGGCTTGGGTGTTTCTTCTGTATTGGTTCGCATTGCAGATTCTGAGCGGAGCCCAAACGGTTGGTCAAGTCGGCGAACACACTGGTGGCATCGCGGTGTGGGCGCACGTAGGTGGGTTTATCGCGGGAGTGATTTTGATCAAAGTCTTTCCGCAGCGGGCGCAGAGGCAGCGCTACGCTAGCTGGTAGAAACAGTGGTCAGTGGGCGGTGGTCAGTGGGCCACAAAGCCCAGTGCTCAGGCGTCGGACCGTTAAAAATCATTTGACCCCTCATCACTGCCCACTGGTCACTGACCACTGCTTATAATGAACCCGTGACTGTTTCTTCTGCCAAGCAACTAGCCTCGGCCGATTTTCCCACCCGCTGGGGACGATTCCGAATACACGGATTTCGACTGGAGTCCGACGGCGGTGCCAAGCCGGAAGAGGCGGTGGCGCTGGTGATGGGTGACGTCCACTCCTCGCCGCCACTGGTACGAATCCATTCGCAGTGTCTGACTGGAGACGTTTTCGGGTCGCTGCGGTGCGATTGCCGGCAGCAGTTGGAGCTGGCGCTGTCGCTGATCGCCAATGAAGGAGCGGGCATTCTGATCTATGAGCAGCAGGAAGGGCGCGGTATTGGACTAATGCCGAAGCTACAGGCTTACGAATTGCAGGATTCTGGGCTGGATACGGTCGAGGCAAACGAGCGGCTGGGTTTTAAGGCGGACCATCGCGAGTTTGGATTGCCGGCGGAAATATTGAAATCGCTTGGGGTTGAGCGAGTGCGGCTGCTCTCAAACAATCCGGACAAAGTTGCGGCGCTGGAGCGAGCGGGGATTGAAGGGGTGGAGCGGGTGCCGTGTGAGGTGACTCCCAGCCCGCATGCGCAGGAGTATTTGAGGACGAAGCGGGAGAAGCTGGGACATTTGTTGCCGGAAGAGTAGCCCCCGCCATTCGGTGCCGGGACAAAGCGCGTCGCTCGAGTCTGGAGCAAGGGGATCCTGTCGAATGGAGGTGGCCTGTGAAACGAGTCGCCAAGAGCAGCACACACAAAAAGGTCGCGCGCAAGATGAACAAGAAAGTAGTTCGCATGAATGATCCGATTCGAATCGTTCCGCTGCACCTGCCAAGCGAACTATACCGGCCATCAGCTGGCATTGCAGCTGCTCCCGCAGTCCAACTCACCTATCGCGGTGCCCCGCTATTGGACTCGGTCAGAGTGTTCACGATGTTCTGGGGACAGGCGTGGCAGACAAGTCCGAATTCCGACTTGGCCAACCAACTCAACCAGTTTTTCGGGTTTGTGGTGAGCAGCTCGTTAGTTGACCAACTTGCAGAATACAGCGTGCCGGGTCACACCATTGGGCACGGCTCGTACATCGGCACAGCCACGATCACCCAACCCACACTGTCCCATTCAGTCACCGATGCAGCAATTCAGAACACGTTGGAACAGGAGATCAAGAACAACTCCTCCGTTCCGAACCCCGACGCCAATACGCTCTATTTCATTTACCTTCCGCCGGGAACTGCGGTGGTGCAGGGTGGATCTCGGTCGTGCCAGGCGTTCTGCGGGTATCACGATACCTTCGGAAGTGGGATCTACTACGCTGTGATGCCCTTTCCGAATTGCGCGGGATGCCTAGGCGGCATGACTAACCTGGCCGCTTTGACCTCCACCAGTTCGCATGAGCTTTGCGAAGCGATCACCGATCCGGTACCTGGCCAGGGATGGTACGACGACACCCACGGTGAGATTGGCGATATCTGCGCATGGCAGACCAAGAAACTTGGGAGTTACACGGTGCAGATGGAATGGTCGAACAAGGATGCGAGCTGCAAGTGAATGGGGTTACGGAAAATGCAACGACTCGTCCGACCCGCTGCTCCGGCCGTCAGCGATGGCCATTGGACAAGGCCAACACCGCTCTCTTCGTGAACACCCGAATCATCTCGCGGCGGTATTCGGGAGTTAGGGCGGAGGTCGTCAGCGGCTTCGCAGTGCGAGCGGCCAGTTCGCCGATGGCTTCGGCGGTAGCTTCATTTAGCTCGCCATTGAGCACGGAATCCAAGCCCTTCACCAGAACCGGGGCGGGATTTACCGCGGTGATGCCTATGCGAATGTCTTCCACATGGCCGTTGGATTTTCTCATCGCAACGGCGACTCCCGCCAAGGGGTAGTCAATCGAGCCACGAACGCGGAGTTTGCGATAGGTTCCGCGACATCCGGCTGCGGCGCGCGGGAGAAAGATACGCGTTAGCAATTCTTGCGGCTGCAACTTGCGATGAGTGGCTCCATCAGCGGTGTAAAAGTCGCAGAGTGGAATCCTTCGGGCTCCGGCGGCGCTTACGATTTCGATTTCGGCGTCCAGGCACAGCAGCGCTGGAGGGGTATCGGCGGAAAAGGCTGCCCAGCACTTGGTTCCTCCGGGAGCGACGTGGCAGAGGTCGCCGTCTTTCTTGATGCAGAAGCCGCAGGACTTTCTCCATGCCAGCGACTGGTTGTACCAGAGGCAGCGAGTGTCGAGGCAAATGTTGCCGCCGATGGTGCCCATATTGCGCAGAAGGGGGGACGCTACCGTTTTGGCGGCTTCGACCAGGACGGGATACTGGCGCAGGAGGTCCGAGTGTTCGATTTCTGCAAGCGCAGTAAGGGCGCCGATTTCAATTCCCTGCACGGTTTCGCATATTCCTTTCAGCTCGGCGATACGTCCAATGTCGAGGACATGGTCGGGCGCGAAAAGCTTTTGCCGCATGGAGGGGAGAAGGTCGGTGCCTCCGGCGAGGACGCGGGTGTTTTCGTGCTCGCCAAGGAAGGCCATGGCCTCCGGCAGAGTGCGCGGGCGGGCGAGTTGGAATTCGGGGAGACTCATGGAATCCTATGCGGGCCTCGGCGCGGAATGACAGAGAGAGTTGTCCGCGCAAACGCCGCGCGGGCCGGACGGGCGATGGCGCCCGTCCCCAGACGGTCTGTGATTATTCGCGCTTTGTGCGATCTTGGATCCCTGATTCTCATTCTGTTCGCACCAAATCGGCTGGATGCCGCTCCGCGCCCTTGCCTTTGAAACACAACGCGCCGCCGTGCTCGCGGAAACGAGCGGGCGCTGTCGGATCGACACCTTCGGTTAGGTTCAACGCTTTGGCATTTCTCTTTGCACGGAGAGCGGCCAGCACACGCTCGGGTGTGAATGGACACTCGTGCAGGCGGATTCCTACGGCGTCATAAATCGCGTTGGCGATCGCGGGAATGGTCGCGGCCAGTGATCCTTCGCTGCATTCTTTGGCTCCGAAGGGGCCTTCGGGGTCGATGCTCTCGACGATGATGGGCTCGACCTCGGGCGATTCGACCGACGACGGGCTGCGGTATTCGAGCAAGCCAGGGTTCATCAGCAGGCCGTCTTTCCAGATCATTTCTTCGGTCAGAGCCTGGCCCATGCCCATCCATACCGAGCCGATGATCTGGCCTTCGACGGAAACCGGATTGAGGGCACGTCCGCAATCGTGTGCGGCCCAGACTTTGTGGACCTTGACTTCGCCGGTGTCTTCGTCCACGGTGACTTCAGCGACTTGGGCGGAATAAGAATATGCGGGAGATGGGCCGACCCCTCCGCCTTTGTGTTTCCCGCCGCGAGCTTCGGGGGGAGGCGCGTAGGATCCAGTGCCGGTGAGGGCACCGTGGAAGTCGATGGCGGCGACTACGGCTTCTTCGAAGGTCAGGGAGTCTTTGGGGCCTTCGTCTTTGCGTTTTTGTTGGAGGGAGCCACGAAGAATTTGGTTTTCGACTCGACCAGAGACCGAAGGAATCGCCCCCGGCCGTGTGGGTCGGACACGGTTGTCCGACCGCCCTTTGGCGAAAACCTTATCGTCACGAAACAAAACCTCTTCCGGTTCGCATCCCATTTTCTTCGCGGCTGCTGCCGCGATTTGTTTTTTCACTGCCTCGGAGGCACGCAACGTTGCATTTCCAGCCATGAAAGTTACCCGACTGGAGTAGGAGCCGATATCGATCGGCGTGAGATCGGTATCCGCGGCGATGATCTTTACTCGCCCCAGCGAGCAGCCCAGGACTTCGGCAGCGATCTGCGCCGTCATGGTGTCCGAGCCCTGGCCGATTTCGGACGCGCCGGTATAGACCACGACTCCGCCGTCGCGATCGATCTTGATGTTCACGGTGGAATGCGGCATGTCGGATCGAATGATCGAATTGGCGGCGCCGCTGACGTAGTGGCTGCACCCCATGCCCAATCCTCTTCCCCGTGGCAACGCACCTTTGCGATCTTTCCACCCGGAGCGCTCGACAACTTTCTCGATGCACTCGGGCAGTCCGTAGCTTTGGACTCGCAGACCGTTCACGGTGACGCACGGGGGTTGCAGCAGATTGCGGCGGCGAATCTCGACGGGGTCCATCTTCAACTTAGCAGCAAGTTCGTCCAACTGCGATTCGAAGGCGAAGCGCACGTTGACGGTTCCGTGGCCGCGCATGGCTCCACAGGCGGGCTTGTTCGTGAGCACACGATAACCGTCGTACTGAATGTTCGGGATGTCATAGAGGGCGCCGAGCAGCGCGCCGGAATAAAGAATGGTAACGACGCCGTAGGAGCAGTAGCCACCGCCGTCCTGGATGACGCGGGCTTTGACGGCGGTGATGCGGCCGTCGTTGGTCACGCCGGTCTTGAGATCAATGATGGTGCGCGGGCGTCCGCGATGCGCCCAGAAAACTTCTTCGCGCGTGTAGGTGATCTTCACCGGAGCTTTGGCTTTGCGAGCGGCAATTGCCGCAATGATTTCTAGTGGGATGACTTCGCTCTTGCCGCCAAAGCCTCCGCCCACCAGCGGCTTGATGACGCGAATCTGCGACATCGGCATTTCGAGGACGAGTGAGAGTTTGTGCTGCAAATAATACGGCACCTGGGTTGACGACCAGACGATGAGGCGGCCAAGTTGACCCGTCTGCGAGTCGAGTTCGAAGGATGCCAGCGTGGAGTGCGGCTCCATGGCGGCGTGCGTGACTTCATTGGCAATGAAGCGGGCGTCGGCGACGTGGTCGGCGTCGGCGAAACCTTTGTCGGGATCGCCGAATACGTGGTGATAGTCCTTTTCGAGGTTGTGCGGCTTGTTGTCGTGGATGAGGTCGCGCTGGGCCTTCATGGACGCTTCGGGATCGAAGTAGGCGGGGAGGATTTCGTATCCAACTTCGATCAGCTCGACAGCTTTTTCGGCGGTAGCTTCATCGATGGCGACGACGCAGGCTACGTTGTCACCGACATAGCGGACTTTGTCGAGAGCCAGCGCGTGTTCGTCATGACCGACGGGGAGAATGCCGTAGGGATTGGGCGCGTCCTGGCCGGTGACGACGGCGATTACGCCGTCGAGTTGCTCGGCGCGGGTTGCGTCAATGCGCTTGATGCGGGCGTGGGGATGCGGGGAATGCAGAATCTTTCCGATTAGCATTCCGGGGACGGAAAGGTCATCAGTGTACTTGCCGGCGCCGGTGGTCTTGCCGGCGGCGTCAACCATGGCGATGGGTTTGCCGATAATGGAGAAGGTGGTCATGGACATGGATTACTTCTCGAAATTGAAAGTAATCGTTTCATAAGTGTTGTCTTCGAAGGCTTGCCGCTTCCTCGTGAAGCGCCATCGCACAGCAGCTTTGACTGTGAGTTCTTGCCATCTCGCATCTCCGTCCGTGGCTGTTGCGCAAAACGGACGGTCGTGTTTTATGAACACCTCTACGTGCACCGGTCCCGCGCAGTTGCACAATTCCGGCGTCTTGGGCTGTACGCGAGTCTTTGAATACTTCAGCAATTTGACGGCATCAACCGAGACATAGCCGTCGTTGAGCATGTACATTTGCTCAGGACATGTCGAATAGTGTTTGACTTTCTCAGTCGCAGTGCATTGCACAGGTACTGCAACCAGCAACAGCAGAGCAAGGTTCCTCAATTTCCGTTCACCATTCCCTTCTGCTCGGCTTCGATTGCGGCTTTGATCGCCTCATACATCTGGCTGTAGCCGGTGCAGCGGCAAAGATTGCTGCTGAGGGCGGCGCGGACATCTTCTTCGGTCGGATTCGGGTTTGTCGCCAGAAGATGCTTTACGGTCATCATGAATCCCGGAGTGCAAAAGCCGCATTGAGCGCCTCCCCAATCGCCGTAGGCTTTTTGGATGGCGGCGAGGGCGCCGTGCTCGCTGACGCCCTCGACGGTGGTGATCTCCTGCCCTTCGCAACTGGCGGCGAGCAGGGTGCAGGAAAGCTTGGGAGTGCCGTCAACCAGCACTGTGCAAGCGCCGCAGGAGGAGTCGTCGCATCCGCGCTTGGAGCCGGTGAGATCGAGTTCCAGCCGAAGCGCGTCAAGCAAAAGCAGGTTCGGCTCGATGGCGATCTCGTACGAGCGGCCGTTGACGCGGAGAGTGAGGAGTTGCTTTTTCATGCAAGAGGCTTTTAGCTCTAGCTTTAGCCAAATCTCCCGCCTCAAGCTAAAGGCTAAGAGCTAACAGCTAAGAGCTGCCTTTAATACATCGGCACCTTTCCATCCACTGTGCGCGACCAGGCGTCGATTCCTCCAGCCATGGACTGCGCTTTTTCAAATCCCTGCTGTCGAAGCCATGCGGTTACGTTCATGGATCGCACTCCGTGGTGACAATAGACGATGATGTGCGCTTCAGGATCGAGTTCCTGATGAGCGCGGCTGGGGACGTCGCCCATCGGAATCCGGGTTGCGCCCTCGATGCGGGCGGTTTCGAATTCCCAGGGCTCGCGGACGTCGAGCAGGGTGAACGGTTCTTTGCGCTCGGCTGCGTTCTTTACTTCTTCGGGTGTGATTTCGTAATCCATCTTGATTCCCACCGCATCTGCGCGCAGCGTTATCTTCCGTCGACCCTACTGGACTCGCGTCGTTTTGCAAGCCTATCCATGGTTGTTCCCCCTGGGTTAAGTTATTGCGTCCCTCCGGAGCTGTTGCGCTGGGCATCCTCGGTTTTCGATGTCGAATTAAATGTTGTCGTAAGACTCGCCACTGCAGCCAGGGCCCACAGCACCGTCGAAGCCATCCGGAGCTGACGTACGGCGTTTTCCGGGGCGCTCGACCAAGCCGAAAATGCAAAGCCGAGCAAAAAAATTATCAGCACTAAACCGAAGAAAATACGTTCGCGCCAACATAGGGTTTCGCTCAGCAAGCCGGCGATTAGCACCACCCAGACGACGTAGGTGAGCACTGTCCACCAGTTATGGGTCCAGGAGTAGTCTCCGGTGCTGAGATGCGAATAGGAAAGATAGGAGAAGTACGCCGATGCGGCGGCTCCCGCTACTCCCCACAAGAGGGTGCCACACATCAGGTGAGCGGACTTTCCGCGCGCGCGTTTAGCGGGCGAGGCTATCTGCCCTTCCACGCTGGGTTTCGTTTCTCCAGGAACGCTCGTATGCCCTCCTCTGCGTCTTCGGTTTGCATCAAGTCTTCCAAATAGATTTTCTCGGCCCGCGCCAGGCCTTTGTCGAAATGCATCGAGTCCCACGTGTAAATGGCCTTCTTGGTGACGGCAAGCACGGCGGGACTCAAACTTGTCAGCCGATGGGTCAACTCGTTCACGACGGTTTTCAGCTCATCGCCCAGCGTCGCACGCGTCGCCAGGCCGGCCTCGGATGCTTCCTTCCCAGAGATCATCCTCCCGGTCAGGATCAGGTCTGCGGCGCGCTTGTGGCCAACCAGGGCGCTCAATGCGGTGGCGGCTGCGGGCGGAAAACAGCCTAACTTGATCTCCGGAAATCCCCACCGTGCGTCTTCTGTTGTAATGACGATGTCGCACATCATGGCCAGCTCCGCGCCGCCTCCCATGCAATTTCCCTGCACCGCGGCAACTGTCACTTTCCTGGTGGCGATCAGAGCGCGAAAGATCGCGTGGAATTCGGTGAGCATCGATGCGGCCTTGTCGGGAGTGTGAGCGGCGACCTCTACCCCGGCAGAGAAGTTCCCTCCTTCTCCCGATAAAACCACCACCGAAATGTCGTCGCGGGCTTCCATGTTTGCCAGCGCCGACGTGAGATCGCGCATCATCGGAGGGTCGATCACGTTCAGCGGCGGGTTGATCAGAGTAATCTGTGCAACGGGAGCATGGAACGCAAGGGCGACTCGGGGCGTCGTGCTTTTCGTCTTCATCGCGCTCTTCATATCTCTTTATCAGTCAAGCCACGAGATGATCTAAAGCCACGGAGCCGGGTGCTGCCTACAAATTGATCGCCGACTTCCTCGGCTCGCTGATCGTTTCCAGCGGATCGCGCGCGCCTTCCTTTACTGCGATCCATCTCTTCTCGTTGCCAATGATGTCGAGCAGCAACTTCTTGTCCGCGGCACTGGGCAGGAAGTCACCTAACTGCTGCGTGTAGGCTTTGTCATCGAGTGGCTCGCCAGTCTGCGGATGAAACTTTTGCCCCGCCCAGCGGCCGATGGAGCGATTGAATCTGATGTCGGGAGCGTAGAGCTTTGGCTCACCCGGCTTCAAAACATTGTTGAAGCGTTCGATCAGTCCAGCAACCTCGTCGCGATACAACTGACGGTTGTAATCGTTTAAGTCGTCGAGATCGGCGGTCTTGTCGTTGGCGGGCTCATCGTAGCGGCCCTTGATGCCCCACACATAGGCCCAGTGCGCGGAAGAAGAATGATCGGTGCCGAAGAGGTCGTAGGAGCTGGAAATCCATTTGTTCAGATATTTCTGAATCAGCCACGCGGGAATCATTCCCGCCTGCACGATGCGGCGCAGGCCGTCGTTGCCGGTGCCCATGTGAAAAGCTTCTTCGCGCAGCATGTATGACATCGAACGGCCGAGGGGAGCGAACGCCGAGTACTTCAGCATCTGCAACTGGAACTTGCCGTCGCGATCAACGAAATCGGTGTAAGTAAAAAAATCCATCCAATTGTCCACGTCAACGTTGAAGGCGCCGAGCAAACGTTTATTTTCAAACGCACGGCGCTCGAGCATCTTCTGCGCTTCGACTTTGCCGGAGTATCCGAAGTGATCGACGAGCAGGGCACACATTTGCCAGCCATGCCGCATTTCTTCGATCATGACGCGTGTGATGGCTTTGCGGTCCCAATCGGTTGGGGCGCCTTCGAACAGGTTCCGCTGCTGCTCGACGCTGGCGAATTCAGTGTCGCCTTGATAGACGATCATATTCAGCAGCGCGTCGCGCATTTGCTGAGTGGGAATTTGGCGGAGGTTTTCCCATTTGCGCTTGCCTTTGAAGTGGCCGAACTGGATTTCGTCGGTTTCGATAGTGCCGTAAAGAGTGTCGAAATTGAAGCTGGCGATCTCGTCGCGATTGACGCCGATTTCTTTGCGCCAGTCGTCGAAAAGGCCGACCCAATCGCTGAAAGTTCCGATTTTTGCTACTTTGCCAGGCATCAACTCTCAGATCTGTGGAGCGACCGGCGTCCTCGCCGGTCCAGTCATTGCACGGGCGGGGACGCCCTTGCCTCCACGTTCTCGTTTACTTTGCCTTAAATTCCGCAGGCCTTTTCTCCACATACGCCGCCAGGCCTTCTTTCGCGTCTTCGCTCTGGAACAGCAACTGCTGGTTCTCGCGTTCCACTGCGAGAGCGGATTCCATCGGAATCTCCCATCCAGTCTGCACGGCGCGCTTGATGCGACCGACAGCTTTCGCGGCTTTGTTGGGCGGACAGAACTGGCGCGCGTACTCCATGACGTTTTCCATGAAGCCTTCCCGCTCGTAAATGTCGTTGATAATTCCGAGTTCGAGCGCTTCTTCGAAAGAGAAGGTGTTACCGGTGACCATCAGCTCGATGGCTTTACTCTTGCCCACCAGCCGTGAGAGCCGCTGCGTTCCGCCAGTGCCGGGCAGGACACCCAGGTTCACCTCGGGCAGACCTATCTTGCCGGAGTCTTTGCGAGCGATGCGCATGTCAGCGGCCATGGCGATTTCGAGTCCGCCGCCGACGCAGTGTCCATTGATCGCAGCGATCACCAGCTTAGGGGTGTGCTCGAGGCGGAGCAGCATTTCGTTGGCGTGCAGGCAGAAGTAGTACTTGAATGTTGGATCGACGCTGGCCAGCATCTTGATGTTGGCGCCGGCGGAGAAGAACTTGTCCCCCGCTCCGGTGAGCAGAATGACGTAGGCATCGTTGTCCATGCGGGCTTTGAGGATGGCCTCGTCGAGCTGGCGATTCATCTCGTAGGTGTAGGTATTGGCCGGAGGATCGTTCATCTCGATCACTGCTACGCCGTTTTGTAGGCGATAGTTGACGAGTTGTTTGGTTGCCTCGGCTGCGGGCTGCAATATCGTCGCCATGTGGGTGCTCCTTTTTGGCTAAACGGAGTGAGTTGCCAGCGTCGTCAAACAGCAGGTCGCTCGACTCCGGGAAATCGGAATGACAAAGTTTAATGAGTGCCACCAATCCCTTGAAAGAAAATGTTTCCCATGTCCCGCGCCATGCGACTGGCGCTGCCGTCCTGGCGCCGGTTGTACCAGGTATAAATCCAGTTCATCATGCCGAAGAGCGAAAGTACCGCGATACGACTGTCAAATTGTAGTCCCTTTTCTTTGCGGTAGCGGTTCAGCAGATCGAGGCAGATGCGGTAGTACTCGCGCTTGATTCCTGCGACCTCGCGCCCATAATCGCCTTCCAGCGCCTCATCCTCGTGCGACAGCACTTTCATCGCCTGCTGGTGCTCAAGAAAATATTCCAGATGATTCAGAATAACTACCCGAATCCCCTGCTCGGGATCGGAGATGCCCTCCAACTGATCTCGCAGGCGGCCAAGGATGGTGGAAAAAGTGTGTTTCTGAATCAGATACAACAGCCGCTCCTTCGATCCTAGGTAGTGATACATCCCGGCCAGCGACATGCCGGTGGCGCGCGCAATATCGCGCATGGAAGCGCCTTCGTATCCTTTGTCGCAGAAGACTTCGGTGGCGTGGTCGAGGATTTTGCCGAGTTGAGGGCTGGAGGCGGGCGGGTTGGCGCGGGCTCGTTTGCTCTCACGTAAAGCGCTTTGCCGAAGTTGAGCGGGGGACGCCATAGCCAGTTCGAACGTTCGTTCTAATGATAACCACAATCGTGGCCCTAGACAAGATGGTTATCCACATAAGAGTTGCGAGCAAATCCGCTGATCACACATTCAGGCGATTCGCGGCAGCGACGCGTCCATACCAGAGCCCGGAGTCTTTTACTGTGCGCTTCTGGTTACGGAAATCCACATAGGTCAGTCCATATCGCTGCGTGTAGCCATCCGCCCACTCGAAGTTATCTACTAGGCTCCAGGCGTGATACGCGCGCACTCTGGCTCCGTCGGCGATGGCTCGCGCCAACTCCTCCAGAATTTGGCGGTGAAACGCGATGCGGCGCGAGTCGGGAACCCGGCCAGTTTCGTCGGGGCCGTCAAGATAACAACAACCGTTTTCGCTTATCTCAATGATGGGGTGGTTATACTCGAGTGAAATCTGCATCACCAGATCATAGATGCCCCGCGGCCATATCTCCAGACCTGCTTCGGTCAGCGGACCTTCCGTCGGCATCTCAACATGGATTTGGGTCAACGGATCGCGACCCGAAGAGCCTCCTTCTCCCTCGGTTTCCGTGCCGAAGTGGCCCCCGCTGCCCGTCTGCGAGCTCGCACTGGCATGGGACACAACGCGGCGCGTGTAATAGTGAAAGCCGAGCCAGTCCAATGGAACTCTCATGATCTTCTCGTCACCGGCTTTGAATCCCATAGCCTCGTATGGCGTCGCGCCGACGAAGGCCTTTGGATACTCGCCGCGGATCGCGGTGTTTAGGAAGTAGAGATTGTTCATCGCGTGGTAACGCGCGGTGGCTGCGCGATCGGCATCACTCTCCGTCTTCGGATAGGCTGGTGCCATTCCGTACGCACTACCGACCGTGGCTTTGGAGGACGATGCCTTGATCGCCCGAAAAGCCTCGCCCTGCGCAAGATTTACAGTGTGGGCGGCTTTTAGAAATTGGTTGAAATCCGCCTTGCCGGGAGGAAACACACCGATGCCGTAGCCGTAATAAGTAAAGGTCCACGGCATGTTGAAGGGAGCCCAAGTTGTGATTCGATCGCCAAGGTTCTTGGCAAGGAGTCCTGCGTAATCGGCATAGTACGCGGCAAGATCGCGATTCGGCCATCCGCCCCGGTCTTCAAGCGCTTGTGGAAGGTCCCAATGATAAATCGTGCAAAACGGACGTATGCCTGCCTCGAGCAAGGCATCGGTGAGGCGACTGTAATAGTCGATACCCTTCTGATTGACCGATCCTGTGCCTGTGGGTTGAATTCGCGCCCATGACGTCGAGAAGCGGTAGCTTTTTTGATTCAGGCGCTTAAGGACAGTGAGGTCTTCTTTGTAACGATGGTACTGATCGCAGGCGATGTCCGCGGTAGCGCCCCCTTTGATTTTACCCAGCGTGTGCGAGAAGCGGTCCCAATTGGATTCGCCTTTTCCATCCACATTCCACGCGCCTTCAACCTGGTAAGCAGCAGAGGCCATTCCCCAGATGAAGTCGCTCGGGAAGCGGGCACTCTCCATCTCGGAAGGGGCCACAGCACCTGCGACCGGCTCTTGAGAGGGGACGCGAGCGGCAAATCCTCGGTTCGTGAGCAGAGCGCTGCCAGTGACTAGAGAGCTCTTGATAAAACGTCGGCGATCCACTTCGATGCACGCCCCTATCGGACGCGAAGCTACCACCATTTGCGTGCCAGAGTCAAAAGTATGACTTGATGAACAACTTTTCCGGAAGTGCGCTGGCAAGTGCCTTGGGATCCAGTTGGCGGTCAATGTAAGGGCAAAGTTCGTATATCGTTAGTTAGTGCTTCTCTGGAGCGGATGCGGACGTTGAACCGGGTATTCAAATGACTTCTGCTGCATCTGTGATCTCGCCAAATACGGTGTCTACGCCTGACCTGAAGCAGACCAGGGTCGTGTCTCTCGACGTATTTCGCGGCCTTGCAGTCGCGGGAATGATCCTGGTGACCGACCCGGGGACCTATAGCGCGGTGTATTGGCCTCTGCTGCACGCGCAGTGGAACGGTTGGACTCCGACCGACATGATCTTTCCGGGATTTCTGTTCGCTGTCGGCGTGGCCATCACACTATCCTTCGCTTCGCGCCTCGAACGGGGCGACGACCGCGTTAAGTTAGCCCGGCACGTCATTGTCCGCAGTATCGCCATCTTTTTGATAGGCCTGCTTGTCAACGGCTTTCCGGATTACAACCTGCATACGATTCGCATTCCAGGAGTGCTGCAACGGATTGCTCTGTGCTACCTGTGCGGAGCTCTCTTCTATCTTGGCATCGGGCGGGCGGCGGAAGTGGCGGATAAACGGCAGTGGAGGCGGCGAGTCGCATTGATCGCCGGCTTCGCCGTGATCCTTCTCGGCATCTACTGGGCTTTATTAAAGCTGGTTCCAGTTCCTGTTTTCGGAGCAGGCCGGCTGGATTCGCTCGGCAACATTGGCGCATACGTTGATCGCACCTTGCTGGGAACGAGGCATCTGTGGGCGTGGGGCCTTACTCCGGGCTACGGGGTGACCTTCGATCCCGAGGGTCTGCTTTCCACATTGCCTGCGATTGCGTCAGTGCTGGTCGGTGTGATCGCGGGAGAATGGTTGCGAACCGAGTACTCGACGAAGCGGCAGGCTTTCGCACTCGCCGCAGCAGGACTGATTCTCGCGCTCGCCGGCTGGCTGCTACATCCGCTGCTTCCGATCAACAAGAAACTGTGGACTAGCACCTTCGCGCTGTTCAGCGGCGGTGTGAGCCTACTGATCTTCTCGGCCCTCTACTCAGTTCTCGATGTCAAGCGTTGGAGGTGGTGGACACCCCCAGCCCTTGTTCTGGGCACGAACGCGATCCTCGCCTTCGCACTTTCCAACGTCATCACTACTTTGACAGATCGCATCCACCTAAATCTGCGCGATGGGTCGGCACTCACGATCCACCAATGGAGCTACGGCTACTGCTTTGCGACATGGCTTCAGCCGGTTCACGCATCGCTCGCCTACGCGATCGCGATAGTCTTGCTAAATCTAACGATTGTGTACCCGCTCTATCGTCGACGTATATTCCTGCGGGTGTGAACATCGTGCATGCGTCTTCGGCGATCCGGAGTCTGGAGACTTAGGCGGGCACCGAGGTGCTCAGTGTCGACCAGGGGACGCTAGTTCCGAATATCCACCAACAAGAGCTCGACTTCGCTTTTTAGATCGGCGGTAAGCGGAAGCAGGGGGAGGCGAGGCGGGCCTCCGTAGTAACCGTTGAAGTCCATAGCGTATTTCAGGCCTGGGACACTCAGCCCGCTGGCCACGCGTTGCGCGGGCTGCAGGATTCGGTCTTGCTTTAAGGTCGCAAGGTTTTTGTCGCCTTCTTTCCAGGCGGCATAAACCTCGTAGCAGGCGGTGGGAGCAGGGCAGGCGAAGGCGAGCACCCCACCTACGGCGCCGGCTTCGAGAGATGGATGCAACTTCTGCGCTGCGCCTACCATGATTTGAAATCCGACTTCCTTCTGGCGGGTCTTTTTACCTCCGACCGTCGCCATTGCAGATGAGGAGGGAGGGGACGGGCGAGACGCCCGTCGCTCCATATCACTCTTTTCACTGCCTGAATCACCGGCCAACACGGCTACTTGAACCAGTTTCCCGCCCTGGCCGTTTCCCGAGTGCGCCGACTTCAGCATGCGCGGGGTCACAGCGGCGAAAGTTTCGGTCACGGTTGCGCTACGTTTGATGTGGCGCGTAGCTTCGGCCATACGGCGGACCTTTTCTACGTCGCCGCTGGATTCTTTGATGCCGATGATATTCGGATGCTGCGACAACTCCACCACCAGTTCAGCAGGCATGTCGTAATTGGTGAACGGGGGGACGCTATAGATCATCACCGGCAGCGGCGAGCGGTCGGCCACGGTGCGATAGAACGCCAGCATGTTGGGCGGTTGCATCTGCGACCGATAGAAAAATGGGGTGCGCACCAGGGCGAGGTCATAACCGAGATCGGCGGCGTAGTCCGTCAAGTGCAGGGTTTCGAGGGCTGACTCGGCGCCCGTTCCGGCGATGAGTACCTTGTGTGGGGCACAGGCTTCGCTGGCCGTCTTCAGCGTCTGGCGGCGTTCTTCATCGGAGAGCATGATGGCTTCCCCGGTCGAGCCCAGGACTACGATTCCCGCGATTGGGGTCTTAGAATAGTGCTCGACGTTTTGTTCGAGCTTCTTGAAATAGACGCGGCCGTCCGGGTAAAAGGGCGTGGTGATGGGCGGGAAGATACCGTGAAGGAGCATTCAGTTATTGGCCTTTAACTTTCAGCTTATCAGTTTCGGCTGCGTCGACTTTTCAAGTATCGATGCTTGCGAATTCCTCTTCAATTGCCTCTAGATTGTAAACAAACTTGCGCCTTTAAGAAGCCGTGTCTCGGACTTGAGTCCCATGGCCGCTGCTGGATTACCGCAGTGGCGAAACCTGGGAATTTGGGTTGACAGTGGGTTGAATCGGGAACACTCTTAACGCCAGTACTAATACCAGCCTGAACACCTGTAACACATAAGGAGTGAGTTTGAGGCTCCAGCCTAAATGGCGCCTGGCGTTAGCAGTGGGCTTTGGATTGTTGTCGTTTGCGACTCCGCCCGCCGGTCACGACGTTATAACGGAGATTATCTGGCCCCCAGCCGGGATCGGCTTGGCGGCGTTCCTTCTGATCGGAAACTGGGCGATCCTGCCGGTGGCTATCCCCGCTTTCCTGTTATCAGGGCATCGCCATGACTCAATTCCAGCCGCCCTGGCGACAGCCCTGGGCTCTGCGGGAGAGGCCGCACTGGGCGCCTTTCTCCTGAGAAGAGTCCTTGAACCTGCCTTGCTGCTGCGCAGGCTTCGCGGCGTTATCGCGTTCGTCTTCTTAGGGGCGACTTTGTCCACGGTTGTTGCGGCCACCGGTAGCGAGACAATCCACATCCTGATCGGCTTGCACCGCTGGAGCGAACTGCCGACGAGAATTTATCAGTGGGGGCAGGCAGATTTTCTGGGAATCCTGATTGTGACTCCGCTGATTCTGTCATGGTCGCAAAAGGTCGAATGGAAACTGAGCTGGGGCCGGCTGGTGGAGTCGCTGGTGTTATTCGCGGGGCTGGTTGTGGTCAGCTTCAGTGCGTTTATGAGTTGGGATGGGCTGGTGAATTGGCCCGTCATCTACGCTTATTGCGTGGTGCCATTCCTGCTCTGGGCCACCATCCGTCTGGGGCAGAGGGCGTCATTCGCCGCAGGCGCAGTGGTGGCAGTTTTTGCGGTGTGGGGCGCGCTGCTTCCCAAGACCTGGCTGACTCCGACCTGGGTTTGGGGAAGCCTGATTATGGTTGCCGGCCTTCAGTTGTTCCATTCGGCGTCGGTGGAGGAGCAGAGGGACTCGAACCTCGAACAAAAGCGCCTGGCCTCAGTGCTGGAACAAACCTCTGATCTGGTGGCGATTAGCGATCCTGGCGGACGAATTCAGTATTTGAACAACGCCGGCCGCAAAATGCTGGGCCTGGGCCAGCACGATGACGTGACCGCGATTGAGGTAGCCGACGTTCACCCTCCAGACGTGGTTGAGTTGATAAGACGCGAATATATTCCCCAGGCGGTGCGCGACGGAATCTGGAGCGGCGAGAATACGTTCAGGTCACACGATGGCCGGGTGATACCGGTGTTGCAGGTAATCCTGGCCCATAAAAACGACAACGGGAATCTCGAATTCCTTTCGACCATTGCGCGCGATCTTACCGAACTCAAGCATGCTCAGAGCGCGCTTCACGACTCGGAGAAGAGATTTCTGCAGGCCCAGAAGATGGAATCGATTGCCCTGCTGGCAGGAGGCATCGCTCACGACTTTAACAATATGCTGGGCGTGATTCTGGGGCATGCGCAATTGCTCTCCGATGAGTCGGAGGGGGAAACTGCGGGCAGCCGGAGAGTGAAGGGCATTTCCGACGCCGCGCTCCGCGCCGCTGGCCTTACCCGCCAATTGCTTGCTTTCAGCCGCCGCCAGGTGCTGCAGCCGCGAGTGCTGAACCTTAATAGCACAGTCCGCGACATGGCAAACATGCTGAAACATGTTTTGGGGACCAACATTCATATTCAGCTGCGGCTGGATGACCATTTGGGGAACGTGAATATTGACCCGGGACAGCTGGAACAGATCATCATGAATTTGGCGGTGAATGCGCGCGATGCGATGCCTACCGGCGGAACGCTGGTGGTGCAGACTACAAACCGTGAGTTGGATGCGGCCTCGACGGTAGCGGGGGAAGACATTCGAACCGGGCAATATGTGATGCTGGCGGTGAGCGACACCGGGATGGGTATGGACGCAGAGACGCAGTCGAGAATTTTCGAACCTTTTTTCACGACTAAGCCCTTGGGACAAGGTACGGGGCTGGGCCTGGCTACAGTGTATGGAATCACCAAACAGAGCGGCGGCCGGGTCTGGGTTTACAGCGAAGTGGGAAAGGGCACCACGTTTGGAGTCTATCTTCCGCGTGTGGACCAGGAAGTACGTCCGGTGCGCGAGACCCAGGCAGGCGACCTGCGCGGGCACGAAGCCATTCTGTTGGTGGAAGATGAACTGGCTCTGCGGTCGCTGATCGCGGACATATTGACGCGCGCGGGATACACGGTGATGGCTGCGTCTCCAGAAGACGCGCTGAATATTGCCGAACGCCACGACCTGCGAATTGATTTGCTGCTGACCGATATGGTGATGCCGAAGATCGGCGGCCAGGCGCTGGCTGCGAAGTGCGTACAGTTGCGGCCCGGTCTGAAGGTGCTCTATATGTCCGGTTACGCGCCCGAAGTGCTACAAGAGGGCGAGGTTTTGCAGCAATCAGCTTTTGTGCAAAAGCCCTTTACTTCGCGCTTGCTGCTTGAAAAACTCCGGCGCGCGCTCGAGACAGCGGCAAGCCCGGCGAAGCGCTAGCTTCGCTGCGGGCGGCCCCCGCCCCCTTCATTCCTTTTTTCCCGTTTTGAAAAGCAGGATTACTGTTTCACACTTTCTGCACTTAACAACTGTTTTCTCCAGTGAACAACTCTCATCCCGACCAAGCGTGGAGGCACCTGTTTTTTCCAGAAGCTCCACCGCTGTAAGTCCCTCGACCGCGAAGATCGCCAGCTTCGCGGACGATCTTCTCGTTCGCAATGCAAAGTTAAAGTATGCAGCGTCACGGACGCGCTGGTCGTGCACTGCGGATTCGCTTCAACTGCAGTCTGAGTTCGTTGATGCTCAGAGGCACCACCCAGCAAGCCCAGGCGAGCGTGATCGCCAGATCACCGGAGGGCTTCAAATGGGACGTGGGTCCGTAGTCGCTGAAGACGCGGAAGGTGACGAAAGCGAACGTCACGATGTAGGCTCGGACCATCCATTCTTTGTGAATTTCGACCAGGCCCTTGCGTATTGCGTAATAGGCCATTGCGGTGGTTGAGGTCCAGGCCGCGGCCAGGCCCAGGATTCCGAAACCGAATGCCCATCCGAAAGTGGTGGTAAAGGCCAAGTAAGTGGCGCCGATTACGCCTGCAGTGACGCCGCCTAGGAAGATACGTCCGGTGTAGCGGTGGATGTTCATGAACTTTCCGCGCAGGCCGGTAAAGAACTGCCAGGGGCCGGTGAGCAGGGCGACCATGCCTCCGGTGATGTGGAGCAGCAGCCCGCCACGGCGGGGCCAGTAAGGGTCAAAGGTTGCGGCGTCATAGTGCAGGTAATAGTGCAAGACGTACTTCAACACAAACGCGACTGCGATAGTGACGATTGCGGCCCAGGCGAGGATGGTGAAGACTTTGCCTGCTTTGGTCTTCCCTGCTGATGCTGGTGCGAGATTAGTTGCTGCCGCGTGTGCCATTCGGTGCCCCTGTCGAATGAAGTTAAACGCGAAGTTTGGATGTGAAAATCGGACGGAATCTTAGCACAGTTCCCTCCCCTGAAATCGTCCTTCTTTCCTGTTCTGTCATCCTGGAGCGGAGCGGGTGCTTCGCGAAGCGAAGCACCGAGGAATCGAAGGACCCTCGGGGGCGAGCGGTGCTGTCGGCGCGTCGAGGCCTTCTCTCGATGCCGACTTAGCCGCCGAACCGATTTGCGTCAGCGAAGCCGACTGGCCAATTTAGAAGGTGAGAAGAAGCCATGTAGGGTCAGGTCTGTTCATAGCACCGGAATCGTGAAGTCAACATCCCAGCCGAATTTCGGCGTACCCAATCCTGCGGAGTTCATATCGCAAACGTAAAACCCCTTGGTCTTTAGCCTTAGTGTCTTGCCATCAAACTGATAGTGCTGGAGGAAGGCCTTCAAATCGCGATCAGAGATTGCGATTGTGCAAGTGTAGCCGGGAATAGACAGATTCACCGCGTTCACTTGTCGCTTCGCATCGATAGCGAGCTGGAGAGTGACCGATCTCGTGTTGTAGGCTTCGGAATGCTGCGCGACTTCGTTCGCCTTTCGATCCAGACCTATTCTATCGCCCTTCCGGGCGGCTTGGATGTCCTGCGGCGTGAAGGGAAAGGAAGAGAATTAATCTCTATCCAGGAATAGTTCATGGGTCCGCTGGGCGGGCCAATGATGGCAACCGCGCTGGATAGAGATAGCCTGCGATGTTGCACTTCTTTGGGCACGTTTGCATCGTCATTGTCGAAGGAGAACTTCGCATGGGTAGCGAAAGGATTGAAATCCGAGACCTGTGCCGGAAGGGCTGCGCAGAACATCACAGCGACGAGAAGCCACGAGTAACGCATCGGGTTCCTTCTCAGATCTAGGGCCGCCTCAGTAGCATTCTTTCCGCATGCAAATGTTGCAAGGCTTTGACATTGACTTCGCCACGCTGCAGCGCGGCAATCCCCTCCGCCGCGGCGCGGGCCGCGGCTAGAGTGGTGATTGTCGGAATGCGCGCTGTGACGGCGGCACGGCGAATTGCCTTTTCGTCGAAAAAGGGGTCGGGGCCCTGCGGAGTGTTCACGATCAGCTGTATGCGGTCGCCTTTAATCAGATCAACCACGTTCGGGCGGCCTTCCTTGACTTTGTAGACGCGCTCACAGGCCATGCCGGCTGCTTCGATCACGTCGGCGGTGCCGGCAGTGGCGACCAGTTTGAATCCCATGTCCACAAATTTGCGCGAGACGTCCGCGACGTGCGGCTTGTCGTGGTCGGTGACGCTAACGAAGATGCAGCCTTGCGTCGGCAGCTTTTGTCCGGCGGCGATTTGGGCTTTGGCGAAGGCTTCGCCGAAGTTGTCTGCCACGCCCATCACTTCGCCGGTGGATTTCATCTCGGGGCCCAGAACGGTGTCCACGCCTGGGAATTTGTTCCACGGAAAGACCGGAGATTTAACGTAGTAAAAAGAGCCGGTGTCGAGGTCTTTCTGCTGGTCGATGTACTCGGGCAGGAATTCGCGCAGTTTGCGCCCAGTCATAAGCCGGGCGGCGATTTTCGCCATGGGAATGCCGGTGGCTTTGGAAACATACGGCACGGTGCGCGAAGCGCGGGGGTTTACTTCGAGGACGTAAACTTTGCCGAGATCGTGGCCGTTTCCTGAGGTGTATCCAGAGCGCGGGATCGCGAACTGCACGTTCATCAGCCCGACAACTTTCAACGCACGTGCCAGCTTGAAGCTGTACTCGCGCATGCGGTCAATCAAGTGCGCGGGAATATCTACCGCGGGAAGCACGCAGGAGGAATCGCCGGAGTGGATGCCGGCCTCCTCAATGTGCTGCATGATTCCGCCGATGACCACGTCTTCGCCGTCGGAGAGCGCGTCCACGTCAACCTCGATAGCGTCTTCGAGGAAATGATCGATCAGCACGGGGCGATCCTGGGAATATTCGACCGCTTCTTTCATGTAGCGGACGACGGTTTCTTCGTCGTAGGCGATGACCATGGCGCGTCCGCCGAGCACATAAGAAGGCCGCACCAGCACGGGATAGCCGATCTTGGCGGCGCCGGCGACCGCCTCTTCGAGTGACGCGGCCATTGCGCCGGGGGCTTGCGGGATGCCAAGTTCGTCGAGCAACTTGCCGAAACGTTTGCGGTCTTCAGCGAGGTCGATGTATTCCGGCGCGGTGCCGATGATCTTCACGCCTGCGGCTTTCAAGGGCAGCGCGAGGTTCAGCGGAGTCTGTCCCCCGAACTGGACGATCACTCCGACCTCCGCACCGGAAGAAGATTCGTGCTGGCAGATGGCCAGAACGTCTTCGATAGTGAGCGGTTCGAAGTAGAGTCGGTCGCTGGTGTCGTAGTCGGTTGAAACCGTCTCGGGATTGCAGTTGACCATGATGGTCTCGTAGCCGTCTTCGTGCAGCGCAAACGAGGCGTGGCAGCAGCAGTAATCGAACTCAATTCCCTGCCCGATGCGATTCGGCCCGCTGCCCAGGATGATGACTTTCTTCTTATCGGTGGGCGCGGCTTCATCTTCTTCTTCGTAGGTGGAATAAAGGTACGGCGTGTAGCTTTCAAATTCTGCGGCGCAGGTGTCCACGCGCTTATAAACCGGTTGCACGCGATGTTTCTTGCGCAGATGCCGAATCTTTTCCTGATCGCCTTTGCCGCTCAAGCGCCAGGTTCCGGCGAGGCGGCCATCGGAGAATCCCATGCGCTTGGCGTTGCGCAACACCTCGGTCGGAACCGACTCGATTGGGTGCTTCTCCACCTCAAGCTGCATGTCATTAATTTCTTTGAGCTGGTAGAGAAACCAGGGATCAATCCCGGTCATTTTGGCGACTTGCTTGACGGTGTGTCCCTGGCGGATGGCATAGCGAATGTAGGAAAGGCGCTCGGGATGCGGCGTGACCAGCCGCTGGGTGAGAATTTTCGGCTCGATTTTCTCCGACCCGACGCGCTTCCCGGTGTCGAGCGCGCGAATGCCCTTCATCAACGCTTCTTTGAAGGTGCGGCCAATGGCCATAACTTCGCCGACTGACTTCATCTGCGGGCCGAGGCTTTCATCGGCCCCAGGGAATTTTTCGAACTGCCACTTGGGGATTTTGACGACTACGTAGTCGAGCGTCGGTTCGAAGCACGCAGGAGTCTTGCGCGTGATGTCGTTAGGAATTTCATCCAGCGTGTAGCCGACAGCAAGCTTGGCGGCGATCTTCGCGATTGGGAAGCCGGTAGCCTTCGATGCCAACGCCGACGACCGCGAAACGCGCGGGTTCATTTCGATGACCACCATGCGTCCAGTGGTGGGATGCACGCCGAATTGAATATTCGAGCCACCGGTTTCGACGCCGATTTCGCGAATCACGGCGATAGCGGCGTCGCGCATAGCCTGGTATTCGCGGTCGGTGAGCGTCTGTGCCGGGGCGACGGTGATCGAGTCGCCGGTGTGCACACCCATGGGATCGAAGTTCTCGATCGAGCAGATGATGATGACGTTGTCTTTCAGGTCCCGCATCACCTCGAGTTCATATTCTTTCCATCCCAAAACCGACTCCTCGATCAGCGCCTGATGCACGGGAGAGAAATCGAGTCCGCGAGCGAGGACTTCGAGAAGCTCTTCGCGGTTGTAGGCCATGCCTCCGCCGGAGCCGCCGAGGGTGAAAGACGGGCGCACGATCACGGGGAATCCGATTTTTCCGGCGAACTCCAGGCCGTCTTTCAAATTGGTTACCAGCGCGGATTTCGGCACGTCGAGACCGATGCGCTGCATGGCGTCTTTGAAGACGAGGCGGTCTTCGGCTTTGTTGATGGCGTCGATGTTGGCGCCGATGAGCTTTACGTTGTATTTCTCAAGCACGCCGCTTTCGGAAAGTTCGATGGCAAGATTCAGTGCGGTCTGGCCGCCGACGGTGGGCAGAATCGCGAATCCGGCGCTGGGAGAAAGCTCGCGCTCGACGCGGATGCTTTCTTCCAGATATTCGCGGGTGAGGGGCTCGATGTAAGTGCGGTCGGCAAACTCGGGGTCGGTCATGATGGTGGCTGGGTTCGAGTTGGCCAGCACGACTTCGTAGCCCTCGGCCTTGAGCGCCTTGCAGGCCTGGGTGCCGGAGTAGTCGAACTCGGCGGACTGCCCGATGATGATGGGCCCGGAGCCGAGGATTAGAATTTTGGAGATGTCAGTTCGTTTTGGCATTTACTTTCTTTTTTTCCACTCTGTCATCCCGACCAAGCGCAATGATTGGCGAAGCCGATCATTGCGCGCGTGGAGGGACCTGCTTTTGCCGGACAGTTCCGACGCCGCAAGCAGACAGGAGGTCCCTCGACTGCGAAGATCGTTCGCTTTCGCGGACGATCTTCTTCGCTGGGGATAACAGAGTTGCGGAGATCACGACTTAAACTCCTCCATCATCTTCACGAAATCTTTGAACAGATAATGCGAGTCGTGCGGCCCGGGCGAGGCCTCGGGGTGGTACTGGACGCTGAACAGAGGCAAATTGCGATGGCGCAGGCCTTCGAGCGTCTGGTCGTTCAAGTCCATGTGGGTCAGCTCGACCTCGGATTGGGGGAGCGAATCGGGATCGACGGCGAAATTGTGGTTGTGGGCGGTGATCTCGATTTTGCCGGTGTTCAGTTGCTTCACGGGATGATTGCCGCCGTGGTGGCCGAATTTGAGCTTGAAGGTTTTGCCGCCGAGGGCGATGCCGGTTAGCTGGTGGCCCAGACAAATTCCGAAGATGGGCTGGCGTCCCATCAGGCGGCGGATGTTGTCCACGGCGTAGGTGCAGGGCTCGGGGTCGCCGGGGCCGTTGGAGAGGAAGACGCCGTCGGGCTTCAGGGCGAGGACGTCTTCGGCGGGAGTCTGCGCGGGGACGACCGTTACCTTGCATGCCTCACTGCGTAACTTACGCAGAATATTGTGCTTGATGCCGAAATCATAAGCCACTACATGAAATCGCGGCGGCTCGTCTTTTACGCCAACGACTTCGATGGGCTCATGCGAGCGCTCGCCTACTTCCCAGACATAAGGGCGATTCGTGGTGACGACTTTTGCGAGATCTGTGCCGTCCATCTTGGGAATGGAATTGGCTTTGGCGACTAGCTTTTCGGCGTCCATTTCAATTGTCGAAACTACGCCGCGCATTACGCCGTGGTCGCGGAGATGGCGGACGAGGGCGCGGGTGTCAATGTCGGCGAGGACGGGGATCTTGAACTGCTCGAGAAATTCTTCCGTCACCTGCTGCGAGCGCCAGTTGGAGCTGACGCGGGAGAACTCGCGCACGATCAGTCCTTCTATATAAGGACGGGTGGCTTCGTTGTCCTCAGCGTTGGTGCCATAGTTGCCAATTTCGGGGTTGGTTAAAACGACAATCTGTCCGGCGTAGGAAGGGTCAGTGAAAATCTCCTGGTAGCCGGTAATGGAAGTATTGAAAACGACTTCGCCGTAGCATTCGCCTTTGGCGCCGTAGCCTTTGCCTCGGAAGACGCGGCCGTCTTCGAGCGCAAGGATAGCTTGCATCGAAACTCCAGGCAGTGGATTTTATAGATTTTAGCAGGGATGGGAGTGGAGCGGAAGGACAGTTTTGTGGAAATTCACGCGTGATTGGCTCTTGGCGGCTGTTCATCTTGTGCAGGAGAAGAGCAGGTTCCTCGGCTGCGCTCGGAATGACAGGGCTTTTTCTTAAACGCCGAGCAGGAACTCGTACTGCTTGTCAGTCAGTGGCACCACGCTCAGCCTTCCCTGCCGCACCAGAGGCGAGTCGACGAAGAGTTTGTTGGCTTTGATTTCCGCCAGCGTTATCGGCTTGGGCAGCGGCTTTCCAGCTTTGATTTTCACCCGCGGATTCTTGGGATCGGACACATCGGCGGAAACTACATTCGCTGTTCCAACGGCGCTCTTGTCGTCGCCAGTCTGGTAAACAATCAGGCGGTCACCTGAAGTCATGGCACGAAGGTGCTTCAGGGCTACGGGGTTCGAGACGCCGTCCCAGATTGTCTCTTTGTCGCGCTGCAATTTCGCAAAAGAGTATTCGGAGGGTTCGGTTTTCAGGAGGTAGTTCATAAGGATTTCAGACTGTAGATTTTCAGATTGCAGATTGGAACCCGGAACCGTCACCGGTCGGGCGTCAATTCTGCAATCTTAAAGCTGCAATGTTATTGCTGCGGTTTCTTCTCGTCCTTCTTCTCTCCCGGATGGTCCTCGTAAATCGAGTATTGTCCAGCGGGGCGCTTCATTTTCACAGTGATGTCCATGTTGGGCTCATTCACGTCGTAGTCGTCGCCGTAAGTTTGAAAACCCTGAGCCAGGACCTGAATGCGAAGCTTGCCGTACGGGACGCCATCGTAGCTGGTCTTTCCCTCCGGGTCGGTCTTCAGCTCGAGTCCGCCACGCTCTTGTTTACCATGCTCATCCACCGGGTGCATCACCACGGAGGCGTTGCGGATGGGTTTGCCGTTCTCATCGCGTACCACGACAAAGTTGACTGTGGCCAGTGGCTCGCGTTTCTTCTTGGCGGTGGCCGTGGCGGCCATGCCCATAACGATTAACGAAATCGCGAGCCAACGAATAGCGATTCTCATGGTAAAAAATCTTCGGCGTGATTTTAATCGGGAGGACTGGAGGCTGTCACGCTCTGTCATAGGAATTTACCTGTTACAGCGTAACACATTGCCAATACTAGACTTATGTGCATTTCAGGAGACGGCATCGCCATGCCGCTGAAATCGCGCCCAAACTTGACTTTAGGAACCATTCCTCCTACTATTAGCACTCTAGCGGATTGAGTGCTAGCAATCAGTTATTCAAATAACCCGCAATCAACCAAACCAACTTAACTCTGAAAGGAGTCTGAAAATGGCTACGAAATTTACGCCGCTGCACGACCGAATTCTGGTTCGGCGCACGGAAGAATCTGAAGTCACCCGGGGAGGCATTTTGATCCCTGACAGCGCGAAAGACAAGCCGCAGGAGGGCGAGGTCATCTCCGCTGGCAAGGGCAAGGTCAACGAGGACGGCAAGGTATTTCCCTTGGCAGTAAAAGAAGGCGACCGCATTCTGTTCGGCAAGTATGCCGGAACCGAAATTAAGCTGGATGGCGAAGAGTTCGTCATCATGCGCGAAGAGGAAGTGCTGGGGATCATCAGCGGCGCTGCGGCAGCGAAGAAGGAAACCGCGACCTCGAGAAGGTAGCTCGTTGTTTAAGAGCTCTCGCTTAAGAGCTAAAGCTGATTTCGACGAAATTCAAGGAGATTAAAAACATGGCAAAACAAATCGTTCACGGAGAAGAGTCGCGACAGGCGATTCTGCGCGGCGTCAATATATTGGCTGACGCCGTAAAGGTCACGCTGGGCCCCAAGGGCCGCAACGTGGTCATCGACAAGAAATTCGGTTCGCCGACCATTACTAAGGACGGCGTCACCGTAGCAAAAGAAATCGAACTGCGCGACAACCTCGAAAACATGGGCGCGCAGATGGTGAAGGAAGTCGCTTCCAAGACTTCCGACGTAGCCGGCGACGGCACCACCACGGCGACGGTCCTGGCGCAGGCGATTTATCGAGAAGGCGTCAAAACAGTCGCGGCCGGCGCAAATCCGATGGCCCTCAAGCGCGGCATTGAGAAGGCAGTTTCGCTTGTCTGCGGAGCGGTTGATCCGAAGACTGGCGAGCGCGGCAAAGGCGAACTGGATAAGTTCTCGAAGCCCGTCTCGGGCGAAATGATTGCCCAAGTTGGCACGATTTCGGCCAACAACGACACCACGATTGGCTCCATCATTGCCGAAGCAATGAAGAAAGTTGGCAAGGACGGCGTCATCACGGTGGAAGAGTCGAAGACCCTGGAGACGCAGTTGGAAGTGGTCGAGGGTATGCAGTTCGACCGCGGGTATCTGTCTCCTTATTTCGTGACTGATCCGGAGCGGATGGAAGCGGTGCTCGAAAACGCCTACATCCTGATCCACGAAAAGAAGATCAGCTCGATGAAGGACCTGCTTCCGCTGCTCGAGCAGATTGCCAAAGGCGGCAAGCCGCTGGTGATCATTGCTGAGGACGTTGAGGGCGAGGCGCTGGCGACACTGGTTGTCAACAAGCTGCGCGGCACGCTACATGTCAGTGCGGTGAAGGCCCCGGGCTTCGGCGACCGTCGCAAAGCCATGCTGCAGGACATCGCAATCCTGACCGGCGGCAAGGCCATCACCGAAGACCTGGGCATCAAGCTCGAGAATGTGCAACTGGCTGATCTTGGCCAGGCCAAAAAAGTCACCATCGACAAGGACAACACCACCATCGTCGAAGGCAAAGGCAAGCACAGCGAGATCGAAGGTCGGGTGAAGGAAATCCGCAGCCAGGTTGACAAAACCACCAGCGACTACGACCGCGAGAAGTTGCAGGAGCGGTTGGCGAAGCTGGTCGGCGGAGTTGCCGTGATTAAAGTCGGCGCTGCCACCGAAACCGAAATGAAAGAGAAGAAAGCCCGCGTGGAAGATGCGATGCATGCAACGCGCGCGGCCGTGGAAGAAGGGATCGTCCCGGGCGGCGGAGTTGCACTCAGCCGTTGTGTGGCGGCCCTCGACAAGCTGAAGTCGGATGGAGACGAGCAGATCGGCATCAACGTCGTGAAGCGCGCTCTGCAAGAGCCGTTACGCCAGATCGCCGAGAATGCCGGCGAAGAAGGCGCAATCGTGCTGGGCAAAGTCAACGACTCCAAGGACAATAACTTCGGCTACAACGCCCTGACCGGCGAGTACGAAGATCTGGTCAAGGCGGGCGTGCTGGATCCCACCAAGGTCGTGCGCACCGCGTTGCAAAATGCCGGATCGATTGCCTCGTTGATGCTGACCACCGAAGCCTTGATCTCCGAGTTGCCGGAAGAGAAGAAAGCTCCGGCAATGCCCGGCGGACACGGCGGCGGCGGTATGGGCGACATGTACTAGGACTGGCCGTCCAGGTAGTCGCGCCTTTGGCGCAAAACCAAGCCCCGCCGAAAGGCGGGGCTTTTCTCGGTTCTGCAGGACGCGTCTAACCTAGAAAAAATCATGCCGGAGCCACGCCGTTTAGGGGATTTGACGAATCTAACACTATGCTAGAAGACGGATGGCGGCGCGGGTTTTTATCGTTTCCCCGCTTGGGTCCGGACGAAGCGGAACGATGTCAGTCCGAACCACGCCATCCGAAAGTAGCGGCTAGAAGTTTTACGTTGAATAATCCGCATTGATTCTCACATAGTCGGCGGTGAGATCAGTGGTCAGAAATTCCAGCGCGGCTTTTCCTCTCCCCAATCGCACTCCCACTCTGCACTCGGCATGGGAAAGCTCTTCATGGGCACGGCGCTCGTCAAACTTGCAGGCCACTGCGCCGCGGCAGACCGTCTGGTCGCCGATGGTGACGCTGATTTTCTTCGGATCAACCTTCAATCCGCTTCGGCCTACGGCGGCGAGGATTCGTCCCCAATTAGGATCGGCTCCCGCCCACGCCGTTTTCACCAGAAGCGAATGCGCGATGGTCCGGGCAACGTGCAAAGCTTCTATACGATTCTTCGCCTGCTCGATTTGCAACCGGATGAGGTGTTGCACTCCCTCTCCGTCGGCAACAATTTGCTCGGCGAGAGATCGGCAAACTTCCAGCAGGGCGCTTTCAAACTCTTTACGAACCTGTCGCAGCTGGATGCGGCTCGCGCCTGAGGCGAGTAGTAGAACAGTGTCATTGGTCGAGGTATCGCCATCTACCGAGATGACGTTGAAGCTCTGGTCACACGCACTGCGCAGCGCGCGGCGCAACTCGGCCGGTGTCGCCACGAGGTCGGTGAGCAGATAAACCAGCATGGTGGCGAGCTGGGGATGGATCATTCCCGATCCCTTGGCAATACCCATGACCGCACCATTTCCCGACCGCAAAGGTGCGCTCGCGAGCTTAGACCGCGAGTCGGTAGTTAGGATGGCGTCGGCAAATTGGCGAAGTCGTTCGATGGATGCGCCTGCGCCTGCGATCAGCGGCTTCAGATGGGAAGTGATCTTCGCAACCGGAAGTGGAACCCCGATAATGCCGGTCGACGAGGGGAAGACGTCTTGCGGCCTGGCGCCGAGCAGCCGCGCGGCGGCGGCACACGTTGCCCTACACGCACGCAGGCCCTGCTGTCCATTGGCGCAGTTAGCATTGCCGGAATTGACAAGTACTGCGCGTAGCCGTCCGCCAGTCTTCGCGAGAGCGGCGCGGCCAAGCTCTACCGGCGCCGCGACGATCCGATTCTTGGTGAATAGTGCGGCGGCAGTCGTGCGCGGCTCGGCCAGAATCAGCGCCAGATCGGGTTTGCCGCTGGCTTTGAGTCCGGCGGTGACGGCAGAAAACCTGAAGCCTTTAGGCAGGAAAATCGGGCCGGACTCGCTCATATCTGGAGTTTCACCAGAAAATTCGCGGGCTCAGGCAGGATCGCGAATCGAGGCAGTTCACCCTTGACCATAGCAACTTCATCACAGCAGTGATAGCGAGGGCACACACAACAGTCTTTGTTGATCTTGTCGGGGAGTTCCTCGCGCTGGGCCACTCCGAATCCGAGTTTGGCAAAAAACTCCGGCGTACGGGTGAAAAGGCAGATGCAGCTCACTTCGTGCTTGCGGGCTTCGGACATGAGTGACTGCACCAGCAGTTCCCCGCCCCCGCGCTTCTGGTAGTTCTTGTCCACGGTGATGGAGCGGACTTCCGCGAGGTGCGGGCCATAGAGGTGCAATGCGCCGCAGCCGATAATGTGGCCGGCCTCTTCGAGCACGATGAAGTCGCGCACGTTTTCGCAGATTTCCGCCGGAGTTCGCGGCAGCAAAGTGCCATCGGTGGAGTAAGAGGAAATCAACTCGTGGATGCGCTCGGCATCGGGCAAGAAGGCTTCACGCGTGTGCATGGGCCTCCTCCCGCAGCGTACCTGTTTTCTTGCGCGCTCCGGCGATTGCCTGACCGACGAAAGCGGCAGCTGTCCCCCCCGGTAGGTGGTGAATTGCAAGCACGTTGTCCAGCTTCACGAAATCGTAGAAGTCGGGTTCGAAGTGAGAATCAACGCCCTGCAGTTCCTCGAGCGAGAGCTCCTGGAGTTCACAATGTTTGTCCAACGCGGCGCGAACTGCTTTGCCGACCTGCTCATGGGCGATACGGAACGGTACACCTTTGCGGACCAGATAAGTTGCCGCGGCGAATGCATTCATGTAGCCGGTTTCTGTGGCCTTCTGCATGCGCTCGAAATTGAATTCAACCGATTCCATCCACCCGGTGACCAGCGGTAGTAATGAAATCACAGTTTCCGTGGCGTGGAAGAGTGGCTCTTGAGTTTCCTGCAGGTCTTTGTTGTAAGCCAGCGGCAGCCCTTTCATGGTGATGAGCAGAGCGGTCGCATCGCCGATCACACGGCCAACTTTTCCGCGGGTCAACTCCAGCAGGTCACCATTCATTTTTTGCGGCATGGCGCCGCTGCCGGTTGAGTAGGCTTCGGGCAAATGCAACAAGCCGTACTCCTGCGATGAAAACAGGAGCATTTCTTCTGCCCAGCGGCTTAGGTGCAGCGCGAGAAGCGAGAGCGCGTTGACGAATTCCAGGACAAAATCCCGGTCGCTGGTCGCATCCATGCTGTTGGCGGTAGGAGCCAGGAAACCAAGCTCTCCGGACATATGCTCGCGATCAAGGGGCAGTGTAGATCCCGCAACCGCAGCCGAACCTAGCGGACACAGGTTCGCGCGCTTGCGGCAATCTGCCAGACGGTCAGTGTCGCGAAAAAGCATTTCGACATAAGCCAGGAGCCAGTGCGCGACCAGTACCGGCTCAGCTCGCTGCATGTGGGTGTAAGCAGGCATCGCCGATGTTCCGGCTTGT
>Ga0073928_10002059_pt1 | contig 36227 bp, 38 predicted proteins | sample PaiPotPPA55metaG_FD_76969 | JGI IMG/M metagenome (GOLD analysis project Ga0073928, IMG submission 76969) | Iron sulfur acid spring bacterial and archeal communities from Banff, Canada, to study Microbial Dark Matter (Phase II) - Paint Pots PPA... ... | reverse complement strand
TTGTAAAAACGCAGGCCCATCCAGTACCACGCGAACAAAAACACGACGACCACGAACGCGACTACGGAGATGATGTAGCGGCGAACCTTTGCGGGCGGGTGTTCTTCGCCGGAATCGAAAATGCCCACGAATGCTCCTTCGCGCCGCGATCTAGAGCTGGCGCTTGAACAGCGCGATGCTGCCTGCGACCATGACGGCCGAAAAGCCCAACAAAATTAGCACGTCCATGTAAATCCCTTCAATGCCGGTGTCTTTGACGGTGAGGTTTCGCAGCGCGTGAACCGTATACGTGAAAGGATCCACCACGGCGAACCACCGCAACCACTTCGGAAACGCCTCGATCGGATACACGGCGCCCGACGGAAAAAAAAGCAGCGTATTCAGCACGCCGAAGATTGCGCGCGGCACAAGGGGGTCGTCCACTCGCACCATCACCAGGAACATGAAGCTGATCATGCCCAGCGACGCGACCAGAACGACGACCGCAAGATAAAAAAGTCTCACGGGATCCCAGATGTGCGGAATACCCGCAATCAGTCCCCCGACCACCGTGAGAATCATGCCCGCCATCAAGCCTTTGAGCGCGCCCGCACCGATCAGCCCCAGCACGAGCTCTGTTTTGTGAATGGGAGTGAGCAGATATCCTTCGTGCAGCCCGCGCGACTTGTCGTCGATAAAAGTGATTCCGCCGCCGATCATCGCTACGATAAAAATGGCCATCGCAATGGATCCGGCCAGAAGATACTTGATGTATTCGACGTAGGGATACACTTCGACGACGTTCAGTTGCACCACCTTATCCAACCGCGGCTCGGTTGACGGCGCGTTGAGTTCGCTCACCATCTGCTGCAGTCGCTCGGCGATCGAACTGGAAACGAATTGATCCGTGTTGTCCTCGACGAGCGCGATGCGGGGACGATCGTGCTGGTAATAGCGGCGCGAAAAATCGTCGGGAACCTCCACTATGGCGTGGATGGCGCCGGCGCGAAGGTCGTCGAGTGCGCGCTGCTGCGAATCGTAGTTGATCACATGCAACGTCTTGGCGCCCGCGGCGATCCCGTTGAACATTTCCTGAATCTGCCTTGACTCGACGGAATGATCCTGATCCACGAGCCCAACGCTTGCGCCGCTGATCTTACCGCCGAACGCGTACCCGAGAATAACGAGCTGCACGAGCGGGAAAATCATCGAGGCCGTCATCAGCGCGGGGCTGCGGAAAAACTTCCGCATGTCGCGTTCGATAAGGGCCATGATGCGGTAGAGCTTCATCGCGACGGATCCTGAGGGCGGCTTTGCCGCGTGCCCTCTCTTTGTTGCGCGTCAACGATAGAGATGGCTGATGTCATACCTGGCGGCTCCGTGCGCCTCATCGCGCAGTTCTCGTCCTGTGTAGTACAGGAAAACGTCGTCCAGCGTAGTGCTTTGTACCGTCACTTTATTCACTCGTACGTTCCGCGCGCGTGCAAGATCCATGAGCGCGGCAACGGTTGTCGGCCCGTCGTGTGAAGCGATGTGAACCACGCCTTCATGCTCGGTCACATCGGCTGCTTGCGGGAGCTTTTTCAGCTGTTCCATCCAGTCGCCCGGTGCGCTTTCGAATTCTGCTTCGACGGTGTCCGTGCCGGGAATGCTGTCCTTGAGTTGTGTGGGTGTATCGAGAGCCACCAGCTTCCCGTGATCGACAATAGCAATGCGTTCGCAGAGTTTATCGGCTTCGTCCATGTAGTGCGTCGTTAGCAAAATCGTCAGCTTCGAATTATCGCGAAGGCTGCGAATCATTTCCCACACATTCGACCGGGAAACAGGATCCAGCCCGGTGGTCGGTTCGTCCAGGAACAGGATTCTTGGCGAATGAACCAGCCCGCGCGCAATCTCAAGCCTCCGCCGCATGCCGCCAGAAAACGTGCGTACAAGCGCATTCTTGAATTTCAATAGATCCACGGATTCGAGTAATTTGGTAATCAACTGTTCGCGCTGGTTCTTGGGAACGCCATAGAGCTTCGCGTGAATCAGCATGTTTTCTGAAGCGGTGAGTTCCGGATCCGAGGTGAACGCCTGCGGAATTACGCCCAGAACGTTTCGAACGCCGTCCGGATCGGTGCGAATGTCGTGTCCTGCGATCTGTGCCGTTCCGGAAGTGGGTGGGGTGAGCGTGGTCATCATGCGAATCAAGGTGGTTTTGCCCGCGCCGTTCGGTCCCAGAAGGCCGAAGATCTCGCCGTCCTCGACGTAGAAGTTCACGTCGTTCACGGCCACCAGGTCGCCGAACTTCTTCACGAGATGGTCCACTTCAATCGCGTGCATCAGACATTCCTCGCGGCGTCAGAGCCGGGCGAACCAGCTCTTTTTCTCGGGTGGCGGCAGTAGCGCGGTTGCAGTCATTCCCGTGAACAGCCTTCGCCGCGGATTCGGAACGGATATCTTGATCGCAAACGTCTTGATGTCCCGTTTCGTTCTGCTCACGTCGCGCTGCGTCGCGAAATCGCCTTCCACTCCCTTGAAAAAAACCTGCCCTTCGATAATGTCTCCCGAGGGAAGCTGGACGCGCATTTTTTGACCCATCAGGATTTGATCGATGTACGTTTCTTCCACATCCGCGTGCACCCAGAGGTGGTCGATGTCAACAACCACGGCGATGGGAGATCCCTGGGCGACTACTTCGCCCTGTTTTGCTACACGCACCGAGACGATCCCATTGATTGGCGCGTAAATGCGCGTATACCCCAGCTGAGTGAACGTAGCCGCCTCATTCGCGCGGGCTTGTTCGAGCTGCGCAATGGTGGTGGCTAGCGCGCTCTTCCGCACGTCGATCTGCTTGCGATTCGCCTGCGCCACACTCAGCGCGGCCTTTTGCGCCTTCACCGACTGCGTCAGAGCCTGGAGATTCGCCTGGGACATCCGGACCGCTGCTTCGGCGTGATCGCGGTCTTGCGCCGAGACTTCGCCTTTATCGAAAAGCTTCTGAATGCGAGCGAGATCGGCCTGGTCGCGCCAGAGTTGCGCGCTAGCCTGTTCAAGCTGAGCGTCGGTGGCCGTCACGGTCGCGCCAGCCTGCACGATGGAAGCTCCCGTCTGGTCGTCGGTCCATGAGTAGTTGTGCTCGGCCTCGTGCACGGACGCCTCCAGCGTCCCGACGTTCGCCTTTGCCGCCTGGAGACTCGCTTGGAGTTCTCGCGGATCGAGTTGTGCGATCAAGTCACCCTGCTTCACCTCAGAGCCTTCATCCACGGTCAGCGAAACGATCCTGCCCGTGATCTGCGGGCTGACGATGACTTCATTGCCGTCGATGACGCCGATGAGCGGAATGTCTTTGCCGCGAGGCGTCGAAAAGTAGTAGACGATCAGGGCAATTACGAAAATGATTCCGAGAAAGCGGAGGAATTTGGCGCCGCTCATCGTGACCTCGCATGTTGTGGAGTCAAGCTATGATCGATAAAGTCCAGCACGGCGCGCTTTCTTTCCGCCAGGGCGTTCGGAGCCAGCAGGTTGTGTCCGGCGACTTCGCTCAGGATTGGCGCGGCCGCGAAGTAAGACGTGATCATGCCCAGAATCGTGAATGCGGTTTGGTGCGGGTTCACCTTGCGAAGCTCACCGGCCGCAGCACCCTGTTCGATCGTTCGCACGAGCTGATTATGAAACGGCCGCAGATATTGCCGGACGATCCAATCGAAATTCCGCGTTTTCTCCATGGCTTCGCGTTGAACCAGGCGGGGGTAATTCGGATGCGTCGCCAGAAAATCGAAATAGCCCAGGATAAAGGCGCGAAGCCTTTGTCGCGGCGCACCGTTTCTCTGCGGCGACGCGTAGACGTCGCTGCGGAGCTGGCCGAAAATGCTTTCAAGCACGGCCCGATGCAGGCGGCGTTTGTTGCCGAAGTAGTAGTAAAGCATCGCCTTGTTCGCGTGCGCCGTCATAGCGATTTCGTCTGTGCGCGCGCCCGCCATTCCCTGAGCAGCAAAATGCTTCTCGGCCGCGGCCAGGATGCGCTGCGCGGTCGCCGGGTTCTGAACTCTCTTACGTCCTCGCGTCACTGTTTGTTACTCGCAATCAGATGCCGGTCGTTGCGAATTTGAGCCATCGCGAGCTTTGCTTCGAAAGCTTGTGTGGACTCAAACTCCTGTATGGTGCGGGAACAATACCGGCACGACATTCGTCAACTAACCGGTTAGTTTAATTACAAAGGCCGCATTTCGTCAAGTCGACACCATAAGGAAAGCGGAAGAGTTTCCGGTTACACGACCAACCGGGGTTAGGCTACTTGCCGGGTTTAGAGTTGGTGTATTATCTCGGGGTCCGCCCAAAGGCACCCGAGAGGAGGAGACCGTGCGACGTTCATTCATCCGAACCCTAGGGCTTTGCTTGACGATTGCACTGCTGATTCTAGTGGTCGCAGTTCGCGCGCAAGAACCGCAGCCGCCGAACCAGGCGCAGACTGACCGCGAAAAAGCCATCGAAGTCATACGCGCCATCAACGTGGCTGAGTCTGACTATCGCACAGCCCACGGCCACTTCGGCTCCTGGGTCGCGGTCTACGCATTCGATTGGCGTAGGCTTGGCTCGCTTGACTCCGGCCTAACAACTCGATGCAGACCTGGATGGAGCCCATCGGACCGGGCGCGGAGGTGATTCCTGGCCATCGCTTGACGCTGCTCGTGGCCGACGATGGGACTGGGTACTCGGTCTCACTTCACGATATGAAAGCCAACTGCTGCGGCCTTTCCGTCTTCAGCGACCAATCGGGACTCATTTATCAGGGCACGGTCGTCGACTGCCCGCAAATCGTCGATGGCCCTCGCCGCGATGAGTGAACAGAAAATAAGGGTCGGTGGGCAGCCCGCTTGCCCGGGGTTGCTTATGACGTCTGTGAACGTTCTGCCATGAGCGCAGTAATCGGACATTTTGAGTCCTGGCGCGGCAAATGTTTGGTTGCGCGACTAACCGCCCGATTGCTGAATCTCTCCGGGTGGTAGGCACAACGGAACGCGTGGCTTTACGGGGAGTTGTCTAAAGGTCAGTGCCAGCCTGGTCTGTCATTTCCTGCGGCTTGAAACCGACGCGCAGGTTCGAGTCCGCGATTTTGCACCTGAATTCCACGTCTGTCTCATCACTAACGATGGTGGGGCCAGACGAGGTCTTCTTTGGAAAGAAAAACACTGCCTGCTTCAAATTACCACCGGAGTCCTTCAGATAGACCACGTGGCTTGGCAGCAATTTGAGCTTGGTTCTTCTTATCTCAAGAGACGAATTCGCCTGAAAGAAACTCTCGTCATTCTTGATAAATGGGGTCATGTCCGCCATGCTGACTGCAATTTGATATTCCTCTTGAGGAGCGATGGCATACTCTTCCACTTGTGAGTCCGTCATTTCACCATGAAGCGACCTCTGCCGCGCCGATGCAGTTCGAATTACTCGTGAGGAGTCCCAATACACAGAGACGTTGAGTTCCTGCGCCGGCTGTTCGCTCTCGCGACTCGACGCGCCGGTGTTCGATGCGGGAGCCCCGACAACGCTGGGCAACTCTCGAATCCCACCAGAAATCTGCTGCTGTGGCGGGATCTCCGTCTTTGGCACAGGCAGCCACGTGCGCCGAATCGTCGTCAGTTTCACCCACGGCGACTCGGTCATGATGGTTTGAATGTCTTTATCGTTCCACTGTTGGTACGCCTTGGTCTTCCAAGGTTTATTGTCGGCGCTGACGAAGGTCGCGCAAAGGAACGCTAAAAGCAGCAGCCCAGCCGATCTTGTCGAGTTTCTTAATGTGGGCGTCATATCAATCCCCGCTTCGTGAGCATACACCGATTCGCGTCAATCAGTGATTTTGGCAGTCTGCGCTGCTGGATTCCCCGGCCAACTGGACGTGTAGCGCGGTAATCGGAAACTGACTCCATTACCACGCTTGTCGCAGCTACGTTTCGAGGGCCCCGGCAGCGCCAGGCGGAAGCTCGATGGAGTATTTGGTGCGAGCTTTTTCTCGATGCAGGTCGAGGGCCAGGCCGATCAAGCAATCAATCAATTCTGAGTAGGGTAGTCCGGATGCTTCCCACAGCTTCGGGTACATGCTGATCGAAGTGAAGCCCGGAATCGTGTTGAGTTCGTTGACGAAGATCTTCCCGGTGCGCTTCTCGAGAAAGAAATCGCAGCGTGCCATACCGGTGCCTTCAATCGCTTGGAAGGCGCGCACAGCATATTCCTGAAACTGCGCGACCTGCTTCTTCGTAAGCGGCGCCGGAATAACGAGCCTCGTGCCTTCCTCAAGGTATTTTGCGGCGTAGTCGTAGAATTCGCGATGCGGGACGATCTCACCGGGTATGGAGGCCCGAACGTCGTCGTTCCCCAGTACAGAAACCTCGATTTCCCGGCCAACGATGCCGCGCTCCACCACAATTTTCAGGGCGAATTCAGCGGCAAGGTCCATCGCCGGACCAATTTCCTGGGGCTTCGTCACTCGCGTCATGCCCACGGACGAACCCAGCGTCGCAGGCTTCACGAATAGCGGGAATCGGAGTTTTTTCTTGATCAGCTTGATGATCGCCGCGCGATTTTTCTCCCACTCGGAGCGCCGAATCGCAAGGAAGGGTACGATGGGCAAGCCTGCTTGCTCGAAAAGGCGCTTCTGAACGTCTTTGTCCATTCCCACAGCGGAACCCAGAACCCCCGCGCCCACATAGGGGAGTCCGGCAAGGTCGAGTAGGCCTTGCACAGTGCCATCTTCGCCGAAAGTCCCGTGCAGGACGGGAAACACGACGTCGATAGTCACGCTCGGTTGCCCTGTGCCGCTTGCGAGAGGCACGAGAGCCGCGGCGCTGGGGTCGGGCGGAAGGACAACGCGCTCGCCCGATTTCAGCACATCGGGCAGCATTTTCTGGGCCGTGGTTCCAACGAGCCACCGCCCATCTTTTGAAATACCGATGGGCACTACTTCGTATTTTTCGGGATCGAGTGCGCGAATTACGGATGCGGCGGAAGCCAGCGACACTTCGTGCTCACCGGAGCGCCCGCCAAACAACACGCCGACGCGCAGACGTTTCTTGGTGCTCATTGCCTCACCAATGGGGCGGCGATATGAATCTTCGAGAAAGTCACAAAATCTTCTTTCCCAGGCCCGAAAGGACAAGTTCGACCCCGAGTGTTGCCGTCGTGTTGTGAAGGTCGATCACGGGATTGATTTCCACGAGCTCGAACGACACCATGGCCCGACTGTCCGCGATCATCTCGAGCGCGAGGTGCGCTTCGCGGTAGGTAACACCACCGCGGACGGGGGTGCCTACGCCGGGTGCGTCCGATGGATCGACGAAGTCCATATCGAGGCTCACGGCGATTCCAGCCGTGTCATCGCCCGCAAAACGCAGTGCCTCGGCCATCACCTCGCGCATCCCGCGTTCATCGATATCGCGCATGGTGAAGATGTGAACGCCGGAGTCCTTCACGAGGCGGCGTTCCTTCGCGTCCAGATCGCGAATGCCCACAAGGGCGATATTGCGCGGTTCCACCATCGGCTTGATTCCGCCCAGGTCAGTCAGCTCCGGCGGCCCGTATCCCATAATCGACGCCAGCGGCATGCCGTGAATATTGCCTGACGGCGAGGATTCCGGAGTGTTCATGTCTCCGTGGGCATCGAGCCAAATGAGGCCGATTCGCTTCGATTGCTTGTGGTAGTGCGCGGCGGCACCGCCCGCCGTTCCGACGGCGATCGAATGGTCGCCTCCCAGAACGAGCGGCAGCAAATCTTCGTCCAGCGTCTTCAGCACGATGTCGGCGAGTCCCTTGCACGTGTCCGAAATTTCTTCGAGATACTTTGCGTTCTTCACGCCGTAGTGCTGCTCTTCGGGCTGCTTCACAATGATGTTGCCGATATCTTCTACCTGACGACCGAGCTGTTTCAGCTTAGCCTGCAATCCCGCGACGCGCAGCGCGGAAGGCCCCATATCGACGCCGCGACGGCTGGCGCCGAGGTCCATCGGCACTCCGATGATTCGGATTTTCTCTGCCATGCTGGCTTCTTTGTGCGATCTCGAGACGCTGAGAGACGCTCAAGGATAGACGGTCAAGGATAGACGCGATACAGCATCCGTGGAAAGGGGATGACTTCGCGAATGTGCTCCGTTCCGCAAATCCACGCCACGGTGCGTTCGAGGCCGAGTCCGAAGCCCGCGTGCGGAACGCTGCCGTAGCGCCTCAGGTCCAGATACCACTGGAAAGATTCTTCCGGCAGCTTCTCTTCGCGAATGCGCCGAATCAATGTTTCGTAGTTCGACTGGCGCTCGCCTCCGCCGATAATCTCGCCGTAGCCTTCCGGCGCAATCATGTCGAAACTCAACGAAAGCTCGGGCCGCTCGGGGTCCGTGGCCATGTAGAAGGCTTTCATCGCGGCGGGATAACGATGGATGATCACGGGCTTGGCGAAGTTTTTGGAGAGAATCGTCTCTTCGTCGCCGCCGAAATCATCGCCCCATTTCGCGGAGTTTCCGGCGCGCTGCAGGACCTGGATGGCTTCGTCATAGCTGATGCGGGGAAACGGCGGCTCGATCTTCGCGAGCTTCGAGATGTCCCGTTGCAGGGTTTCAAGTTCGCGCGCTTTGTTTTTCACGACGGACTGCACGACGGCGCTAACGAGCCCTTCGCCCAGCCGAATCATGTCTTCCAGGTGCGCGAATGCAGCTTCGGGCTCAAGCATCCAGAACTCGGTCAAATGCCGACGCGTTTTTGATTTTTCGGCGCGAAATGTGGGACCGAACGTGTAGACCTTCCCCAGCGCCGCGGCAGTCGCTTCGACGTAAAGCTGCCCCGATTGGGTGAGGTAGGCCTTTTGGTCATCGATATAGTTCACTTCGAAGAGCGTGGTGGTGCCTTCGCAAGCCGCGGGCGTGAAAATCGGCGCATCGGTGAGCGTGTAGCCCAGGCTATCCATGTAATTCCGCGCAGCGCCCTCGGCTTCCGCGCGGATGCGCAGAATGGAAGCTTGCCGCGGCGTTCGAATCCACAGGTGGCGCTGATCGAGCAGAAAGTCAACGCCGTGCTCCTTGAGCTGGATCGGATAGGGCGTGGAGTCCGGAACTCGCTGCACCACTTCAAGCGCGTTGACGTGGATCTCATAGCCGCCCGGAGCGCGCGGTTCGGCTTGAATTTTGCCGCTCAAGATAACGCTGGATTCCAGCGTCAAACCCTTCAGTGCTTCGAACGCGGCTGGATTTTCCTTCAGCGAGACGACGCCCTGAATCACGCCAGTCCCGTCTCGAAAAATGGGAAACAGCAATTTGCCGGACTCGCGAAGGTTATACAGCCACCCCCGAATCGTGACGGCGGCTCCCGCATGTTTTCCCGCATGCTCAATCGAAACTATGGGCGCCGTAGCATGCATTTCCTGGGTCATCGGTTTGATTGTCCGTCGGAGGTTCTCAAGTCTTTCCAATGCGGGAGCGCTTCCCATCGAGCTTCTCTTCGATCTTATCGAATGCCGCCCGCACCTGATCGAGCACGGGTCCGCCCGCGGTTTGCTCCTTCAACTCCAGAACGATCGGAAGCGGCTGAGAGGCTCCGGAAAACAGGCCGAGAGTCGCGTCCCAATCGATCGTCCCGTCGTACGGCAGCAGGTGCTCGTCCTTCTCCCCGTGATTATCGTGAACGTGCGTCGTAACCAGGCGTTCGCTCATCATCTCGAACGCGCCGCCTACGCCTGAATCGAGATGCGCGTGCCCCAAATCGAGGCACAGTTTCAATCCGTTCAAGTGCGTTTCCTTGATGAACTGCTGCAGCGATTCCGGTGAGCCGAGCTCGCTCGGCGTGTTTTCAAGAGCGATCGTGACGCCGCGCTGCTTGGCGAAAATGACTAGATGCTCGAGCGAATTGAACGCAGCGTCCAATTTCTTTGGATCGGCCGCCTCGCGCCCGTGGCCGATATGCTGGACCAGGTACTGAAAGGGGATTCGCTCGGCCACTTCGAGCGCCCGCTTCACTTCGTCTACCGCGTCCAGCCGGCGCACCCGTTCCGTTTCCGAAATCGAAATGGGGACGCCGCTGTCACGCCCGACGGCCGTATCCCGTTCCGTGGGCGAGTGCAAGGAATGCAGCTTTAGACCCGATTCTTCAAGAGCTCCGCCGAGTTCGAGCACGGCCGGCTGCGAACGATAGTTGAAATGCCCCAGCGTGCAAAAGATCTCGATTGCGGGAATGCCTGCCTGCGCAATTTCCGCGAGCAGTGTTGGTCCGAGCGGATGGTGGACATAACGATACGTCGAAAGAACACGTTGCATGAAGTCCCTAACGCCTCAGTGAAGAATTACCATGGTCGATGGAAAAGGCTCTCGCGTCAATAGCCAGAGGCTGCACCGTTGCGCCTGGGATCGGCAGCGCCGAGCCGCTCGCCCGTATTGGGATCGATGCCAATCGCTTCGATCTTTCCCAGCCATTGCCGCTCTTGCACGATGCGGTAGCCCTTACTCTCCAAATCTTGCAAAACGGCCGGAGAGATGGACGGCTCCAGAGCGACATCCTCCGGCATCCACTGCTGATGGAAGCGAGGCGCATTGATGGCGGATTGCGCATCCATCCCGAGTCGCATCCAGTTCAGAATCGAGAGCAGGGTCACGGAGATAATCGTCGGGCCCCCGGGAGAGCCCGTGACGAAGCTCAGTTTGCCGTCGCGCAACAGAATCGTCGGCATCATCGAACTCAGCGGACGTTTCCCCGGGCCCACCGTGTTGGCTCCCGACTGAATCAGACCGAACATGTTGGTGGAACCTGGATGCATTGTGAAGTCATCCATCTCGTCATTCAAGAGGATGCCGTCGTGGGAAGTTACGCCGGAACCGAAGTAGGAGTTCAGCGTGTAGGTGTTTGAGACGGCGTTGCCGGCGCCATCCACCACCGAGAAGTGAGTCGTGTGGCCGTCGCGCGCGGCTTCCGCAAGCGCAATTGCCGCGGCGTCCTTGTCCGCTACGGCTGAGTGGCCCCCGGATTCGGTGCATGGCGAAAGGGATTGCTTCTGAAGGATTTTGGGATCGTCGGTGCTGACCTGCTGGCTCGAAGACGCTTTCGCCGGGTCGATCGTCGCGCGCAGCGAATCTGCATAGCACCCGGAAATCAGACCGGCGACAGGAACGCGCGCAAAGTCCGGGTCGGCGAGATACATGGCGCGGTCCGCGAACACGCGACGCATCGCCTCCACCACCCAGTGCACGGATTCCGGATCGTCCCACGACTTAAGCGGCACCGTTTGCAGGATGTTGAGAGCTTCAATCGTTGCGACGCCGCCCGAGCTCGGTGGCGGACTCGTGATGATTTCCCACTGGTGGCCGTTCACGGCGTAGGTTCTTGTCAGCGGTTCGCGGATTTTTGCGCGATAGCGCTCAAGGTCGTCGAGTGAGATCAACCCGCCTTCCTCTTTCATCTCGCTCGCGAGAGCGCGAGCCGTGCGGCCGCGGTAGAACTCAACGGCTCCGTTATTGGCGATTCGACGAAGCGTTGCGCCCAGCTCGGGTTGCTTCAGAGTTTCACCCGGTTGGTAATAGTCGCCGTTCTTCAAGAAAATGCGCCGGCTCATGGCAAACTGTTGAAGGCCCGATTTGGGGCTGCGCAACAGCCCTGCCAGCCGTTCGCTTACGGGAAACCCTTCCTCGGCAAATCGAATGGCGGGCGCCATCACGTCTGGCAGTTTCATGGTTCCGTATTTGCTGAGAGCGAGCGTAAGACCGTCGACCGTGCCAGGCACGCCCACCGCTCTATAGCCCCTCACGGAAGCTTTGGCGTCCACCGTGCCATCCGCGGAAACATACATGTTCCGTGAAGCTTTGGCCGGTGCCGTTTCGCGGTAGTCCACGAATTCGGCTTTCCCGTCGGCTTTGCGCACCAGCATGAAGCCGCCACCGCCAATGTTGCCGGCTTCGGGCTCAATCACGGCCAGCGCAAACGCGACCGCCACGGCTGCGTCTATCGCGTTGCCGCCCTGCTTCATGATTTCCACGCCGGCATCCGAGGCGAGTTTTTCGTCGCTGACCACCATCCCTTTGGGGGCGCGCACTGCGTTTGTTGGCCAGTCCGGATTCGCACCGGGATGAGCGTATTCCTGCGGCTGCTGCGCTTGGCTCTGAGACTGCGCCTCAGAGCTCCCGAAGAGTGTCACGGAGAAAAGAATCGCGATGCACAAGGCGAACACCGAAGAAACGGTTTTGTTCATAGGTGATGGAACTCTATGAGACTCGGTGTGAGCGCGTCAAGTAAAGGGCCGGGATTCGGCCAACTGGAAAAGCGAAAACTACCGCCGCAGCAGCGACGTCGCCATCAGGGCAACAATCCCAAGACTAAGAAATCGCCAGCCAAATGAAGACGCCGGGACGCCGGAAGACGCCAGGTACGGGAACTTCCCCGGGCGGATCCAGCACGTCCGTGCCGATCTCCTTCCGCGGTGGACCCATGCCTCGGGCCGCCGAGGTTTGCGTTTCAGGATCACGTTCGTTTTCGCTGAATTCGTGCGGCATGAAACGATGCTAGCACTGCGAATGGCGTGTGACAACCGCCCTACCTCGCGAAGAAATTCACAAAGGCGAGGGCCACTATCGCCCCCACCAACATCGCGAGCACAATCCACCGGAGAGTGTCGGCGCGTCGTCGTTGCAGTTGCTTGGGGTCGTCGCCGACATACGGGAGCAGCTCCGCGACATCGGATTGTGGAGTCCGATTTTGCGTGGAGGACCGATCCTGGCGATCTGTTGAGAAATCGATGATGTCTCTCGGCATCGCAACACCATCGTAGGGCACTCAGGCGGGGCGGCTTCGTCACAAAGGGCGAGAGAAGTTCCTAAGAGTTATTTTGAAATTGGCGAAAGGCGCGCAAAGATTCGCTCAAGCTATTTCCGCGGCGTCGGTCTGCTCACCCACCGAGAAATAGGTGCAATCCGGGTGCTGAAACACCAGTGCGCTCACGCTCGCTTCCGGGTCCATCATCATGCCCTCCGTGAGATGGATTCCGATTTCTTCCGGGTGAAGAAGGATCCACATCCCGGCCTGGTCTTCCAGATTTGGGCACGCAGGGTAGCCGAAGCTGTAGCGCTTCCCGCGGTATCTTGACGTGAAACGTTCCGCCATCGTCATCGTTGCAGGATCGGGGAAACCCCAATCTTCGCGGATTCGCCGATGCAGCCATTCGGCGCAAGCCTCCGCCGTTTCAAGCGCCAGGGCCTGCAATCCGTGGGAGAAAAAGTAGTTTCCAGCGGTTTTCTCCGTCTCAGCCCGTTCGCGAATGCCTGCCCCGGCCGTGACGACAAAGAGCGCGATGTGATCACGCCCGCCATTGCCCGGCGGAAGAACGTAATCGCTCAGGCAGAGCTTGTCGCCAATCCGTTGGCGGGGAAAATGAAATGTGTGCAGGGGCGCGCTCCCGGCTGGACCGAATAGCGCAATCGAATTGCCTTTGCGCTCCGCCTCGAAGAACTGCCACACAGCGGAAATCTTCATGAACTTCGTGGCTTCGCGCTTCACTTCTTCCATGTTGTTGAATAGTTCAAGCGCGCGCGGGTCGCGTTCGGCGAGCGCCTTCTCGAAATTTCCGCGGAAACCAAGATGGCGGCCGAAAACCATGTACGGATTCACGTAGCTCCAAACCTCATTCAGGTCGGGAACCACGCGTTTCTTCCGGTCGAGATAGGCCACCTGCGGAATCGGCAGGTCAACGCGAACTCGCGGCGAGCGCTCTTCGCCCGCCGGTTCCGCGGGGCGAGGCGCAGGTTCGTCGAGGATGGCGGTGCCAACGTACGTGTGGTCCTGCAAGGTTCCGTCGCGATGCGCGGGGTCGCTCAGCTCATTCATCAAACGCAAGCCCGTCATGGCGTCTTTCGCGTAACAGACGGCCGTGTTGTACTGCGGCGCGATCTTCGTCTTCGTGAACTTTTCCGATAGAGCGGCGCCGCCTACCAGCAACGGCACGCGTATTCCCGCTTCGCGCAAATCGGACGCGGTGGTCACCATCTGCTGCGCGCTCTTGACGAGCAGGCCCGAAAGCCCGATCGCGTCCGGCTGATGCTCGCGATGCGCCCGAATCAGCTCCTCCGGCGGCACCTTGATACCGAGATTGATCACGTCGTAGCCGTTGTTCTTCAGAATGATTTCCACCAGATTCTTCCCGATATCGTGAACGTCGCCCTTCACGGTGGCGAGAATCACCTTCGCGCGTTTTTCCACATCCGCCTTCTCCATGAATTTCTCGAGATGGTTCACGGCGGCTTTCATCGCTTCGGCCGATTGCAGCACTTCGGCAACGATCAGCTCGTTGTTGTTGAAGAGTCGCCCGACTTCCGCCATCCCCCCCATCAGCGGGCCGTTGATAATCTCGAGTGGAGCGACTCCTTCTCCCCGTTTGAGATCCAAGTCTGCAACCAAGCCATCCTTCGAGCCTTCGAGGATGTAATTCGCGAGCCGCTGATCCAGCGGCAGGTCTTCGGCCTTGGCTTTCTTGCGGGTGCCGGCGCCGCGGAAGTGGTCGGAAATCGCCGCAATGTTGAACTGATTGATCGCTGCTTTTTCTTCGCGCGATTGTTCGCGCCAATCGGTGGGCGCACCGCGCAGCAGCGCCGATTGCGGATGGCCGTCGGGAATCTCCGCCGGTACGCGATTGAAAAGCAGATTCTCTGTGAGTGTTCTTTCCAGTTCGGGAATGGAAGGGAATCGCTCGATGCGTTCCGCGTTGACGATGGCCAGATCGAGGCCAGCCTTCGTGCAGTAATACAGGAAAACCGAGTTCACCACTTCGCGCGCGCCCGCAGGCAGTCCGAACGACACGTTGGAAATTCCCAGCACGGTCCGCACGTAAGGAATCTTCTGTTTGATTAGCCGAATTCCCTCGATCGTTTCCACGGCGCCGCCGATGTAGTTCTCGTCACCCGTCGCGCAGGGGAACACGAGCGGATCGAAAATGATGTTTTCCGCATGGATACCGTATTTACCGGTCAGCAGCTTGTGCGAGCGCTCCGCAATTTCCAGTTTTCTTTCGCGCGTGAACGCCTGCGCTTGCTTGGGATCTTCGTCGATGCATCCGACGATCACGGCAGCCCCATACGAGCGCGCCAACGGGCAGACACGCTCGAATTTCTCTTCGCCGTCTTCCAGGTTGATCGAGTTGATGATGCTTTTACCCTGGCAATACGTGAGCGCAAGCTCGATGCCCTTCGCGTCGGTGGTATCGATCATGATCGGAGCTTTGATCTTGCGAATCAGCTGATCGTAGAACGGCGGGACATCCTTGATCTCGTCGCGGTCCGTACTTTGCAGGCACACGTCCACAATATGCGCGCCACTTTTCACCTGCCGGCGCGCAATCTCGGTGGCTTCCTCCCACTGTTCGGCGCCGACGAGATTCTTGAATTGGCGCGAGCCTATTACGTTAGTGCGCTCGCCGACGATCAGCGGCCGCGTGCTCTCTTCCGCCTCGATAACGTCGATGCCGGAATACACCGCGCGATGATTCGGCTCGGGCGGACGTCGCGGAGTCTTGCCTTCCGCCATCTGCGCAATCGCGCGAATGTGCTTTTCCGTCGTCCCGCAGCATCCCCCCACGATGTTGAGCCAGCCGCGGTCGACGAACCGGCCAAGCTGTTCCGCGAGCGATGTTGGAGTCTCTCCGTAACGGCCCTCCTCGTTCGGCAGGCCCGCATTCGGATAGCACGAGACAAATCGCGTGGTCAGCGATTGCAGCGTGCGGATGTGATCCGTCATGAATTCCGGGCCCGTCGCGCAGTTGAGGCCGAGTGAAATCAGCTCCACGTGATCGAGAGACGCCCACAAGGCTTCAATGCTTTGCCCTGCGAGCATGCTTCCCATCGGTTCGATGGTCACCGAGATCATGAGCGGAATCGGCTGGCCAAGTTCGTGGCTCAGATCCTGAATCGCGAGTACGCCGGCCTTGATGTTTCGTGTGTCTTGGGAGGTCTCAAGCAGCAGGACGTCGGCGCCGCCCTCGATGAGTCCTTGCGCCTGGTCACGGAAGTTTTTCCGAAGCTGATCAAACGTGATGCCGCCGGTTACGCTGATTGCCTTCGTCGTCGGCCCCATCGAACCAGCGACGAACCGCGGTTTCTTTGCCGTGGAAAACTCGTCTGCTGCCTGGCGAGCCAGCTCCGCCGCGCGGCGGTTGATTTCCCGCGCCCGATCGCCCAGGCCATACTCCGCGAGCACGATAGGCGTTCCGCCAAACGAGTTCGTTTCGATGATGTCCGAGCCGGCTTCGAAATACTTGCGATGAATCGAAAGCACCACGTCGGGCCGCGTCATCACCAAATTCTCGTTGCAGCCTTCGAGGTGCGGCCCGCCAAAATCGGCCGCAGTCAGGTTCTGCTGCTGCAGCATCGTGCCCATCGCGCCGTCGAGCACCAGAATCCGCTCGCGCAGGAGCTCTCGAAGAGCCACGCCCTGTTGGATGAGGTTCCTCATGGCGTCAAGTATATCCTCTCGAAAGACTTGCGATTGAGAAGCGCGGAGACGGCGTTGCGCGCCCTACGTGGAACGATTGCCTCGTGCGAGGCCAGGACTGCGGAAAGGTTTAGGTCAGATGTGAAGGCTCTTCACTCACCAATACAACGTCACCATTTTACGCGGCTTCAGACAGGAACTCAACCCTAAAGGACGACGGCACAAGTCCAACCGCTGCACCACGTTCGAGCAATTCCCGCACGGCCCGACGGCCCTCTTCTCCGTAGTCCAGCGTCCACCGGTTGACGTACATGCCGATGAACTTGTCGGCCAGCGCCGGGTCCATGTCGCGCGCGAACTGCAACGCGTAATTCAGCGCAGCATCCCGATGATCGAGAGCGTAGCTCACGCTGTCGCGGATCACTCTCGCAACCTGGAGGCCCATCTCCGGACCGAGCTTCCGTCGAATCGCGTTCGCTCCCAGAGGAAGGGGCAGCTTCGTCGTCTCGTGCCACCACTGACCCAAATCAACCACCCGATGCAATCCCGCTTGCGAAAACAGCAATTGCCCTTCGTGAATCAGGAGGCCGGCTTCCACTTCCTTCGCTTGCACCGCGTCTAGAATCTTGTCGAAAGGCATTGTCACCGTTTCGACGTTGGGCTCGAATAGTTTGAGCGCCAGATAAGAAGTCGTCAACGTTCCCGGAATGGCCACTTTGCGTCCAGCGAGGTCATTTTTCTTGATGGGATGGGACGCCACAACGATCGGACCGTAGCCTTCGCCAAAGCTTGCACCGCAGTCGAGCAGCACGTACTTATCGGCGACGAATGCGTACCCGAAGAAACTAATTGCCGTTACGTCGTACGTCTCCTGCCGCGCGGCTTGATTCAAGCTCTCGATGTCAGAGAGGATGTGCGTGAACTTCACGCCCGGCAGGCGGATCTTGCCCGTGGCGAGGGCATAGAACATGAAAGCGTCGTCGCTATCGGGCGAATGCGCAAGGCGTAGTTCTGCGGTTTTCGGCGCTGCGATTGGCGTGGACATCGCTGGGTCCGTCCTGGCGCTCACTGGAATCGCTCACCTGCGGCATGCGGCTGACGTAGACACCTGAAGTAAGCCGTCGTGCCAGTTGTGGTATGCCCTTGCGGGCGAAGTCAGCGCTGCGTTTTCCGGTGTGAATGCCCAATTAGAGCGGCGCCAGAATAACACATACCACCCTTTTGGGTACAGTTGACGCGGCGACGCCTCCGCGCCCCTATTGAACGCCCTGCTGAACGCCCTACTGAACGCCCTACTGAACTGTGGACGTCGAGGGTCTTGGCAGCGGTGAGGCGTGGTGCGCCACGAGCAGCCATTGCCCATCCCGCCGAACGAAAATGTTCGTCGCTTGAACCGTGGCTTCATCAAAGCCGTCCGCAAACGCGGTAGTTACGTGCTCGGTGCACGCCACCCATCCTACATCGCCTTCCACGCGGACCCACACGGAACTCAGCGCGATTCGAACTCTCTTCGCGTTCGCAAAGATTCTGGCCCAGCGCTCTCGCACTTCATCCCAGCCCATGAGCAAGTCCCAGCCTGGGTGTACGCACTGGACGGCATCATCGTGCGCCCAGGCTTTGGCCATTTCCTCGATGTCGCGAGACTCGAACGCGGCATAGAACCGCTGGTTGGCGTTGCTCAGAGCTTGTTCCGGAGAAGGTTTCTGTTGTTGCGCGCTTTGTATCGGCATGGCGGAAGAAATGGATTTCAAGACTGGTGATTGGCCCGCCCGTTGGTGTTCCTGGCGAGAACGCGAGCAACATTATACCTGAGCCGGGGAACTACTGCGTATTCTCGGATTCAAGCGGCGGGTCGTCGGTGGTTGCCGCGGCGCCGTGCTTGTCGGCCGCGTGGATTCTTCCCGCACCGTCCTCGAGGAACGACTTGCGTCCCGTCTTCCCATAGTCATCCGGGGTGGCGGCCAGCTCGAAGGTCTGGTTATTCGGATCCGCTGTTGAAATCGCGCGGTAGCGGAAGTGATATCCGCCGGCAGCGCCGGCGGCTAGCTCTTTTGAAACGAGCGATGCCTGCTCGGGGGAGATTTGGCCTGGGTCTGCAGGACCCATCCGTGCGAGGGAGTCCGGCAGCTTTCCGAACGCGCGTTTGTACCGGCCGATGGCTTCGGTCAATCCCTGCAACGCAGCGACGATCGCATCTTCTCTTGCTGCAAGATCTTGTTCCGCCCATTGTTTCGAGAGTTCGGGAATGTCCAGCAGCACGAGTCCCAACGACAGGATTCGCCAGCCACCACTTTCGCGGACCAGCCCGAATTGCGCCTGCTGCGAGTCAACCACCGTTACCGGAATGAAAGCGAGGTTCTCCCGAACGCGCGCCTCTCCGAAACGGAACTCCACTGATCTGCCGGGATCTTCACATCGCAAAACAACGTGGTTTTGTGCGTCGGCGGAAAGCAATGGCTTGCCCGGTTCGTCGATCAAGGAAAATCGCTTCAGAAGGTCGCTTCGCTGATCTTTTGGCAGAGCTCGAAACGCCGGGGCGTTATCCGCGGTAAGGTAATTTGCAAACTGCGTCTCGTTCCCGCGGCATGCGGCCGTGAGGGCGCTCGATAGCGATGCGGCGGGGTCCGTCTCGTGGCCATCCTGTGCGTGGGTAGGCATGCCAGCCGCCAGCGCGCAACCCGCGAGCCCGGCAACAAGGCATGCAAAATTGAACCGCCTAATCATCACGACTCGGATTTCGCTTGAGCGAAGATGGTTGCCAGGTCGCGGGTGAATTGTGAACGCGGCATCACAGCGCTGCAGCCCGCGGCTTTTGCTCGTTCAGCCAGCTCCACCTGAACGTGCGAGAGAAAGGCGACGATTGCAAAACTCCGCGGCGCCAACTGCATTCGCTCGATGGCGCTGATAGGTTGGTTGCGAGCATTCAGATCGACCACCACCAGCCTCGGCGCTTCCTTCGCAATTTCTCCCACGAGTGCGTCGGCCGTGGTGCAAGTGCGCAACTCGACGCCGACGTGCCGCGCCGTCTCGATCATCTTCGCCTGAAAAAACAAGTCATCGACGAGGGCCAGAACTTGGGCCATCCGGCTAGATCTCCTTCGTCCCGGTGTACCACGCGCTTGCCGCTCGCACAAGGCTTGGCTTCGACAACGCCTTCTCCCTGGGGTATAACGAGGGAGAACTTATAGTTGACCCCAGGAGGATTCATGGCTGCCACTCCGAGCCCCGACGCGCTGCCCGGAATTTCGGTTCTCGAGCAGACGCCCATCATTATCGAGAAGATCGTCTGGGCCGCCACGGATGAACAGATGCAATGGAAACCGGCGATGGATCGCTGGTCGATCAGCGAAGTGCTGGCGCACCTTGCCGAGACGGAGGTAATGGCTTTCCGGGAACGCATCCGCGTGATGGTCGAAAAGAACAACCCGACGCTCGAGAGCTACGACCAGAACGCCGCCTACGCCGCGGGTAACTACACCGGCAAGAAAGGCCGCGAGAGCCTGAAGACTTTCTGCCACGAGCGCGACCGGAGTCTTTCGTTCTTGCGGTACGTTCCGTCCGCGGTGCTGTCGCGCAAAGGGCAGCACGCCCAGCTTGGACCGATTACGATCGGCCATCTGATGAACGAGTGGGCGTTCCACGATTTGGGCCACATCCGCCAGATTGCCGAACTTTACCGCTCGCGCGCTTTCTATCCGCAGAGCGGCCCGTTTCAGCAGTTTTACACGGTCAAGCCGTAACGGAAGCGAGCCTCAAACAAAATAATGGATTTCATCTCGCGCCGAATCCTTTCCACCTTCGATCAGCTCGGGCGTGATTCGCTCGATCTTCACACTCTTTTCGAATTCGTCGGCGGCAACGTGCCGGAAGAACGCAACGCCGTCCTCGATAAAGTTTCCGAACTTGTGAAGGCGGGCCTTCTTCGCGACGATGGCGGAGATTTCTACAGCCGAACGGAAGACGCGCGGCTGGGTATCGCCGCGCCGCATGACATCACGCTCTATACGAGAGAAGGATGCCATCTTTGCGACGAGGCCAAGGCGATCATCACGCCGCTGTTGCCAGAAGTCGGCGCGAAACTCCGCGAAGTGGATATCGACGACGATCCAATCCTGCGCGCTCGCCACACTGACGATGTTCCGGTCATTTTTGTCGGATCCCAATTCTTCGCGAAGCATCGTGTCGATCCCGCCCTCTTGCGCCGCAAACTTGAGCAAGCTCGAGCACACCAATCGGGCGAATAGTCTGAAAAGTCAGATTCCCAAGTGAGGACCGCGAGACCTAGTGCTCCGCGTCTTCGTGGGCGCCCACCGTTTCGTCCGGATTGTGTCCAGAGCGGCCTTTGACGCGATCGTAGACGCTGTAGTGGCAGGTTGACCCAAGCGCTTCGTTGTAATAAGTGGGAACACCGAGGGCCGTGCGCAGCTCTTCGTTGAATCGCCGCAGATCGGCAAGCTGGTCCACTCGAATCGGAAGTTTCGTGCCGTCGTGCGTCAGCAGGAACTTCTGATAACCCGCATCCCAAAGGTGAGTGAACTGCCCCTGCGACATGATCGATGGAATAACGGTCATCTGATAGCGGCCTTCGGAAGCCTTCCGCAATTCCGCCCCGCACCCATACATCTCCATGCGAACGACGCCTCCCGAGCTGCGGACAAGGAACCCTTTGGACGAAAGCGACTCAATCTGAGCCTGATCAAATAGCTTGTTCACGTACCACATGGTGATTCAGAATATGGATTCAGTGGGCGTTCTGTAAAGCCAAAAATCTGGGTCCCAAAAATCTGTGTCGAAGACCGGACGGCAAGCATCAAACGTGTTATGACACGGCGACACCATCCTCGGCAGCTTGTCTTTCCTAACGCACCCCTTGGTTCGCGCTGTCGCCGCTGAGTGCAAAGCAGCGGTTCGATTTGCTAGACTCGCAAAACAAACTAAATACGAGTTGATCCAACAGAGAAGAACGTGACATCACTGAACAGACCGGTAGTGTCCGCCCAACATAGAGCGCCCGACGCCCTTATCGGTCAGCGCCTGCTTGAGCGCATCGGCAACACGCCCTTGCTCAAGATCGAGCGGATCGGCGCCGATTTTCCGAATGTCGAGTTCTGCGCCAAGGCGGAGTGGTTTAACCCCGGCGGCTCCGTGAAGGACCGCGCCGCGTACTCCATGATCCGAGAAGGAGAGCGCAGCGGCCAACTGCGTCCCGGCAAAATCATTCTCGATGCCACCAGCGGAAACACGGGTATCGCCTACGCGATGGTCGGAGCGGCGTTGGGCTATCGCGTGAAGCTTTGCTTGCCCAGCAGCGCCTCACCGGAACGCAAAAGCATATTGCAGGCCTACGGCGTAGATATCGTCTTCACCCCGGGCGGCGAAGGAACCGATGGAGCGATTCGCCGCGTCCGCGAGATTTACAATGCTGAACCCGACAAATATTTCTATCCCGACCAGTATTCCAATCCCGCAAATCCTGCCGCGCATTATTCCGGCACGGCCCCTGAGATATGGGAGCAGACCCACGGGCGAATCACCCATTTCATCGCGGGCTTAGGTACGAGCGGCACATTCGTCGGCACGACGCGCCGCCTTAAAGAGTTAAACCCGAAGATCCGTTGTATCAGCTTTCAGCCGGACTCCGGCTTTCACGGCCTGGAGGGAATGAAGCACATGGCCACGGCTATCGTGCCTCCTATCTACGACGCCAGCCTTGCCGATGAAGATTGGCCTGCGCGAACTGAGGACGCGCATCGAATGGTGAAGCGCCTCGCGCGCGAAGAGGGAATCCTTGCAGGGGTCAGCGCGGGCGCAGCGATGCAGATTTGCCTTGACGTTGCAAGCCGGTTGCCACGGGAGGAACGCGCCCTGATCGTGACAATCTTCCCGGATTCCGGCGAAAAGTATCTCACCGAGCGCTTCTGGAGCGAAGAATGAGTTCCGTATTGAAAATCCCGGATGAACTCGTTCGACGCATCCATGCGCATGGTGTGGAAACGTATCCTCACGAGTGTTGCGGCGCGTTGCTGGGCCGCGACGGCGACGATTCACGCGAAATCACGGGCCTTTTGCCGCTCGCCAATCGGCGTGACGATTCGCCCCGCAATCGTTTCGAACTGACGCCCGACGACGTTCGTCTGGCGGAAACGACCGCGCGCGAGAAGCGGCTGGACTTGCTTGGCTGGTATCATTCGCATCCAGACGCGCCGGCGCGCCCCAGTGAATTCGACCGGGAGCACGCTTGGCCGTGGTACAGCTACGTCATTGTGAGCGTGCAGAAAGGTGTGGCGAGAGATACCACCTCGTGGCGGTTACAGGACGACCGCAGCGCCTACGATCCAGAGCTCATCGAAACGGTCGCGCCGTTGAGTTCGTCCGCTTAGTTCGCACAGGAGACAAGGATGCCAGTAAGAGTCATCATCCCGACGCCGCTTAGAGCCTACGCAGGCAAGCAGGAGAGCGTCGAATTGCAAGCCTCGACGGTAGGCGAGGCGCTGGCTTCGCTCACGAACCAGTATGCGGAGCTCAAGAAGCACCTCTACGCGGACGATGGTCGTCTGCGCAGCTTCGTCAACGTCTACGTGAACGACGAAGACATTCGCTACCTGCAGAAGAATGAAACGCGGCTCCGCGAAGGCGACACGGTGAGCATCGTGCCGTCGATCGCCGGTGGCGCGCAGAGTTAAATTTGCACGGAATTCTGGAGAAGTCCCGATGACTACGAAGACAGAAATCTCAACCGGGTCGGCACCCGCGGGGCAGACGGCCGTAACGCTTTCGAATGAGGAGATCCTCCGCTACAGCCGGCATTTGATCATGCCCGAGGTGGGCATGGAGGGGCAGCTCAAGCTTAAGCAGGCGAAAGTCCTATGCATCGGCGCCGGCGGCCTCGGGGCTCCACTTGGACTTTACCTTGCTGCTGCTGGAGTCGGCCGCATCGGCTTGGTCGATTTCGACACCGTCGACCTCACAAATCTGCAGAGGCAGATTCTGTTCAGCACCACTGACGTCGGACGCCCAAAAATCGAGGCCGCGGCCGAGCGCCTCCACAATCTGAATCCCGATATCCAGATTGACCCCCATGAAACGCGCTTGACCAGCGAAAACGCCCTCGAACTGTTCAAAGACTACGACATTATCGTCGATGGCACCGATAACTTCCCCACACGCTACCTCGTCAACGATGCCTGCGTCCTGCTCAAGAAACCGAACGTCTATGGTTCGATCTTCCGATTCGAGGGCCAGATAACCATCTTCGGCTATCCGGATGGTCCGTGCTATCGCTGTTTGTATCCGGAACCGCCTCCTCCTGGACTTGTTCCGTCGTGCGCGGAGGGAGGGGTTCTCGGCGTGCTGCCCGGAATCGTCGGTGCGATTCAGGCTGTGGAGACGCTCAAACTGATCATCGGCAAAGGTGAGCCACTCGTGGGGCGGCTGCTTCTCTTCGACGCGCTGGCGATGCGTTTCCGCGAGCTCAAACTGCGCAAGAATCCCGAATGTCCCGTTTGCGGGGACCATCCCACTGTGACCAAGCTCATCGACTATGCCGAATTCTGCGGCATTCGCGGCGAAGAGGCTCCGGCGCCGCAGACCAACGTGCCCGAGATCACTCCCAGAGAACTGAAATCTAGGCTCGATCGCGGCGATGACCTCTTCGTCCTCGATGTTCGCGAGCCGCACGAGTATCAAATTTGCAATCTCGGGGGCCACTTGATTCCGCTGGGAGACCTGTCGCGTCGTGTGAACGAACTCGATAGTTCGCGCGAAATTGTCGCGCATTGCCGCAGCGGCAAACGCTCAGCCGAAGCGGTTGAATTCCTGCGAAAAGCAGGTTTCAGAAAAGTTCTGAACCTTAAGGGTGGTATCCTTGCTTGGTCCGACGAAGTGGACCCATCGGTTCCCAAGTATTGAGTTTTGCGAGTGCTTGCCACAGACAAGGCGGAGGATTGAATGGCACAAGTGAAGATAACGATCAGGCCCAACGGCCCTTTCCGAGTGGAAGCCCCGGAAGGTGCTGTGGAACTCGTCGACGCCAATGGAAACAAGTACGATCTAACGGGCAAGCCTGCTTTCTCCCTCTGTCGTTGCGGGGGGTCCGTCACAAAGCCCTTTTGCGACGGAACGCACAGTCGGATCGGTTTCCAGGCCGCCGAATTGGCGGTCAAGGCCGCGGAGGAAGGTAAGACCTAGATCTTCGATAAATCTTGCCAAGATGGGAACAGCGAGTCCAAGCTGGTAACTTTTCTACCCTCAGCGCAGTTTCATCCTAGCACTGTTGCAGGTCCAGAAGCATTTCGGTAATCTGTAAGTACCCTGTAATCAGTTTTTAGCTAGTACTAAAACTACACGGCACAAAGGACCGTCGTTTGCTCTCTACTTGAAGGGGTGTGTGTTCTCGCTTGGGGGATTTGTGGATCGCGTGGCGAAATTTTGGGGGCATTTAGACCGTTTCCGGCTCGTCCTCGTTTGGATGATCGTCATCGGGGCGTACCTCGTCTTCCTGCTCGCTCTTCGCGGCTCTTCCTATCTCGCCGACCCCCTATTGGATACGTATCTGGAAATGGCGGGGAGCCTTATCGCGTTCACGTTTGCCGCGAACGCCCTCGTCCGCTTCCGTGGCACCCATGACCGCATCTCCCTGATCCTCGCTTTCGGTTTTGTCCTGGCAGGTTTGATCGAAGCGGGAACGAGCATGACGTTTTATCGCGGCATGCTCGTCACTTCCGTTTCAGGGGACCACATTTCGATTGGCTGGCTGGCCGGAAGGACCCTGCTGGGGATCCTCCTGCTCGCAGCTCTTGCTGTTGAGCGGCGCGTTCCCGTCTCGCGCGACCCGGGCAAGGAAATGGCGGTCGCGACTCTGATTGTCGGCGCAGTCGCCTACCTGACCAGTGTTTTCTATTTCATGTTGCCGGCGTCACCGAAAATTAACCCGGGGGCACTAATTCCGCGGCTGTGGGACTTGCTTCCGGCAGCGATCTACGTCGCGGCCGCGATCGGGTATCACTTGCGCCTGCGTCGCGTGAACACCTCTCTGGACCGGGCCTTATACGTGGCCGCAATGCTCAACGCGCTGTGCCACATTACCATCAGCGAATCGCAGCATGTCCTCGACGCGCCCTTCACGCTGGCGCATGTGTTCATGGTTCTCAGCTATGTCGTAGTTCTTGGTGGGACGCTCCTGGATAACGCTCAGCTCTTCGATCAAGTCAGCACCCTGGCTTCGTCCGATCCTCTCACCGGTCTTGCCAATCATCGCCGCCTGTTCGAGACGCTCGAGAGCGAGCTTCAGCGTTCGCGGCGCACCGGCCGCAGTTTTGCCGTGCTGCTCTTCGATCTGGATGGCTTGAAGAAAATCAACGATAAGTACGGCCACCTGACGGGCAGCCGTGCCATTAAGCGGCTGGGGACCGCTCTGCGAAACAGTAGTCGTGCGATCGACACTCCTGGCCGCTATGGAGGCGACGAATTCGCCCTGATTCTTCCGGAATCCGGCGAGCGGGAAGCCAAGCAGGCCGCAACTCGCATTTGCGAGCAACTTGCCAATGACGGTCAGCAACCGCTCATCTCAGTTAGCGTCGGACTTGCCGTTTATCCATCCGACGGAACCACAATCGAAAAGCTTTTGGGGTCCGCAGACCGCGCTCTTTATCGCATGAAGGGCCGTGGTGAAAAGAAGCTTCGTCTCCGGCACGTCGCAGCCTGTCTTTAGAAATTGGGGGGCCGCAAATGCCTTTTGGCGTGAGGATTCCGAAAGCTTTCGATGCTCTTCGAAGTGAGACGCGTATCCCCATGGAAGTGGGAATCCAGGTCACGGGGAACGGCCCGCTTCCAGGCACGGAAGCCACTTTCACCTCAAACGTGAGCTCACGGGGAGCGCGAATTCTCAGCACTCGTCGGTGGAGAATCAACGACCGCCTGACGATTGCGACGCTCAGCGGTTCCTTTCGCTCTGTAGCGCGCGTCGCCTACTGTCAGCCCGAGCCTCAATTATCGGCTTTTGCCGTGGGCATCGAATTCTTGGATCCTAAGGGCAGCTGGGTGGTGACTTCGCCTCACTCGGCAGCTCTTCTCACCCGCTGATCGCTCTGAAGGCGAGATCCCACCGGCTACCTCATCGCTTCCTATTGCACGAACCCGACATTCGTGTCCGGAGTTGGCCCGGGTCCCTCTCGGAGCGGGCCGAATTGCGCTTCGTATCGCGTCACGTTTTCCTCAAGCGCGCGCATCAGCCGCTTCGCATGCATGGGGCTCAGGATCAGGCTCGCCACGAGCTTGCCCTGCGGCACGGTGGGGAACATGTAAACGAAATTCAAGGTGAACTCTTCGGCGTTGTGGTGCACCACGACGAGGTTCGAGTACTGGCCGAGCAACTCCTTCTCGTCGGCCTTGATCTGCACTTGCTGTTGCTGTTTGGGCGCTTCGGCCATTCCTTTGCTCCTTCGGATCGATTTCCGCTCACTATAGCAGAGCCTCGCCGCGCTGCTGCGAGTTTTTGCGCACCCTTCTTCAATGCGCGGATTGACGTACTATCGGGTTAAGCGTAGTTTATATGCTGAGTTCAGCAAGGTTAACTCATGAATCCCTCCGACACTGCGCCCAAGATCTCCGGTTACCAACCGGCGCATCCCACCACTCAGTCCGCTGCTGCATCCGCCCCCGAACTCATCGGCCTTCTGACCCATGAAGACGTGGATCGCGCCCGCGATCGCTGGGAAGTTGCGCGAGCGCGCGGAAAGGGCCGCGGCCCGAAGGCATTCGGCGGGTTCCGTCTGCTTTGGCTTCTCGTCGGCCCCGGCGTGCTGGTTTTCCTGGGCGAGAACGACGCGCCGAGCATGCTCTCGTACTCGGCAGACGGTGCGCGGTTCGGCATCGGATTCTTCCTGCCGTTTGTCGTGCTCACCTTCGTCATGGGTTTTATCGTGCAAGAGATGACTGTGCGTCTCGGCGCCGTGACTCACCGCGGGCACGCCGAATTGATTTTCGACCGCTTTGGGAGGTTCTGGGGCTTCTTTTCGATGGGCGATTTGATCCTCGGAAATTTCCTCACTCTCGTAACGGAATTTATCGGCGTGCGAGCAGGCCTCGGATTCTTCGGCATTCGCCCAGCCGTCGCGGTCGGCGGAGCTCTCGTCATCGTGCTCGGAGCCATTACAACGGGCCGCTATTGGACCTGGGAACGAATCACGATGGGCCTCGCTATCTTCAACGGCCTTTTCATCCCGGCGGCGATTTTGGCGCACCCCAATTGGCATGCTGTGGGCCACGCTTTCGTGACGTGGACTCCTCTGCCCAAGGGAAACCAATACGAGATTCTCGTGCTGATCCTCGCCACCATCGGCGCCACCGTCACGCCCTGGATGCTTTTCTTTCAGCAGAGCGCGGTGGTGGACAAGGGCATGCAGCCGCGCGACATCAGTGCCGGACGCTTCGACACTTTTCTCGGCGCCCTTCTCGCTTCGGTTTTCGCGATCGCCGCCATTCTTGCCACCGTTCCGTTGTTCCATCACGGGATCGACGCGACTCAGTTTCAAGGCGCAGAGTTCGCACAGGCGCTCGAGCCGTGGATCGGGCACGTGGGCGCCGCGCTTTTCGCGCTCGGCATTTTCGAAGCTGGAATTGTCGCGGCCATCGCGATCTCCACGTCCTCGGCTTACGCTTTCGGTGAAGTTTTTCAAACCGGGCATAGTTTGAATCGTCCGCTGCGCGAAGCTTGGCCCTTTTACCTCACTCTGATTGGTTCTGCTTGCACCGCGGCCGTGCTCGTCCTGATTCCCAAGTTTCCGCTTGAGTTCGTGGCCCTCACAGTCAACGTGATTGCCGTCCTCGCCATGCCGCCGGCTCTCGCGTTTCTCCTCCTTCTTGTGAACGATCGCGAAGTGATGGGTGAGCATGTGAACGGAAGGTGGGCAAATGCCGCCGGCGTCACAGTGACCGTGCTCTTGATCTTTGCGGGAATCGCCTTCGGCGTTGCCACCGTTTTCCCGAGATGGCTTGGTGGCTGATTCAGGAAAGCAGGGACTTTTCGAATGAATGATACAACAAGGCCGATTCCGGCCGACGCGGTTCGAGACGAACGCGAACTCGAAGCGGTCGCTGCTCGTACGGCGCATCCCGACCTGAAGGATCCTCGCCTCGTTTTGGCGCTGCTCGAAGCGGACCAGGTGGTCGCGGCAAAGCGGCGAACTCATTTCGGGCAGCGGAATCTCTCGTTCGGTGTGCGGGTCTTGTTGTGGGGTCTCCGCGCTTATGTCGTTATGATGCTGGTGATTGTCGTGATCTCGGCTCTTCGCGCGATGCACGCCCTGCGCTAAAGAGTCTGTATGGCGACACGGTTTGTCGTCAGGGCACGGCTTCAGCCGTGCCGTAACTGGCTCAAAGGTAGAGCGGCTTTAGCCGCTGAGGGACGGATTTCGTTGTTGCCACGCAACCTCTAAAGCCCTGGCTTGCCGCCGATTTGTGGATTTTGATTCGCTGTGCGAGAATTTCTGAGTCGCCGAACCATCCTCAGACAAACCTGTGACCCCGCAACCAACGCAAAAGAAAAACCGGACTGCGATTTTCGTAGTCTTGTTTCTGATTTTAGCTGCTGGTGGCGCGGCAGTGCTTTATTCACTCACTCAGTGGAACGTTCCCGCGGTTGCGAAGAAGATGCGAAATCCCGTGCCAGCCAACGAATCCGCGATCGACGAAGGCATGGCCGCTTATTCGAAGTATTGCCAGAGCTGCCACGGCGAAAACGGCGACGGGAAGGGCGACCGCGCCGGCGAGCTCTCCGTGATGCCCACCGATTTCACCGACGCGGTGGAAATTAAGCGGCTCACCGACGGCGAACTATTTTGGAAAATCACGCACGGCCACCGGCCGATGCCCGCGTTTGAGGACAAGCTGACCGACACCGAGCGCTGGCAGGTAGTGGATTACATTCGCACCTTCGCAAACAAGCCAGCCACCCCGCCAGCGCGTTAGCAGCGATTCGTCGGGGCGCGGCGCCTAGTTCAGTTTCGCGAGGGCGTCCGCCACTTCCTTGATGTCCGGCACCACCGGAATATCATAATTCTTGAACCAGCCGATTTTTCCGTTGCGATCCACGATCGCAATCGCGCGCCCTGTGATTCCCTTGTCGGCGAGATACACGCCGAATTTGTCGCCCACAGCGCCGCGCGGCTGAAAATCCGCGAGCAGCGGATAGTGAATCCCCATTTTTTCCGCAAAGGCTTTGTGCGACCAAACGCTATCGACGCTGATTCCCAGCACCTGCGCGTTGAGCTGCTCGAACCGCTTCATATCGTTGACCAGGCACATGTGCTCGTTCGTGCACACCGGGCTCCAATCGAGCGGATAAAAAATGATGACGACGTTCTTGCCCTTATAATCCGAAAGCTTCACTTCCTTCTGGTTTTGATCCTTCAGCGTAAACTCTGGAGCCGCCGTTCCCACGGAAATCGCCATTCTAAATTCCTCCTTTTAGACGCAATAAACTCACAATTCATCATAGCTGAACGCCCGACGGCCCACAAAGCCTCGCAAATTCGGGTAGTGCCTCAAATTTGAATTCCGTCGGTCACATCGACTAGCATGCTCCTCGTAAGTTGCTTGAAAAAGTGGAGGGCGATCCGATGGCACTGGTCGGACAATTCGGCGAGATGTGGGCTCGAAACAATACGAACATCAAATTGATCCCACAGAGCAAGAACGAGGGACAGGGTGTTTATATTCTCTATGATGGTTCGATGCCCGTCTATGTTGGCAAGGGCAATATGCGCAGCAGGATACGCACTTCGATGCGCAGCCCGCATCGCGGTCAGTTTTGGGACCATTTTAGTTGGTATGCTATTCCTGATTTGGGCCTACAACATGATGTTGAGGCACTTTTTCTGCGTACGCTCCCCTGGTACCTTCGTGCCCTCACTCGGCAGAGCGGGAAGTTCACGGAAAAGAAGAAATCCAAACCGCAGAAAGATTACAAGCCCGAACCAATACGCCGCAGGAGGTCGAAGCCCTCACCAAAATAGGACTACCAAAATTCGCGCGGTGTTTGCCCCGCGGCAATCGAAAAACAAATCTGCTAGGATTGGCTCCTGGAAGTTCGGAGCCGCAAGAAACTTGCCCGCAATCTCCTGCGACACCGCGTATCCCGACATCGAGTTTTCGCCGCGCAGCCGCAACTGGTGGGCGCGCCTGAAGGGCACCGCCCCGGAGTGCGTCCACCTGCATCGCGGCTCATCCTGGAGGGCGACGCTGCTCCCCGATATCGTGTACTTTATCGGCCGGAGCGAAATTCGCCGTATGCCGCTGCGGCCAGAGGTCTTGCTGTGCCGCGAATGCTTGCTGGACGTTGCCGCCGCGGAGATCGCGAAGTTCGAAGGCCGCGTTGTTGCGTTTGAGCCTGACCCAAGCTTCACGCAATATTTCTTCGCGGGAACGCCTGACTTCGCGCCCGTCGGGCTCACGCCGGAGGTTGAGGAAGCGATCGAGAAGAGATTGCAATGGAATGACGAAACCTGCGCGGCGTGCCCAAGACCAGCTACGTGGCTCTGGTTTTCGTCCGAGGAAGTTGGGAGCCTCGATGAAGTGCAGCGCATTCGCGATTCGAAGGGCGAAATGCTTTGCGCAACGCACGGCGCGCAAAAGTTGCGCAGGGCTTTCGAAAAGATTCGCGAAGCGGGCTTGACGTTCATGAATTTGCCGTATGGAGAAGCAGGTGCCTATGTCTGGATCTAAAGTGCAGCTGAAAGATGTGATCGAAAAATATCTCGCGGCGTCAGGCGGGTACGGGCGTGAGGTGGCTCTAGCGTCGCTCGGATTTAACCGCCAGGAAATCGAAGACGTTTTCAGCATCTTTGACGAGGATTACCACATCGGCCGGTTTTTTCATTTCAGCCGGGCGGTCGGCGCCAGCTATGAAATCGACGGATTTCCCCAGACGCACGTGTCGATCGATTCGTCGATCCAATCGATCCTCTGATTTGCCGCAGGGGCCTCCTCCGCGCGTCTGCGGTGAATCCTTCCGCTCGTTCAGTCTTTCGCCGGTGGAGGCGTCGGCACCGGCGCAATCAGCGTCACCGGCGGACTGAAGGAGAAATCGGGATCCACGTCGAGAGGGATGTCAGTGGTTTTCGCGAGGAGCGCGGAAAGCTCTGGTGGCATTACCGCGTACTTCTTGAACCACGCTTCGCTTCGCCCCCGATCGCCGGTAGCTTCCTGCTCCAGCAATTCCTTCGCCAACGACGCAATGGCCGCGGGAATCTTGTCGAAATCGATTTCGTAAACGCCGCCGAGTCCCGGAGCCGCGCGAACCGCGCCCTGCTCGAGCAAATAATTGAACTCCATCATTTCACCCTGGCTGTGCGCTTCCGCAATTCCAAACCGCACCGTGCGGAGAATTCCCGCTACATACGACGCGTAGAACATCTGCTCTTTTTCTTTCGGCAGCGCGTCATGGTCGATCAGCCACTTCAAGCCGAACATGCCCACCACGTCCGCCTTCGATTCCTCGAGCGCCGAATATTGCGGGCCGATGGCCTCGCGGATATCGATTTTACCGCCGGAAGTCTGCGCGTATGCGGGACCCAGGCCATGTGCGATTTCGTGCATCATCGTCGTATCGAGGTAGCCTTCGCCGGTGGCCAGCGACGCTTGGCTCTGGCGCATCACTCGTTGCGCCAGCGGCAGGATGATGAAGTTCACGCGTGCGTCCATGAAATTCTTCCAGAAGATTTTCTTCGAGCCTTTCTGCTCGTGCACGCGCGGATCGTTCGGCAGGTTGTCCGCCACGGCCTGGTAGCCGTGCAGCAAATCTCCGGCGCGATAGATGGCGTCCATCACTTCCATCGGCGACTGTTTCCCGCGCTTCGACGGTAAGTCTTCCGCGGAAAGCGGCAGCGCCTCCTGCAAATCCGGGACGTACTTTTGGAATACGGCCAGCTTCTGGCTTTCTTCCTCGTTGCGAATCATCACGGCGGCGCCGTAGGAGGTTTTCACGCCGAGCAGGGAATCGAGATAGGTCTCATAGGGCGCGAAGACGATATCGATCTTGGGGTTGTTCAAATCGAGCCACGCGAGATCGCTGGGAAAATAATTGTCGTTTTGCAGGGCGGCCGCGCGCAGCCGGAGGAATTTCGAGAAAGCGGGATCGTCGTCGCTCAGGTCGGCAGCATCGCGCAAATCCTGCGCCATCAGGTCGAGAAAATCCTTGAAGGCAACGTGATACGGCACTGTTTCCAGGAACTCGTCCTTTCGCTGAACGATTGTGAACGGATCGTAGAGCAGCGCCTTCTGAGCGGGATGCGCGGCGACGTAGGCGTCGAATTGTTCGCGGGTCATGTCCTCGGGGAAGAATCCGCGGCCCGGCGGCGCGGACTGCACGCCGACAAACGGCTTGTCACCATCGACCAGATCGAAGCGGCTGCCGTTGATTTTCAGATAGCGGCGCAGCAGATCGTCTTGCGGCACTTTACTCTTTGCCAGTGAGACGTAGAGCTGCAGCCCCTCGGGATCGCTCTGCCGCCAGAAGATGCAATCGAGCAGGCCGGCCGCGTCCACCAGCTTGATGATCATCTTGCGCTGGTTGTGCGTCAGGTCCTGCGAATGAAACGGAATCTTGATGCGCTTGAATTTCGCCACGCGCTGCGCGAGATCGGGAACGATGTCGGCTTTCGATATGGTTAGCGGCGGCAGCGGGGGCAAGGTCGAGACGACCGGCGGAGTTTGGTCCGCCTTGGATTGTTGCGACGCCTTCGATTGCCTGGACTGTTGCGGGGCACCCGACGCCGCAAGGGCGACGATTGCGGCGGCGATTGTCAGCCACATGGGGCGAAAGTAAGGCAAACAGAATAAGGTGTTTTTGTTGCGGTTAGAAATTGTCATGTGATTTGTTTTCATGAGATTGGGCCGAATTTTGAATCAGGGGTTGTTGCGATTAGCCGCCACGGCCGCCAGGGCTTTTTTTTCGCCTCCGCGAAGAAGGAGGGTAGAGGATGTGGATGAGGTAAAGGAGGTAAAGGAAAAGACGCTGATTACGCCCGGGAGAGGTACTGGGACGTGCGTGCCCGGCGCAACAACGCTGGACCGGGGTATTTGGCGATTAGAGGCGGTCGCCATTCTTTGTTTGTAATGATTTAGCATGGTTTCTGATAACCGCGTTTGGCGATTAGAACTTCTTCTCTACACAGCCTCCGTGTGCTTGTCCGCTTCCTCCTGGCCAAAGACCGGCCATCTTAGTTCATAGCACAGAATCGGCGATCCGGCGGCGCGACGTGCAATTTGCTTTGTATACCGAGCAAAATATAGAAGCCGTTGTTGCCACGCCGGTTGCGGCAACCATCTTAGCTGGCGATGGGCTGTTTTCAAGGGGTGGATGCAAGGAATATCGGAATGCCTACGAAGACACGCCAGAACCGTGATGGCGAGCCTAGGCGGGAGCGACTTCGGGTTCGCGAGGCGATTCAACGCCCTCCAGCGGGTACTTCTTGAACAGATACCAGCCGATGAAAATCCAGAGCGCCATCTCAAAAGCGTAAAGCTCGGGGTGGTTAAAGTGGAGTTGCTCTCCGGCTCCGGCGTGAAACATCACTATGGTGCCGTGCATGATCGTGACGGGAATCACGGAACGTGTGCGAGCGTACATCCAGCCAAGAGGAATGCTGTAAATGATCAGCATCACGAATAAGGCGAGCCATCTCCCACCGGGAATGAGATCTGGGAAAACGCCGTACGGGATTGTTTGTGCCACTCGCCACTGGAGCGGCAGCAACGTCCAGAGAAGCCCAATGAGAAGGATCGCTCGCTTCAGACCGAATCGCTCTTCGAGCTGCGCCTGAAGATAGCCTCTGAGAGAAATCTCACAGAGCAGGGCGAGAACGTATGCCACGGCCACCCACGGAAGAGGTCCTGGAACGAACAGTTCTGACCACGGAGTAGGAAACCCGCCGGATTCGAGTCCTCGAGCGTAAAACGTGAACTCCTGAGACACCTTCAAGAACAATCGCGGCGCGAGCACAGCGAATAGCGATAGTGAAGCAGCGACCAGACATTCCCGGGCGGAAACGTTCTTGAACAGCCGAAGAAGCCAGCGCCACCTTTCCCGGCCCGTGAGTATCAGAGCTAAGCAGACAGCAGCTCCGGCAGTCGCGACTTCGATCAACCAATAGATTGTGGGGAATGCCTGCGGCTGTAAGAACACTCGCTCAAGGTTCGCCGAAATGTTTCCCAAAATGGGGGAGGAGCCAAGAAATCGTGAAGCCCGCGATCGTTGTTGCGATCCAAAAGACGAAGACATTGGGGCTCCTGTCGGGTGCGTCTGTGGTCGTGTCGTCCCCGCGAGCATTTGTTGCAAAACGCCAGGGGATGCGAAGAGTCCCGGCGCGAACCCGCCGTAGCCCAACGCCGAGTAGCGCGAGGCCCACGAGAGTGCCATAAACGCCGAGGCCCACGCTTGTCCAGTCGGGTAGGATGGCACGAAGCGAGAGGTAAAGACGATGCAGCTTCGTGTCGAGGACCGAGCCAGCATCAACAGCGCTGACGAGAACCACGAGATACGTGACCGTGGCGAATCCCAACGGAAACAAAACCCATGTCCCAAATTTGCGCAGCACGTTCCCTACGGGCAGGCACCAGAGAACGACGCTGGCAAAGAACGCGAAGTGCGCCAGCAGACCCGCGAAAATGCAGAGGTACAGAAGGCGAGGATCGGGCCGTGCGAAAAGTGCGGCTCCGCCTGCTGCTCCGAGCCTGGCAAGAACATTGGACGCGATGTACCAGGCATACTTGGCGCCGAGTAGGAGCAGGAAGCTGCCGAGTGGGAAGAGAAACTGAAGGTTCTGTTCGGGAAGAAAATCGCGGAGGAAGGTTCCAAGGCGCGCAATGGGCGAGCGATATTCGGGTTGAAGAGTCGGTTCCATTACGGCGAGGTTAATTTAGAAGATTATTCAAAGGAAGCTAATCTTTTGGTGCGGGTTCGCGATGTTCGCACTGCAAAAGCGCCCGTCGACTGCGCTCAGGACAGGCCGGCGAGACGCCCTTCGGCAGGCTCAGGATAAGACGGCGCCGCCAAAATCGGCGGCGGTGTGTCGCGCCTACGGCGCTGTCGATTCTTCTGCATTTTTCCCAGCCCTTGCGGGCTGGGCTAACTTTTGCCGCGCCTACGGCGCTTCTGAGAAGCGGGCACGGCCCTCCTGCGGTGGGTCTACGACATGCCGTGCCCCTACAGGCAAAGACAGAATAGGGCAGGAAGTGCTATTTGACCGCGACGGTGCTGCGTTGGAGGCGGGTGGCCAGGGCTTGTTGCTCCTGGCGGATGGCGGCGGGGAGGCGGTTGCCGAACTTGGCGAAGAATTCGGCGGTGGCGCGGGACTCTTCGAGCCAATCGGCGGGATCGATGCGGAGAAGTTCGTCGAGGGCGCTGCGCGATATCGAGAGGCCGTCGAGCGTGAGCGACTCGGGCGTGGGAACAAGGCCGATCGGCGTTTCGTTCGCGGCGGCGCGGCCCTCGATGCGGTCGAGCATCCATTTCAGCACGCGGACATTTTCGCCGTAACCAGGCCAGAGAAATTTCCCGTTGGCATCCTTGCGGAACCAGTTCACGTGGAAGACTTTCGGCGCGTGCTTGATTTTCGGTCCCATCTCGAGCCAATGACCAAAATAGTCGGCCATGTTGTAGCCGCAGAAGGGAAGCATCGCCATGGGATCGCGGCGCGTGACGCCGACGGCGCCCGTCGCGGCGGCGGTGGTCTCCGAGGCCATCGTCGCGCCGACGAAAACGCCGTGCTGCCAGTCGCGCGATTCGTAGACGAGCGGCGCGAGGCGGGCGCGGCGTCCGCCAAAGATAATCGCGG
>Ga0073928_10002058_pt1 | contig 36234 bp, 28 predicted proteins | sample PaiPotPPA55metaG_FD_76969 | JGI IMG/M metagenome (GOLD analysis project Ga0073928, IMG submission 76969) | Iron sulfur acid spring bacterial and archeal communities from Banff, Canada, to study Microbial Dark Matter (Phase II) - Paint Pots PPA... ... | reverse complement strand
GCTGAAGCGGGAATGGCCGTTCTCCTCGAAGTCCATGCTGGGCGAGCAGTCCAGGAGGATGGCGGCGTCGACCCGCCCCTGAGCGCCACCGGCCGTCTGGGCGTCGCGGGGCTGCTCGGCCATCAGGCGCGTCAGTTCCGTCTCCCACGCCGACGCTCGCCGCGTCAGAGCGACCACCCCGGCGCCCGCCCCAAGCGCCAGCAGGAGGCAGATGACTTGTCGCGGCCTTCGTCCCCCGCGGCCGCCGGACATGGCCAGCAACACCATCGCCAGCATCGCCCCCGCGCACGCGATCGCGCCCCCCAGACACAGAAGCTGTCCGTGGTCGGCGGCCCGCACCGCCTCATCGCGGGCATCCGCCGACGGGCTCCACTGCCGCAGCACCGGCTGCGCAAGCGCCGCCGCCAGCATGACAACCATCGCGGTGCGGAGGGCCAGCAGCAGCACCTGGTTGATCCGCGTGCTGTGCTGCTGCCGGGCCTCGAAGCCCTCCACGAACATCATGGCCCCCCAATCGATGCTCTGATAGCGCGCCCGGCTCAGCAGGTGCAGCACCACTGGCACGACCGCCCCGGCCAGCCCGATCAGCAGGATCGTGTTGGAGAACGTCAAAAACATCTCAGCTCAGCCTCCCCTCTCCGCGTCCCCGCGTCTCTTCACCTAACCGCCCTGCGGTGCAAAAACGTCGTAATCGACTCGGCCAGCGGCTTCTCGGTCACGAACACGTGAAACTCCGCCCCCACGGCCCGGCAGATTTGCTCCAGCTCCTCGCGGTGGCGGCGGAAGTTATCGAGGTAGGCCCGGCGGACCATCGCCGGCTCCACCAGCCGCGGCCGCTCCCCTTCCAAACCGCGCAGCCGCGACCAGCGACGGAACGGGAACTCCACCTCGTCCCCGTCGAGCACCCGCAGCACGATGGTCTCGTGGCGATCGTGCCGCAGCCGGGCCAGCCCCTCGCGCAGCAACGGCGCTGGGGCCAGGCAATCGGAGACAATGATGATCAACGATCTCCGCCCCAGCCGGTCGGCGGCTTCCTGAAGCGACTGCCCGATCCGCCCTTCCCCGCGCGGGGCCGATCGCTCCAGAACGTCGATGATGCGCGAAAGCTGGTTGGTGCCGGCGCGGGGGGCGAGCCACTGTTCCAGCCGCGGCCCGAACAACCCCAGCCCGACGCTCTCGGTTTGCGCCAGCATCAGATACGCGAGCGAGGCGACCAGCTTGGCGGCGTACTCGTGCTTCACCCCGGCCTTGCCGCCATACGCCATCGACCCGCTACAGTCGAGCATCAGCAGACACCGGAGGTTGGTCTCCTCATCATACTCTTTAATGTAAGGCCGATCGGTGCGCCCAAAGACCCGCCAGTCGAGCCGCCGCGGCTCATCGCCCGGGGAATAGAAGCGATGCTGGCGGAATTCCACGCTCGCCCCTTTCACCGGGCTGCGATGCTGCCCGATGATGCTCCCCTCCACCACCCTTCGCGCCGACAGTTGCAGGTGGTTGAGCCGCTCCACCAGGCTCGGCTCGAGGTAGCGGGTGACGAAGCTCATTCGAGGGACAAGATTACCTTAAGAACGCGGGCGTGGGGAGACCCGCGGGGAACGGGATCTCCCCCCTCCCCTCAATTTACAATTTGCATTTTGCATTTTGCAATTTGCAATCTTCTCTTCCGCTGGTCAGGCGCGAGTAGATTGAAAATTGCAAAATGCAAAATGCAAAATGCAAATTAGGGCACGCTCGGCCACTTCCGCCAATTTGCATTTTGCAATTTGCACTTTGCAATTAGCAATCTGCAATGCCTTTCACCCTCCCACCGGCCACCCTCCCACCCCGTGCAAATTCGACCCGCCTTCGACCGCGCGCCAGATCGCATACCCCAGCGCCAGCCCCATTATCGCGAGGATCAGCGCCGCGAAAAGAATCTGTCGCCGCAGGTTTCGCTCCTGGGCCTGGACGTGCGGCTCGTGAGGATCGTCGCGAGAGTCCAGCAGCGCCGCCACTTTCGCCCCCAGCGCCCGAAGCTCCATCTGCTCGCGGCTGGCCTCCGCCAGGAGCTGCCCCAGCGGCGAGCCCTGCTCGCCGCGGCGCTCGACCGCTTGTTCCAACAGCGCGATCACCGCCTCGGCGTCCACCGCCATGTCCGAGTAAAGCAGCGGGCTGATATGCGTCAGGCGGACCGAGCCGTCGCGGGCCACGATCACATTCCCGCCGCCGATCGCGCCGTGGACAATTCCCTGCATGTGCAGCGAATCGACGCTCAGGATCAGTTCGCGGGCCACGACCAGCAGGTCCCGCGGCGTGCGATTGTCCGCATCGACGTACTGATCGAACGTCTGCCCGGCAACGTATTCCCAGATCAGGTAAGCCTGCTCCCCTTCGCGGCCGACGCCGTGCAGGTTCGCCACCCCCCCATGCGCCAGCTCCCGAACGCGCAACAGCCGCTCGCGAATGCTGGGGTGCAACAGGCCGCCCAGCAGGCAATCCGGATCCAGCCTCTTGAGAACGATCCCCCGCCCGCCCGGCCCGATCGCCAGATAACTCTGCCCCGCCGTCAGCGCGGATTCCACCGTATACCCGCAAATTTCCGCGGGAATGACCGACGTGGACATGACAGCCGCCTCGCGTTCGATCATGCGCTGTGATCAGCCTACACGCACGGTGCGGACAATGCGATGAGAATAAGACGGATGCTCCTCATGTGCTCGACTTCCAAACTGATTGGATATTTTTACTATCATATGATATGATGCTCGATGAGCGCCGAGGACACGAAGCATGGCAACCGCGCAGGAGGTGCAGGCGTTCCTCGACCAGTTCCGCCTGTGCGTTCAGTTCGGGTCTCGCGTTGAATTCCGATAGACGCCAAAAAACATTCAGGGTCTGCTCAGGCTCAACATGACGCAGGCCCAGGCCATCGAGCGGGTCTGCTCGCTGCTGTGCGGCGACTATTGCCACGGGCCCGAAGCCGACCGCGACGAAGACGGCAAGGAAATCTGGGTATTCGGCTGCCTTGAGAGCGGCATCGAGGTCTACATCAAGCTCCGACTTGACCCAAGTAAGCCGTTTTCACGACCGATCATCCGCAGCTTCCACCCCGCCGAGCACCTGCTCACTTACCCATTGAAAGGTGGTGGTCATGAAAGGAACGATGTACTGCCCGATGTGCGAAGCAGACCGCGTGTTCCGCCGTGAGACCGTTCGCGAGGAGTACGAGGTCCGCGGCGAAAAAATCGCGCTGGATGTCCCGCGGCTCTTCTGTTCGACCTGTGGCGAATCCGTAATCGACCCCGCGTTCGGCGACCCGACGCTGAAGCTCTACGCCGAGTACCGCAAACGCCACAACCTCCTCAGCCCCGAGCAGATCCGCGATATTCGCCAGAAGTACGCCCTCAGCCAGGATGCGTTTGCCACCTTGCTGGGCACCAGCCCCGCCACCCTCGCCCGCTACGAAGGCGGGAGCCTTCAGGACAAAGCATACGACCAATTGCTTCGCGCCTGCGACAGTCCGGTGTACATGGCCGACCTGGTCGACCGGGAAGCCGCCCGACTCTCGGAACTTCAGCGCCGCAACGTCACGGCGGCGCTGGACCGGGTGCGCCAGACCGCGCTGCTCGCGGTCCACCCCGAGCGCCGCCAGTCCAAACGCAGGGTAACGCGTTGATTTCGGGTCACGCGACGGGAGCACGATGTCCCGCGGCGTGGCGCACTTCCCGCCCGTTCGATCGTTCCCCCGGGCAACGGGTGACGCGCGTACCCGCGCTCGGGTAGAATGTTCCAACGGAGATGACGATGACGATGCGTGGACACATCAAGAACGGCACGGTGGTACTTGACCAGCCGGTGGGCTTGCCGGACGGGATGGACGTCGAGGTTGAGGTCCGCCCGCTAGCTGCTCGGGAAGAGTCCGGCCCGACCTGGGGCGAGGTGTTCCGCGATCTCGCCCGGCTCGGCGGAGGGACTGCCGGCCGACATGGCCGAGAACTACGACCATTACATTGACGGCACCCCAAAGCGATAGACCGTCGATGATTCGTTTTGCCCCTCGCCCGGACTGAATGGGTTGGCAAACAAAGGAGTCCCTTCGTGAGTTCGATCAAAGACGGCGCCACCGACCGCAGGGCCGCGAATGCGAATGCGTTGGTAGCCTTGGGTTTGACCGCGATGGAGGTCACCTCGACCGGATCCCTCCGCACGATCAGAGGCGGCGGACCCGCCACTGTTTTCACGGTCGGCTATGAGCGGCGCACGGCCGACGATCTCATTAGCCGGCTACGCGATGTTGGCGTCGAAGTGCTGGCGGATATCAGGGAGAAGCCGATATCTCGGCGAGCCGATTTTCGCGCAGAGGCGTTGCGCGACTTGTGCACGTAGGCGGGTATTGCGTACCAGCCATGGCCTAATCTGGGCTCTACCGGGTCGCAACGAGACAGCCTTCGTGAGAATGGCGACATTCAGGACTTCCACAAGCAGTTTCGAGCCTACGCAGAGCGGCACCTCATGTCCGAGATTAAGCGCCTCGCGGCGGAGGTGGAGCGCCGCGCCGTCGCGCTCCTCTGCTATGAGCGGGCACATGAGGACTGCCATCGGAAGATTATTGCTGAACTCATCGCTCACGAGACAGGTGCTGGCATAACCGCGATTGTCTGAGTTGGGCTTCACCACGAATCGTGGGCGTCGCGGCCGGCAGCTCCCGATCCTGTTCCCGTGCGGCATGCTTCAGGACAAAAGAGCAGGAGTAGGATGACGATTGGGATTAAGAACAAGAGTAAGAGCAGGAGAAAGATTTAGAGCAGAACCTCACTCCGGTCGTAATGGTACTCCTACTCTTGCTCGTAATCCTCTTCCTAATCCTAATCTTCAGCTTACTCTTGCTCTTCCCTTGCCCCCTCCAAGAAACCGAATCTGCGTGAATCTGTGTCAATCTGTGGTTCGAAAGCGCTCTCAGACAAGGCGAGGCCGCGAGGCTTTGATCTTCTTTTGAGAGAACAAGTCTGACACGGAACTGGAAACGGCAGCCGGGCCGCTGCTGGCGGTGACGGCGGGCGTGACGGCGGACGCGGCGGTCGTCGCGACGGCGGAGATCGAGGCGCCATAGTTGCGAGCGACGATCACGAGATCGGCGAAGTCGACCTTTCCGTCGCCGTCGAAGTCGCCGGTGCTCCAGGTGGCGTTGGTTTGGCCGAAATCGCGGGCGACGATAACCAGGTCGGCGAAGTCGACCTTTCCGTCGCCGTTGGCGTCGCCAGGGAGGAAAGCTTGGGCCGAAGCTTCGGTGCCCCTGGGGCCTTCGCCTCCTCCATCCACGGCGGTCACCAGGTAGTAGTAGGTCTTGCCGGCGGTGAGGCCGGTATCGGTGAAGCTGGTACCGGCGACGTGCGTCGCGACCGGCGTGGCGGCCTCGCCACCGGTCGTCGTCCCTCGGTAGACGTTGTAGCTGCTGGCGCCGGTGCTGGCGGCCCAGTTGAGGGTGACCTGGCGGCCGCCGCCGCGCGCTTGCAGGCCGGTCGGCGCGGAGGCCAGCGTCTGGAAGGAGACGACCGCCGCGGCGCTGGGGCCGGCGGCGTTGTAAGCCGCGACGATGTATTCGTATGGGCTGCCAGGCGACAGGCCGGTGTCGGTGAAAGTCGTCGAGTTGGCCGCGAGGAGCCCCGCCAGTTGCGAGTTGTTGGAAGCCAACTGACGCGAGACGCGGTAGCCGGTCTCGTTGTTGGCGTTGTCTTGCCAGGTGAGCGTGACGCCGGTGGTGGTGAGGTTGGTCACTTGCAGGTTGGTGGGGGCGGCTGGGGCGATGGGCGTTGTCCCGCTGAACGGACCGGCCGCGGCCGAATCGCCACTCGCGTTGCTCGCGATCACCTCGTACGAATAGGTCGTGTTCTGCGTAAGGGCGGCATTCATGTACGTCGTCTGGGTGCCGGGCACTTGGGTGAGTTGGGTATAGGTGGTGTCGGTCGGCCCCTTGCGCAGGATGGTGAAATGGTCCACCGACGAACCAGCGGCTTCGGACCAGGAGAGGTCGAGCTCGGTGCCGCTGGCGGGCGTCACAGTGAGATTGGTCGGCGTCGCGGGCGGCGCGGGCAGCGGTGTGTAAGTCCAGGAGAGGATGTCCTGGACCGCGGTCGCCCCGCCGGTCCCGGCGGTGAAGCCGACATATGCCCCGTTGGCGCCAACGATCGCAGGGATGTCGATGGCGTAGCTCTGGCTGAAGGTGGCCTGTGTGGCGGTGTCGGTGATCGTCTCCTGGAGTGTGGCGCCGTCGTATTGGAGCGCGACTTGCATGGCGTGGCCGTTGTGCAAGTCGACGCCGCTGGCGGAGAGATCGACCGACGTGTCCAGGGGGTTGTCGCCGGGTAGCGGCACGGTGGGCGAATCGCCATTCACGAACAGCCCAGTCGAGTCGGGGCCTTCGCCGGCATTGTCGTAGAGGTCGAATTTGACCGCGACGCTGGTGGGGATGCCGCCGCCTCCGTTGTCGCCGGCGTATCCGAGTCCCCCGCCAGTGCCGCCTAGTGCCGTGGGGCCTTGTCCCTGGATGGTGAATGTGAACCCATCCGCCTGGGCGTTGGTGAGTTGGAAGTTGAAAGTGGTGTTGAAGCGCTGCACCGGCAGGGCCGTGGTGGAGAAGGCGCTGCCCGCCTCGTTACCGCCGCCATCGGTCAGCTCGAGATTCGATCCGTTGAGGAGTGTCGAGCCGTTAAGCGTCAACAGTCCGGCGGCGCTGGCAAATCCGGAGGAGAAGTCCAGGCCGGGCGCCTGATGGCCGGTCGTGGCCGTGGCGGTGTTCGAATAACCGGAGTTGCCCTTGGAGTTGAAAGCCCGCACGCGGAAGCTGTAGGTGGTGGCCGGCTGAAGGCCGATGACCGAATACGACGTGACGTTGGAGCCTGTAGTAGCGATCTGGTTCCAGGTGCCGCCACCATCGTTGGACTGCTCTACGTCGAACCCGGCGGCGCTGGCATCGCTCTCCTGCCAGGAGAGATTGATCTGGACGCCGGAGACCGCGGTGGCGGCGAGGTTAGTGGGAGCGGCGGGCGGGTTCTTCGGGGCCGACAGCACGCCATAGGCGACCAGCGCACCCGAAGTCCCGACGAAGACCTGGCCGTTGGTTATGGTCGGCGTGCTGAACTTGGTGGCGCCGCCGAGGGCGTCCCGGCCACTGTTCTGCTGGCTGGTCCACAACTCCTGAGTGACGTTGCTGGCGTTGTAGGCGCGGAGGGCCGGCGTGCCGCCGTTATTCGCGGGGTTGATCGCCCAGACGATCCCGTTGGCCGTGCCGTTGGCCGAAACGGACCCCGACCCGGTACGCGACGAGTAGGTGTCCGGGGAACTGCCGTCGAATGCCATCGTTCCGTTGGTAATCTTGATACTCTTCAACTGGCTCTGTCCAGGAACGTAGTAGATCCGTGCGGCGGTGCCGTCGTAGAAGAAGGACGGCGCATCGAACGAACCGACGCCCCCCAGCCCAGGCAGTTCCTGCACCACGTTGTCTGTCGTGGGGCTGAACTTTCCCATGTTGTCGCGGTTGATGAGATAGACCTTCCCCTCTTTGCCCGCCCCCACGAGCAGATGGGGGTTGGCGGCCGTCCCGACCGAATCCGGCAACACGATCGGACCGCCCGAACCCAGGTCCTCGTCGGCCTGATCGAGCGACGACTCATTTAGCGGGGTGAAATAGTCGACAACCTTGAGTCCCCATCCGTTGATGTTCTGGCTCGTGGGGGTAGTGGACGCGTCCAGCCCGATCTTGATGAACGAGTCGCCGTAGTCTCCCTGGCTGGGAAACATCAGGGTGCCGAGGTTCGTATCGAAGCCGCCATTGCCGGTTTCGACGTAGAAGAATCCCTGGGGGTCGATGACGATCCGGTCGCCTCCCATCCAGATGCCGCCGCGAGAGGCGTTGGGCGTGGTGTTGAAGGCGGCGGTGTTCGCCAAGGTGGCTTCATTGAACCCGAGAATCCACCCGTGGTACGGGTCGTTATCGCCGTGACTGGCGAATGCGATGTAGACGTTGCCGTTGTACACGGTCAGCCCCGGGCGGTTGGGCACGCGTAGTGCGTTGAAGTAAACCCGGCTTTGGCCGCCGACGTTGATTGCCCCGTCTCCGGTACCGAGAACGTACGGATCGGTCTGGGCCCCGGTGGTCCGATAGGTGTAACTCCCGTTCTGGTCGATCGTGTCTCCGATGACCGTGCTGACAGAAGTGCCGTCCTGAATGTTGACCTTATAGAGCGTTTCCACGAAGTGCGGCGCGCTGGTATCGCCGTTCACTACCTGCTTGGTCTTGGCCATGAGGAACAGGAAGCCGGTGCCGGGCTGGGCGCCGGGGTCGATGATCGGCGTGCCGGTGATGCCGATCTGCGGAGTGATATCGCTAGTGCCCACGTCGGCGCTCGATACCGTGGACACGGTGACGGTGCCGCTCAGCCCGGCTTCCGGTACCAGGAACGAATCCTGCCACAGCACCTGTCCGCTATCCCCGTCGATCGCGTAAAGGGTGTCGTGTTCGGTAGCGACGTAGACGACGTTGTGCGATCCCTGTAGCGCTCCGGCGGTGATGTTCACTCCCGCCACGTAGAGCGGCTGGGCGTATACCTGCCCGTCCACGCCGATGGAATAAAGTTTTCCGAAGGTGGTTTGGTTGACGTTGGCTGGCGTCAGCGTCGTCTCGCTGAGGTTTTGGCCGGTTCCCTGCGGGTTGTTGTGAAAGCCCAATACGTTGACCGCCGAGAGGAGCCTTCGGGCTTCCAGCGGCTCGAGGGCGCACACTGCCGCCGATCGAATTCGTGACCGGGTGCGGGACAAACGAGAATTCGAGCTCAGGGAACGGGGGTGCGGAATCATGGTGCTCCTCCAGGTAAGCGAAACAAGGCTGCCCGAGACAAGATGCTGAGTCGGCGTGGGTTCTAACGATCACGGGGCCGCCCGCAGCCCGTTGATGCACAACACCTCGGCCCTCCGCCTCTCACTCCACACGGATTGCCGTATCATAACGGCACTCGACCGCGAACATTGTACTGTTTATGAGGGAATTTCTTCCAATGGATCCGCGGACAACCCGAAGGACACCAACCTATGCCGGGCAAAACGCTTGTGCCGACGGGACCAAGTGCGATTCCAACCCTGCCCCGACCAATTCTTGCAGTCCCGAGCTGGCTTCCAGTGAGAACCTGCCAATCCGGGTGCGGCATAATTCCGTCAGATACCCTCCGGCGCCTAGCGCCGCGCCCAAGTCCCTCGCGATCGCTCGAACGTAGGTGCCCCTGCCGCAGTCGATTCGCAGGCGCGCGCGCGGCCACTGGTAATCCAGCAGCTCGATCGCATAAACCTGAACGGGCCGCGGCGTCAACTCGACTTGCGCTCCCCGGCGGGCCAGGTCGTATGCCCGCTTGCCGCCCACTTTGAGCGCGCTGAACGCCGGCGGCCGCTGAAGCACGTGCCCGACAAAGGTCTTCAGCGCCTGCTCAAGCTCTTCACGTCCGACCGGTCGAGCGCCCGGCGTCGGCCGCTCGGGCGATTCCGGGTCGTCCGTCGCCGTCGTCGCGCCGAGCTTGACCGTCGCCTCATATTGCTTTGGCTCATCCATCAGCTTCTCGCACAGACGCGTGGCCTTCCCGACCAGCAGCAGCAGCACGCCGCTGGCGAACGGATCGAGCGTGCCGGCGTGCCCGATCTTCGTGCCCCGCGGCAGCAGCCGCTTCACCGCCCCCACCGCCCGCGCCGACGACATCCCCGCCGGTTTATTGAGATTGACAACGCCCTCAAGCGGGCCGCCGGAGTTCATGCGTGTCAGAGAATACTCCACTGAGCCTCGCGCTCGAAACCCTCAGTGAGCACGCAGGCATGGAAGGCGACGGGCTGATCTAATCGCAGATGCGGCTGATGAACTCGGACGCGCGTTTGTCGGTGCCATTCTCTCGAAAAAGCGAGGAGCAGAGCTTGGCGCTCCTCTGCTCGGGGTGCACATCCAGCCGCATAATCAGGCGTCCCAGTGATCTGCCCGGGACGAAGCTGCGCGAGATGTGACGAATGTCCGCGGTCGCACGCGCAGCTCAGGCCGGACGGTGGAAAGGTGAAGCAGCCTTGCTCCGGCGTCGGCTTGTTCTCGGTCATCGTCACCTTAATGCAAAAAACAGTATCGCTATCACTACGACGCTGGTTGAGATGCAGGCGGATTTTGATTTGATGCGCCATGCGCTCGAAGAAGCTCACCCCGGTCTGTATCGATATTCGACGAAGGCCGAGATGGATCGCGGGTTCGACGCGCAGCGGGCGAAGCTGGGCCGTCCGCTCGCGAAAGGGGAATTCGAGGCCGTGGTGGCGGGTTGCGCTCAACGACACGCCGGACGACCAGACGATCTGTCCCGGAATGGAAATCGTCGAAATTGACGGGCACAAAGCGGCGGACATTCTCAGCCGCTTGAAGTATTTCGTGGGCGACAATTTCCCGAAGTGGGTTGAGGACACTTTCAGGATGCTGCGCGAGAAGGGGACCAAGACGCTGATCATCGACCTGCGGGGCAATGGCGGCGGGAAGGACGAGTAGGGCGCGATGCTGGTGGGTCATCTGACGGACAAGCCGTTCAGGTATTTCGATCACATCAGTGTGAAGACGCTCTCGCCTTCTTTCAAGGAGCACCTGGACTGGCCGGCGGACCTTGAAGCCAAACTGCACGATGGAACGACGGTGGACCCCGCGGGCGGGTACCTGGTCACGGCAAAACTGCGTCCCGGCGTCGCGGAGCAGCAGCCGGGCAAATACCCGTTTCTTGGCAAGGTCTTCGTCCTGACCGAGGGCGGGACGTTCTCGACCGCGGCGGATTTCTGCGCGGCGACTCATCACCTCAAGCGCGCGACCTTCATCGGCGAGGAAACGGGCGGCGGCTATTGCGGAAACAACTCGGGGATGATGCCAACGTTGACCCTGCCGAACTCGAAGATCGGGGTAGGGCTGCCAATTTACGAATATTGGAACGCCGTCCCCGGATACGAAGGGAGACGCCCGGGGACGATCCCCGATCACGTCGTGGAGCTCAAGACGGCGGACTTGCTGCGTGGCGTGGACAAGCCGTTAGACCTCGCGCTCAAGCTTGCGGATGCCGGCGCCACGGCCGAGTAGTGCCGACTGGGCGCACCAGTGGCGGTCAGGATGGAGTCGCTGCCATCCCGGATTTGACCGCTCGCTGCTTTTCACGATCGAAGGGGTGCTCGAGCCTGAGCGCCCCTGCGCCACCTGGCGCATGTGGCGACGAACGCCACCACCTTCCCCAAAAAGCTGGCGATGATATGATGTGTGGGTCGCAACTCAGTCGTGAGCAGGCTCGCGCTCTTGTTGAAGACTATTATCCGGTGGGATCTATCGGGCGCGCCGATCGGACGACTGATGTGTTTGAGAAGGCCCGGGAGTTTTTGCCCAACGCCGACCCGATCGCGCCCGCGCTTACCGCGCAACCGCGTTCAATTTCGGGCGTGAGCGGGTAGGCCTGCGCGATCGGCTCGCGGGGGCGAAGAGGTTTCGGACGATTCTCGGGTCGTTTTCGATGAGCTGGATCAACCGCAGGTCGCCGCGGAGGGGGACGCGGAGGCCCTGCTCCCAGCTCTGCACCAGCTTGGGCGAGACGTTGAGGATAGCGGCGAAGACGGACTGCGACATTCCGAGCTTACGGCGCAGCGCCGCGACCCGCCGCCCTGAGGCCGGCGGCGGCGGCGCGGGAAGCGCCGTCGTCCGCAGGCTTAGTTGCCCGCGGGAATAGGCAATGCTGTCTTCGAGGCCTTTCTTGAGCCGCTCGAAAAAACTCGCCCTCTCATGGGTCATGGTGACGCACCTCTCTTCAAATGGTATGCCTGCACGGCCTCGCGGCGAACCGTCGCCGCCAGTTGGGCCAGCACCTTCTTTTCCGCCGCGGTAAGGTCCTCCTTTTCATCCTTGCCGTAGATGTCAATCAGGTCGATACGGAACGCCTCCGGCGTGTGGAGATAGATAATCCGAACGCCGCCGCGCTTTCCTTTGCCTCGGCTTGGATCGCCAAACCGGATCTTGCGCAGACCGCCGCACCCGCCCATCGTTTGCCCCCTCTGCGGGTTTGCCAGCAGCTCGTTTTGGAACGCACGATAAGCCTCGTCATCGAGACGCGCCTTCAGGCGTTCGGTGAACCAAGGGGTTTCAACGAACGTCCGATTCATCATACCACACTGTAGGATAGCAAGAAAGGCGCAAAGCCGCGAGGCAGCCGGAGCAGGACGGGCCGACGGCAATGGCTTTGGTATTACGGGAACAACTCGAGGACGACGCCAACCTTGGTGTTGCTGAACTCGATGTGCTGCGAAGACTCAATTAGACATTGATCGCCGTCACGCGCACGCTCAGCATCTTCTGGCGGTGGCCGATGGTTTTGTGATAGCCTTTGCGACGCTTGTATTTGACGGTGCGGATTTTGGGCCCCTTGACTGGCCCGAGCACCTCGGCAGTGACGGTGGCGCCCGCCACCAGCGGAGTCCCGACCCGCGGCTCTCCCTCGCCGGCGACCAGCAGGACCCGCTCGAACGTCACCGACTTCTCTTCCGGGGCGACTTGCCGGTCAATCTGGATCGTGTCACCGCCGGTCACTTTGTGCTGCCGGCCGCCTTCTTCGATGATCGCGTACATGGATCGCTCCGAATTTCGGAAAAGGGAGGGATTCTTACAGGTCGATCCTGGTTGTCAAGGCGCCCCGCAGGTTGCCGTGAGCTGGCCGGTCCTGGCGTTCCAGATCCGGAGGATGCCGTCCTGGCCGGCGGCGATGATGAGACCGCCATCCGGGGTGGCGGCGAGGCAGTAGAGGAAGTCGCTGCCGGCGTCGAGCGTGCGGACGTTGCCGCCACCATCGTGGAGGACCCGCAGCCGCGATTCGCAGGCGGCGACGGCCTGGTCGCTGTCAGCGAGGAAGCAGACGCCGGTCACTTCCTTATCAAAACCCGTGACGACCTTTTTTCGCTCGCCAGTGTCGCAGTCCCACACCCGCAGCGTGCCGTCGGCCCCGGCGCTGGCGAGAGTGCGGCCATCGGATTTCCACGCGACGCCCAGAACGTGGTGCGTGTGGCCTTCGAGGGAACGGACCACGGTCGCACTGTCAAGATCGATGATGCGCACGAATTTATCGGCCGAGCCCGCCGCGAGCTTGTGGCCATCGGGAGAGAAGCGAAGGCAAAACACCGTATCGCTGTCTACGTCATCGAAGCGGCGGAGAAGCTCAGGGCCGCGCAGGTCCCACAGGATGATCTCGCCCTGGCGGGAGGGTTGACCGCCTCCGGTGGCGAGGAGGCGGCCGTCCGGGCTGAAATCCAGCGCCGTCACCCGATCGGCAAAGGGAGAAGAGGCGGCGTCGCGGCCGAGCACCCGATCAAGCTCCCATTGGTCGGACAAGTGCCACGCGGCCGCGCCGGCGCCGCGGCCCAGCGCCAGCTCGTGCGGGCCGGCGAAGGCGATGGAATGGATCGCGGCGCCAGCGTCGCCGAACACGTCGATCGCGGCACCTGTCTGGGCATCCCAGGTGTGGACGGCACCGTCATCGCCCGCCGTCGCCAGAAAGCCGCCGTCGGGCGAGAAGGCGATGAAGCGAGTCGCCTTGCGGGAGCGGACCGATTCATCAGCCAATACTTCTGCCTCTGCGTTTCGTGTTTTCTGCGCGGCCTGGGCCGAGGCCAGAGCATCTTTGGCCTCGGACAATGATCGGGCCGCCTGGGCTAATGCTCTGAGCGCGCTGAGAAGTTCCAGGTCGTCGTCCGCTTTGGCGTCTGCCGCCGCCTTCTCAAGGCGCTGGGCCGCGGCCTTCTCCTTCTTCTGAAACTGTTCGACGCGGGCCTGACGGTAAGCGGCCTGCGCGCCGGCCAATGCCGTGGCGCGAGCCGCCACGGCGGCACGATCAACCGCCCGACGGTCGCCGGTCATTTCGGCCACCCGATGGCCGTCGCTGGCGTCCCACAGCACCACGCGATTGTCCGCTCCCGCCGAGGCGAATCGCTTTCCGTCGGGACGGATCGCCACGGCGGCGACTGCCGCGCCGTGCCGCATCTGTCGCAGCTCCTGGCCGGTGTCGGCGTTCCACAGCCGCACCGTTCCGTCCTGGCCGCCGGACAGCACCTGTCTGTCAACTGCGGGATTGATCGCCAACGACGTGACCGGGCCGGAATGACCCGTCAATACGTTGTCGGCGATCATTTCCTCCCCCGCCATTTTGGGAACGTTCCACAGCCGAATAACGCCATCGGCGCACGCGGCGGCAAGCCGTTTACCTCCCGACGCCCACGCCAGAGCATTGAGCTCGCAGTCCGCTTCTGCCCGCGCCAGCGGCTGATCGGAGCGGCTGTTCCAGACACACAGCGACTTGCCATCAGAGACGGCCGCGAGCCTGCCGCCATCGGGCGAAAAGCAGATCGCGCTCACGGTCGCCTCGTCCGCCGTCGAAATCCCTCCCACCGTCGCGCCGGTCACTGCGTCCCACAAGTGAATCGTGCCGCCCTCCGCGGTCGCGAGGAGTTTGCCGTCGGCGCTGGCGGCAACCGGGCCGCCTGGCAGATCGAAGCGCTTCACCGGCGCAAGGCGGCGCCAGATTTTCACCTCGCGATAACTTCCGGAGGCGAGGAATTGGCCGTCGGGGCTGAAGGCGAGCGACTCGACCATATCGCGGTGGGCTGCCGCGGACGAAGAAAGCGACGGGTCCGTCAGGGGGCCCACCGCGCGGCCGTCAGGCAAATGATAGATGATGATCTCGTTGGCGCGTCCGCAAGCCGCGAGCTGGCCGTGAGGAGAAACGGCCACCGCGTAGATCGGCCGCAGCGACCGCGGCATCTGCCGCCACACGATCGGCGCCTCGGACCGCACTTGCCCCGCCGCACCCTGATCGATCCACAGGCTGATCAGCCCGAGTTGCTCGCTGGTCAGGTCCGGAGCGTTGACCTTATTGTCCGGCGGCGGCATGGGGGAGTCGACCGAGGCATCATGGGACGCGGCCTTCAGCAACAAACTTTGACTGCCGTGGCCGGCCACCACCGCCGGGCCGCTCTCGCCCCCCTTGCGAATGTCCGCCGGAGTCTCCAAGACCAGCTTCGCCTTGGCCTTGGTTTTGTTGTGGCACGCCAGGCAACTGGTCCGCAGGATCGGCAGCACGTCTCTTTGGAAATCCACGGGCGCGGTTCGATCGAGCTTGGCGATGGCAATGGCCCTGGCGCCGGCGACGGCTTCTGACGGCGCGCCCGGCGCGGCCGCGGCCATGAACAGGACGGCCAGGTCCATCAACCGCGCAATTGGATTCGCCTTTGGAATCATGCCAATCACTTGTGTGTCGCGGGTAGTACTCTCAGCACGATGGACGGCGAGTAAAGTGTCTCTTGAATCTCTCTGCCACCCCCGCCGTTGTTCCCTTTTTTCACGCCCGGCTCGTACATCACGTGCGCCCCGGCCTGGAGGTAGAAGCTGTAAACCCCCGGGGACAAATTGTGCTGTGCGAGGTTCAGCTCGACCGTTCCCTCATCCGCCGACGGTTCGATCGTGGTTTCCGCCGCCTTGTCGAGCTGCGGCAGCCCCGCCAGCTTGATCTTTACGGGCGACTTGATTTGGGCGTGGCGAATGAGCCTGGCCCGCAGGCCGACGACGTCGCCCTCCCGGGCGGCCACGATCCGGTCATCGCCGATGTCGATGGTGAGCGGCGCCAGCTCGTCGCTGACGCCGACGGCCAGGTCGCCGGTCGATCGCGACCAGGCCGGCTCATCGTCCGTGCCGGGCCACATGACCGCCTGGCAGAGTGCCTCGCGCGCCAATTCACGAGCGCCGATCCGGGCGCGGCCCACGATGTGGATCGGCCCCGCCCAACTGGCCGCGTCGTCGTGGGCCGCCAGCATCAGAACGGCGCGATCCTGTCCGGCCGCGATCGTGGTCGTCCCGCCGACGCCCCACGGCAACCCCTCGGCGTCGATTTGCACTTCCCCCTCGAACCCATCGACCCGGGCGATGGCGACCCGGATCGGCGCGGCGCCGCCGCGACGAAGAAGAATCCCGCTCGTTGAATTCTCGCTCTTGGGGTCGAGAACGAGCGGCGCCGCGACGAGCCGGAAATCCGGCGAGGCGCGCCGGATCGACAGGCGGTAAACTCGTGTGCCGTCCTCCTGACCGCTGTTGAACAGGTCACGGACCAGCAGCCGATAGGCGCCGGACTCCTTGGCGTCGAAGCGGAAGATCACGTCGCGCGTCGCGCCGGCCAGATCAGGCAAAGGCGACGCGCCAGCCGGAACCTCGACGCCGTTCACTTCGCGGACGTCTTCCGCTCGCTCGCTCCCCTGATCGTCGCTTGTGACACGCTGCAGCAGCAGGTACGGCGCCGCCGGGGGAGCGAGACGATCGGCAAAGATTTCGATCCAATACGATTCGCCCTTTTTCGCGTCGAACGCGATCCAGCGCTGATCGTCGCGCGGATAGAAGCGGCCGGCAACTTCGCACGGCACCGCGACTTTCCGCGCCGCTGATGGCTTGCCGTTCGACCCCTGCTCAACAACAACGGGGTCGCGCGCGAGCGCGAGAGAAACCGGATTGGATTCACCCGAATCGCCGCGGAGGCGGTACTCGATGCTGCCGTTGGCCGGATCGACAGGAAGCTGGATCTCGGCATCGAGCTGCTCCAGCGGCTTTCCGTCGGGCCCGGGATACTCGGACCGGCTGCCGCCCGGAAGGTTGCGGCCGTAGAGCGTGTACCGGGCCTTGCTGCCGCCTTGCCCGACCGGCGGGAAAATGCAGTCCAGGTGCGGCGCGGTGGTGACGGCCAGGCGATAGAAGCGCTCCGGGCCGCCGCCAAACAGCAGATCGTGGACCTTGAGCGTATAGCGGCCGGCTTCGGGAGCGGTGATGTCCAGCAGCCCGCCGCGTCGGCTTCGATCCAGTTCCCGTCCGTCAGGCGCATACAGCAGCAGGACGGGGTTCATGCGCGAGTCGATCTGCCGGGCGGAGCACTCGACCAGCACGTGCTGATCCCGTTTCAGCTCGACGGTGTAGTAATCCGCCGCACCGGCGATACAGCGGGAGCTCACCGCGAGGTTGACGGCCAGCGCCGCCGCCTTGTCGGCGGAGATGTTTTCCTTAGGCGGTTGCGCTTCCTGCTCACGCCCCACTAGAAAGGCGCGCGGATTGGATATCCCGTACCGCCCGATCACCCGGGCCTCGTACACGCCGCGCGGTACATCGGGGGCGATCGTAATGATGAACTTATGCTCGGTTGGGATCCCATCGGCCACGGACCTTGAGGAGATGCCGGGATGGGAGAAGTGGATCGCGGTCGCGTCGTCGAGGTCCTGGCCGGACACCATCACTTCGATGCTTCCCCCCGTCTGACCGGCGGGCGGGAAGATCGACCTCAGACGGGCCGATGGGAGCTGCGCCATCGCCAAAGGCGAGAGCCACAGCAGCAACACGAAAGCCAACCGCACGATCCTCAGCACACCCATGCAAGCGTGGGCACGGGACGCGGCGGCTGGACCGTGACAGGATGGACGTGGCACGACCGTGTCGAGAATCAATGGTTGAACGAGAATTCCTTCGTATTAAGCAGCGCCCAGATCAGGTCCTCATAGGCGTGTCGCCTGGCCGCCGCCTGTTCGTTGCCGTTGGCATGGGAGGCGGCGCGTTCCACGTAATCCGTGGCGGCGGCGACTTCGCCAGAATCGGGGGCGCGCGAATAAGCGAACAGGTACAGCTCCGCGATTTTCTGTTCGTCTGAGCGGCCCGCGTCGGCCGCGAGCTTCGCCGCCCGGCCGTCGCCGGCAGTCAGCTTCTCCTGCACCTCCTTGGCGTTGAGCAGGTGCAGGCTTTGCGCGAGGCTCGGCTGCTGCGACCGCTCGCACTCGCAGGAGCTGGACGCGTCGGGCCGGCCGAAAACCATCAGGAAATAAGAGCTCTCATTGTAGCTGTTGTCCGGCAGCCCGACGGCCGACGTGTCGGCCGGCAGTCCCTCGAAGCGGCCTTCGGAGCCGGTCAGGGCGTTGGCCGCATCGAGCAGCGTCTCGGCGACCAGCCGCCTGGGGTAGTAGCGCGAGAAGTTCTGCTTGTCCACAGCGTTGTCTTGGTTGGGGGCGGAGTCGAGTTGGTAGACCGTCGAGCGGCAGATCGTCCGCACCAGGTCCTTGAGGTCGTAGCCGCTCTCCTGGAAATGTCTGGCCAGCGCATCCAGCAGATCGGGATTGGTCGGGGGATTGGTCTGGCGGAGATCGTCCTCCGGCTCGACGATGCCGCGGCCAAGGAAGTGCTTCCAGTACCGATTCACCAGCGCCCTTGCGAAATACGGATTGTCTTTGCTGGTGATCCAGTCGGCCAGGGCGATCCGCGGGTCCTGCTCGGCCGAAAGGTCCAGCGCGGGCCCGCCGAGCGGCGCGGGCTTCACGGACTGCCGCGTCTTCGGGTTGGTCGCCGATGCCGCCCCGCGGCGGAAGAAGACGATCTCGTCGCCGCGCCTCGGCCCCGGCTTGCGCGCCAATCGCGAGAAGAACGCGGAGAACTGGTAATAGTCCTGTTGGCTCCATTTCTCAAACGGATGGTGGTGACACTGGGCGCACTGGAGCCGCATGCCCAGAAACAGTTGGGCCGTGTCCTGAAGCTGGGCGTTGGGGTCCTTGACCTGACGGTACCAAGCCACCGGCGGATTCGTATCGATCTCGCCGGACGCGGTCAGGACCTCCCGCACGAACCGGTCGTAGGGCTTGTTGGCCAGCAGGCTGTCGCGGACCCAGTCGTGAAACGCGAACGTGCCGCGGGCGTACGTCGGCTGCGATCGCTTGTTCCGCAGCAGGGCGCTCCACGTGTTGGCGAAGTAGTCGGCGTAGTCGGTCGAATCGAGCAGGCGGTCGATCAACTTGTCGCGTTTGTTGGGATCGTCGTCGGCCAGAAAATTCTGCGTCTCCCGCGGCGTGGGCAATCGTCCGGCCACGTCAACCGTGACCCGCCGGACGAACGTCGCGTCGTTGCAAACGGGCGACGGCGGCATACCCATCTCTTTGAGCTTCTTAAAGACGAGTTCGTCGATGAAGTTCTTCGCCGGCGGCAGGTCGGCGACGGCCGCGCCCAGCGGCACGGTCCCGTGGAAGACCGCGACCTTCCCCTGATAGCGGACCATCACCGCGACATCGCCCGGCTGGTTCAGCGTGGTGACGTCGCCACCCTCATCGACCATCGCAACCTCGCGGTCGTTGGGCTCGTAGAGCGATTGTCGAGTGACGTCGTCGATCGACCCGTCGGTGTAATGGGCGGTAACGACGAGCTGTTGCTCTCCGCTACGGGGCATGATGCGCCGGTCAGGGAAGACTTCGATGCGGTCGATGGTCGGGTCGCCGGCACTGCCGTACGGCATGCCCTGAGTGATCCAGCGGACGAGCAGGCGGTAATCGTCGCAATCGACGTCAAGCCGCTTGCCGCCGCCGTGCGGGATCGTGGCGGTGGCCTTCAGCAGGACCAGGCTGCGGTCCGGGGCGGCCGGGAACAGCCGCCGGCCGCGGGCCTCCTTCACCAGGTGCTCATAGTCTTCGGCAGGCTCGAAGCCGAGCAGCGAGAGCCTGAACCCATTCTGCCCGCTGGCCTTTCCGTGGCATCCGCCGCTGTTGCATCCCAGTTTCGTGAAGATCGGGACGATCTGGTTGGGGAAGTTGACGGGCACGTCCTGCCCGAACTTCTCGACGCGCACGGCAAGCGACGCGGTCGCTTCGGATTCCGAGTAGATCGTGACAGTTGCGGAACCATCGGCCAGGGGAACGATCAAGCCTCGCTCGCTGACGAGCACGACTCCCGCCGGCGAGACTTCATATCGCACGCGCCGCGTGAGATCGCGCAGCGCGCCGGCGGGATACGTGCCGGTGACGACGAGCTGTTGATGGGCATCGGACCCGCGCAGGACGAGCGGCTGTGATGCGCCAGCGCCTGCCGAGATGGCGAGGGCCTGCAGCAGTCCCGGATCGGCGGCGGGCGCCCGCGCCCCGGCCGCGGCAATGATGAACAGGAAGACGATAGCGTTTCGCATTTTCGACTGTGGCACGGTCGTCTCGACCGTGCTCGAACGCTGCGGCTGACAGAGGCCGCGTGCTTTGGAAATACCCGGTCAGGATACCGCCGTTTTCACTTCGAACGCGCGGCGGCGGCCGGACCCTGTCGACCACGGGCGGGACGCCCGTGTCACTTTTTTTTACACCAACTCTCGGATGGGCTGCGCGTTGTTGTCGACCAGGTACTGCGGGCGGCCGGCCAGGTCGGGGAAGGTGACTTTGGCGGTGTCGATGCCGAGGTTGTGATAGAGAGTGGCGAAGACCTCGCCGAACTGCACGGGGCGATCGGTAGGCTCGCCGGCCTGGCGGTCGGTGGCGCCGATCACCTGCCCGGTCTTCATCCCGCCGCCCGCCAGCAGCGCGCACGAGACGCGCGGCCAATGGTCGCGCCCTCCGTCCTTGTTGATGTTGGGCGTCCGCCCGAATTCGCCCCACACGACCACCGACACGTCCTGGTCCAGCCCGCGGGAATACAAGTCGTCAAGCAGCGCGCTGAGCCCCTGGTCCAGCAGGGGGATATCCTCGCGTAATTGCGGGAAGTTCCTGCCGTGATGGTCCCAGCGGCTGAAGGCGAGCGTCACGCACCGCGCCCCAGCCTCGACGAGCCGGCGGGCAATGAGGAAATGGGACGTGAGGCGCGGCCCGCCGTCATCGCGGTTCTTCGGGTCGCCCTTGCCGTATCGCTCGACGACCGCCGGGTTTTCCTTGCTCAGGTCGAGGGCGTCGGCTAGGCGGCTGCTGGTCAACACGTCGAACGCCTGGCGGTTGAACGCGTCCACGCCATCCATCGTGCCGCCGGCATCCATGTCGCGGCGAAGACGGTCCAAACCCTGGAGCAGCGACCGGCGGTCGGCAAGACGGTCGAGCGTCACCCCGTTGAGCACCATATCGCTCTTGCCCTTCCCTTGCGGGTGGAACGGAGCGTATGGAATGCCAAGGAACCCGGGCGAGCCCGGGTCGGCCCACTCCATATGGCCCATCTTCGGCGCCAGCGCGACAAAAGGCGGCACCGCTTGGTTGATCGGACCCTGCATTTTGGCCACGCATGACCCGAGGCTCGGCCACCCGCCCGGCGGCATGTTCCGCCTCACCCGCCCGGTCAGGCACTGGAAGGCGTCATGGTCCCCGCTGCACCCGACCATGGAGCGGATGATCGCGATCCTGTCGGCCATTTTCGCCAGCCGCGGCATCAGCTCGCATATTTCCATTCCCGGGACGCTGGTCCTGATGGGCATGAATTCCCCGCGCACCTCCGCGGGGGCCTCGGGCTTGAGATCCAGCAAATCCTGGTGGGCGGGCCCGCCGGGCAGGAAGATCATGATGACGGCCTTGTGGGATTTGCCGATGCCGGCGGCGGCCTCGGCGCGAAGAAGTTGCGGCAGCGACAGTCCTGCCACTCCCAGCGCCCCGATCTTCAGGAAATTCCGCCGCGACACGCCGTCGCAAAACCGTCCCCGGCCTCCGTAGATGGTCAGCATACCTTCCCTTTCCGCCCGTCCTGGGCAAGGCCACGAGGAGACATGGCTCCTTCGTTCCTACCCTCCCGCGGGCGTGTTGTTGACCCGCCGGCCGCAGTTGCGACCGACCCCCGCCACGGGTACATTCCGCCGCGCGTCGGGAAATCCTTGCCGGGAGCGATGATGCGCTGGACCCTGGTAGCGGCCCTCGCGGCGGCAATGGCCGTCGCGCCAGGCTGTAAACAGCAGAAACAGAACGCCAACGAGATCCTCATCGGGGAGTACGGCTCGCTCACCGGCGCTACCGCCACCTTCGGCCAAAGCTCCCACGAGGGGCTGGAACTGGCCCTGGAGCAGATTAACAAATCCGGCGGGGTGCTCGGTAAGCAGATTCGCGTCATCACCGAGGATGACCGCTCGGACGCCAACGAAGCCGTCACCGCGGTCCAGAAGCTGGTCAATTCTGACGACGTGCTCGCGGTTATCGGCGAGGTTGCTTCCAAGCGCAGTCTGGCCGGCGGCGGGGTCTGCGAGCAGTACCATTGCCCAATGCTCTCCCCCTCCAGCACCAATCCCGACGTCACCGTCGAAGGCGGGAAGGTCAAGACCTATATCTTCCGGATCTGCTTCACCGATACGTTCCAGGGCCGGGTTGATGGGAAGTTCGGCGCGGGGCAGGGATGGAAGAAGATCGCGATGATGACCAATGTCGACGAGGACTACAGCAAGGGACTGGCCAAGAGCTTCCGGGCGGAATATACGAAGGCCGGCACGATCGTGGACGAGGAGTCCTACGGTGGGGACACGCAGGACTTCAAGGCCCAGCTCAGCCGCATCAAACAGGCGAACCCCGACGCGGTCTACATTTCAGGCTACTACAACGAGGTTGGACTGATCCTGCCGCAGGCCAGGGAGATCGGGCTGGGCGTGCCGTTCTTCGGCGGTGATGGGTGGGACAGCCCGCTGACGCTGGCGCTGCCCGCCGCCCAGGGCAACTTCTACAGCGACCACTACAGCAGCGAGGAAAGGCGCCCCGAGGTGCAGGAGTTCGTCAAGGCGTTCCAGGACAAATACCACAAGACGCCCGATGCGATGGCGGTGCTCGGGTATGACGCGATGCGTGTCATGGCCGACGCGGTCAAGCGCGCGGGGAAAGCTGACCGGCAGGCGATTACCGACGCCCTGGCCCAGACCAAGGATTTCCCCGGCGCCAGCGGGACCATCACCATCGACACCGAGCACAATGCGCGCAAGCCGATCGTCTTCCTCCAGGTCAAGGACCATAAGGACACGCTCTATAAGATCTACCCGCCCGAATGACCCTGCATTACCTGGCGCAACAAGTGATTTACGGCCTGTCGGTCGGCGCGACCTACGCCCTGATTGCGCTGGGGTACACGATGGTGTACGGCGTGCTGCGGCTCATCAACTTCGCCCACGGCGACGTCTACATGGTCGGCGCGATGGTCGGTTACTACCTGGCTCAGTGGATGATCCAGACCGTCCGCGCGCCGGTTTGGGCCGCATTGACGGTGGTTTTTGCGGGATCAACGCTAGCCTGCGCGATTCTGGGATTCGTCATCGAGCGGTTTGCCTACCGCCCGCTGCGGCAGCGCCCGCGGCTCGTACTGCTCATCACCGCCATCGGCGTCTCGCTTCTCCTGGAGAACCTTTTTCAGTTGCGGGTGATATTCGGTCCCACGCCGCGCCATTACCCGCAGGAGTTGAGCACGGCCCTTTCAGCCTCCATCGGACTGCTCGGGTTGACGCGACTGGACGTCCTGAGCCTGCTGCTGTCATTGGCGCTCGTGGCCGTGCTGACCTGGATCGTTCTCGCGACCCGAACAGGGTTGGCGCTGCGCGCGGTCTCCTTCCGTTTCGATACCGCGATGCTGATGGGCATCAACACCGACCGGATCATCGCTTTCACGTTTATGTTCGGCTCGGGACTGGCCGCGGCGGCCGGCGTGCTCAACGCCGTCCGCTACCAGGTGGACCCGCTGATGGGAATCGGCTGGGGGCTCAAGGCCTTCATTGCGGCGGTCCTGGGCGGGATCGGCAGCGTAGCCGGGGCGCTGCTCGGCGGGCTACTCCTGGGTATGGTCGAAACACTCCTGCGAGGTGTGCTGCTTCCGCGCGCCTATACCGGCTACTCCGATGGAGCCGCGTTCGTCATCCTCATCCTGGTTCTCCTGCTTAGACCCAGCGGCCTGTTGGGACGGCCTGCTCAAGAGAAGGTGTAACCCAGAGGAGTCGCGTGACCGAGCTGACCGACCGACCCTCCGCCCGCGTCGTCCCTGCCTGGGTAACAAACCTGACTATCGTCGCGGTCATCGGTTTGTTGTGGCCGTTGAACTTGTTCCTGCAGGATCCAACCCACATCAATCCGTACCTGGTGACGATCCTGATCCTGATCGGGATCAACATCATCCTGGCGACCAGCCTCAACCTGATCAATGGGATCACCGGGCAGTTTTCACTGGGCCACGCGGGATTCATGGCAGTCGGCGCGTATACGACCGGCGTGCTGGTCAACTACCTCGCCGTCCACGGGCGGCTCGCCGGCAAGGAATGGATCGCGCTGATTCTGTTCCTGCCGCTGGGCGGCATCATTGCCGCCGTGATGGGGTTGATTGTGGGCATTCCCTCGCTGCGGTTGACCGGCGATTACCTGGCCATCGCCACCCTCGGCTTTGGCGAGATCATCAACATCGTCATCACCAACACCCAGTCTGTCGGCCCGTTCGAGATCGGCCAGGCCAGCGGCCTGCACGATATTCCCTGGCTCGCTCATACCTTTTGGGTCTACGCATGGGTGGTACTATGCGTCGTCTGCATCTGGCGGCTGGTCCACTCGACCAAGGGCAAGGCTTTTTTGGCCGTCCGCGAGGACGAGATCGCCGCCACGGCAATGGGGATCAATACAACCCTCTACAAAGTGCTGGCGTTCGTGATCGGTGCGTTTTTTGCGGGCGTGGCGGGAGGACTCCAGGCGACCAGCTTCTTCCTGATCGATCCCAAGGTCTACGGCTTCATGCTGTCGGTCACGATCGTGGTAATGGTTGTTTTGGGAGGCTCCGGGAGCGTCACGGGGGTGATCCTCGCCGCGGTGGTGCTCACGTGGCTGCCGGAACAGTTGCGGTTCCTGCACGAGTGGCGGATGGTGATTTACTCGCTGCTTTTGATCGTGATGATGCTGGTGCGGCCGGAAGGACTGCTGGGGCGCCGGGAACTCTGGTGGACGCGGCAGCGAGGGACGCGCGGGGGGCGCGGCGGCTTTCCGATCGACCTGCCGCCGGCCAATCCGCCGCCCTCGGTGGTATAGCGGACACCGTTATCAAGAAGCCATGTTGAGCCAACCGCCCTGCTTGGCCCGCGCGACGGCGCGGCAGATGGTCTCATGGACCTGCCGGGGCTTGGGCACCGTCTGCCAGACGGACCAAGGCCAGCGGTCGCAGTCGGGGATGATCTCCATCGACCCAAGGCGCCAGAGCCGTTCGAGCGACCCGGCCACGAGGCGCGTTCGGGCGACCCGCCGCAGCGGTACGTCGTGGATCTGCGGGTTGAACACCCCCCAGATGCGAATGACGCGCCGATCGGTCAACAGGTAGAGCTTTCCGGTCCAGCCCAGCACCGCCCACGCCGCGCGGCAGGCGATCAGCATGAGGCCCGCTTCCACCGCGATGTGAATGTGGGCGTGGGCCCAAAGCCCGGTGCTGATCATCACGATCAGCGCGACGCCGATCGCCGGCAGCGTTCCGAACAAGATCGTCCAGAGAGACGGCTTGAGGACCAGGAGGATGATTTCGCCGTCGCGGAGGATGTGCCGAGTGAGAAGCGTGGCCAGGGACGTGGCGGCCGCCGGAGCGGCCACCGCCGGCGCGGGCAGGGCGGGCGCGGCCGCGGCGGCTGCGCCGGCGTCGCTGGCGTGGAGCGAACACGCCCCCGGCAGCCCGCCTCGCGGCGCGCGAAGCGCGCGCCGCAACCGCCCGCTTCGACGACCTCTCAAACTTTGCAGCCTGTCCGTCACGTTCGGCCTTCGATCACCCGTGCCTTTAGACTAACAATATCCGGCAGATTTCGGTAGTAGTTATCGAAATCCAGGCCGTATCCGACCACGAAAACGTCCGGAATATCGAATCCGACGTAGTCAACCGCGACCTGGCGGGCAGAGGGGCGGTCCTTTCTCAGCAACACGCAGGTCCGGACGCTGGCGGCCCCCTGTTCTCGGACAACCGCCTGGACCAGTTTGATCGTCTGCCCGCTGTCTAAAACGTCGTCAATCAGCAAAACGTGGCGGCCCTTCAAGTCGCCCAACTGCGGCGCCACCACTGCCGCGTCCTGGGCCGAAAGGCTGCGGCCGGGATAGCTGCTGACCGACATCAGCCCGATCTGCATGTGCAACGGAACCTGGCGGATAAGGTCGCCGCAGAAAATCATCGCACCGGTGAAGACCGGGACGATGGTGATCTCCGCCGGTCCGGCAAGCCTTGGCGCCGAGTGATCGACCGTGATCATCCGCGCCAGCTCCGCCACGCGCCGGGCGATCTGCTCCTGGGGGATCAACACGCGCTCGATGTCCCGCTGCATGGCGGGAATCTATCGCAACACCGGCGCTACCAGAAGGGCTTGTGGCACTCGCAGTCCCCCACGTGCAGCCATCCGGGCGCGCGGCCAGTGCCGCCGACTCCGCCAGCTTCACCGCACGCTCGGTGCGGCGTTTGTGCCCCAACTCGACCGACCCGAACTGCTGCCGGGCCCACTGCCCGGTGGTAAGCATCTGCATCAACGTGCTCATCCTTGATGGCGAGATCCCAGCCCCGTGGACACCTCCTTTCAGAGCCGTCGCTTTTTTGGGACCCCGAGGCCGAGGCGCGGTGATTATTCTCTTGCCCTCCGGCGGACTTCAAGTTATCCCATGGGTTGGCTCTCGGTCGGGCCGGGCCAACCTATGGACGCGAAGCTCACTTTTACCGTGAACGGGCAGAAGCGGGACGTGACTACGGACCGCGATCGCCCGCTGCTGGACGTGCTTCGGGAGGACCTGCACCTCTGCGGCGCCAAGTTCGGGTGCGGCGAAGGACGATGCGGCGCGTGCACGGTGCTGGTGGATGGCCAGAGAACTTTCTCGTGCAGTACTTCGGTTGCCGAAGTCGAGGGGAAAGCCGTCCGCACGATCGAAGGGTTGGCCCAGGGCGACCGATTGCACCCGGTGCAGGAAGCGTTTCTTGCCGAGAATGCATTTCAGTGCGGCTACTGCACGCCGGGCATGGTCCTGACGGCGGTCGCGCTGCTGGAAAACAATCCGCATCCATCCGACAAGCAGATCCGCCAATGGATGGACGGCAACCTGTGCCGGTGCTGCACGTATGCGAGGATCCTGAGCGCGGTCCGGCGAGCCGCGGGGTAAGAGCCTGATTAAGAAGTTATCCGGGCCGCGAGGTGCCAATGCAGATCAGTCACGCGGATCATCGCGCGCAGCTCAGCCGCCGAGGCTTCGTCCAACTGCTGGGGGCGGGGCTGCTGATCGGGGTGAGTGACACCGCGGTCGAAGCGCAGTCGAGGCGCGGCGGCCGGGGCGGCCGAGGGGGGTTTATGGGCCGCGGGGCGGCCACCGTCGCGGCGCGCGTCCACATCGCCAAAGATGGTGCCATTACTGTGATGGCCGGCAAGGTCGAGGCCGGCCAGGGCGCTCGCGCGGAACTCACGCAAGTGGCGGCCGAAGAACTGCGCATAGCGGTCGATCGCATCGCGCTGATCCTGGCCGATACCGGGCTGGTTCCGGACGATGGGATGACCGCCGGCAGCGGGACCACGCCTCGGACCGTGCCGTCGGTCCGCGCCGGAGCGGCGGCCGCCCGCGACCTGCTCGTCGCCCTGGCCGCTCAGCAGTGGGACGTGAAGAGCGATTCGGTGCAGGTCCGCGATGGCCGCATCACTCATCCGCAAAGCCATCGCGAACTCACGTATGCCGACTTGGCGCGACAAAGCGACCTGAAGCCGTTCGCCCAGCCCGTTCCGGCGGGCGTGACTGTCACGCCGGTGAACGAATGGAAGGTGATGGGCACTCCCGTCGACCGGCCCAACCGCCGCGATCTGGTGACCGGAGCACACCAATTCCCCTCCGACATCGCGCGGCCCGCCATGTCGTACGGTAAGGTGCTCCGCGCCCCATCCTACGGCGCCAAACTGACGGCGATCGACCTGTCGCCGGCACAGGCGATGAAAGAGGTCGCGGTCGCGCGGGACGGAGACTTCGTGGGCGTCGCGGCGCCGACGCGCTTCCTTGCCGAACAGGCTTTAGCCGCGGTTGCGAAGACGGCATCCTGGCAGACCGTGCCTCACCCGTCGAGCGGCCAGTTGTTCGAGTACCTGAAACAGCACGCCCGCAACGGTCTGCCGGCCAATCCATTTGCCGACGAATTGGCGAAGGCCGCCAAGTCGTTGAAGCAGTCGTATCACATCGCATACATTCAGCACACACCGCTGGAGCCGAGGGCGGCGGTGGCGGAGTGGAATGGCGACAAGCTGACGGTCTGGACCGGGACGCAGAACCCGTTCGGCGTGCAAAACGAGCTGGCCGGCGCGTTGCAGGTCGCCACCGACCACGTTCGCGTGATCGTGCCGGACTTCGGGGGCGGGTTCGGCGGAAAGCACACGGGGGATGCAGCGGTCGAAGCCGCGCGGCTCGCCAAGGCCGCCGGCAGGCCCGTCTCACTCCGCTGGACGCGGGAGGAGGAATTTACCTGGGCCTACTTCCGGCCCGCCGGCGTGATCGATCTTGAGGCCGGGCTCGATGCCACGGGCTCCATCACCACCTGGCACCACGTCAACATCAATTCCGGCCCGTCGTCGATGAACACGCCCTACCGCATCGCCAAGGCCCGCAGCCAGTTCGTCCAGTCGGAGGCGCCGCTGCGGCAGGGATCGTATCGGGCGCTGGCGGCGACCGGAAACACGTTCGCGCGGGAATGCTTCATGGACGAGTTGGCCGCCGCCGCTGGTTGTGACCCGCTGGAGTTTCGTCTGGCGCACCTCGAAGACGCGCGGCTCCGAGCCGTGCTGGAAGCCGTGGCAAAGCGGTTTGACTGGAGCGGGCGGGTGAAGCAGAAGGAACCGGGCATCGGCGTGGGGTTGGCCTGCGGAACCGAAAAAGGTTCGTATGTCGCCACCTGCGCCAAAGTAGCGGTGGACCAACAGCAGGGGAAGATTTCCGTCCGGCAGATCTGCCAGGTCTTCGAGTGCGGCGCCGTGGTCAATCCGGGCAATCTGACGTCGCAGAACCAGGGGGCAATCCTGATGGGGATGGGCGGGGCACTGCGCGAGCAGATGCGCTTTGAAGGGGGCGCCGTCACCAACGCGTCATTCCGGACCTACCTCGTGCCGCGATTCCGGGACGTGCCGGAGTTGGACATTCACCTGCTGGACCGCCCGGACCTGCCGTCGGCCGGCGCCGGCGAGACGCCGATCATCGGCATCGCCCCGGCCGTGGCCAACGCCGTCTTCTTCGCCACCGGCGTGCGAATTCGCGAGATGCCGATCCGGCTCCCCGTGACAAACGCACGCGGGGAGTAGATTCAACAAAATGTGCCGCGAAGCGCATACAATGCTTATGCATGAGCAGCAGCCGGGAGGCATGATGGTTATCGACAGGGAGCCGGTCATGGGGCGGTTTTCGGTGGAGGTGGACCTGACCAACGACAAAGACCTCGTCCGCGCCGAAACCGGCTTGATCCCGCCGGACCAGGTGCGGCGGATGCGAGTTCGTGGCGTGGTCGACAGCGGCGCCACACGTCTGGTGATCCCGGCCTCGATCGCACAACAACTCGGGCTCGACATCACGGGCGAGGTGACGGTCCGCTACGCTGATGGCCGCACCGCAAAGCGGTCGCTGGCTGAACGCCTCCGTCTCAGCTATGGCGGCCGCAGCAGCATCTTTAACGCCATCGTCGAGCCGGCCAGGGAATCGGCGCTAATCGGCGCCATCGTGCTGGAAGACCTCGATTTTCTGATCGACTGCACTGGCCAGCGACTCGTTCCGCGTGATCCGAAGCAGATCATTTCTGAAGCGGAGTGAAAAGCGATCAGGTGAGACTATCGGTCGGCGCCGCCCTGCTCGGGCGAAAGCCTAATCGACCAATCCCTCCGGAACGGTGACTTGGGCGGGGAAATAGTGCTCGATCAGCTCGTACAGCACCGGAAGCACGATCAATGTGAGCAGCACGGCCGAGAGCATCCCGCCGAGGATGACCAGGGCGAGCGGCCGCTGGACTTCCGAGCCGATGCCGTGGGAGGTGGAGGCCGGATACATGCCGATGGCGGCCATCAGTGCGGTCATCAACACCGGGCGCAGGCGGATCTTGGAGCCTTCAACCACCGCCTCGTGCAGCGGCGAGCCGTGGGCGCGGAGCTGGTTGAACTGCCCGACCAGCACCGTTCCGTTCAGCACGCTGACGCCCGCCAGCGCGATGAACCCGATCATCGCCGAGACCGACAGGTTCGTGTGCGTCAGATACAGCAGTGCGATCGCGCCAACCAGAACGAACGGGACGTTCACCATGATGAGCAAGGCGTAGCGAAGCCGCTTGAACGCGAAGAACAACAGCCCGAGTACGCCGAGCAGCGAAAGCGGAACGATAATCCCCAACCGGGCCGTGGCCCTCTGCTGGTTCTCGAACTGGCCCTCCCAGGTGATGTAATAGCCGGCGGGGAGGGTCGGCTCGATGTTCCGGGCGACGAGCCGTTGACACTCTGCGACGAACGACCCCATGTCGCGGCCGCGGACGCCGCAACGAACGGCGATGCGCCGGCGGTTGGCGTCGCGCATGATTTTGGAGGCGCCTTCCTCGAGTTTGATGCCGGCCAGCGTGGCCAGCGGGACGCGCTGTCCGGTGGGCGTGTCGACCCACAAGTCGGAGATGTGATTGACGGCGTTGCGGGCCGGCTCGTCGAGCCGGACGGTCACGTCGAACCGCTTCTGCCCTTCGATCAGGCTTCCCGCTGCCTTTCCACCCAGCCCGGTCTCCACCAGCGACAACACGGTCTGCCCGTCCAGCCCGTAACGCGCGATCTCGGCGCGGTTGGGCTCGATCGTCAGGTTCGGCTGGCCCGAGAGCTCCTCGACCGCCACGTCCGCGTGGCCCGGCACCGAAGCGATGATCTTCTCGATCGCCTCGCCCTTCTCCTGAAGAACTTTAAGGTCGTCGCCAAACAGCTTGATTGCCAGTTCTCCCTTCACGCCGGACAGGGCCTCCTCGACGTTGTCTTCAATGTACTGCGAGAAGTTGAAATTCAGCCCCGGCAACTGCTGGAGGTTGTCGTTCATCTGCTTGATCAGGCCGTCCTTGTTAACGACCTTTCCGTCCGGTCCGCGGGTGACCCACTGTTCGTGCGGCGGCAGATAGACCGCGATCTCCAGGTTGTTGAAGCCCTTCGGGTCGGTGCCGTCGTCCGGCCGACCGAGCTGCGTGTAGATGACCTGCGATTCGGGGAAGCTTTCCAGCACCTGGCGGATCTTCCGCTCGTTCTCCTTGGCCTTGTCGGGCGAGATGGAGAGCGGCATCTCGACTGTCAGCCAGATGTTCCCCTCGTCTAGCTTGGGCAGGAATTCGGTGCCAAGGTGCATGCCCACGTAGATCGACAGCCCCAGCAGCGTCAGGGCCAGACCGATAGTCGCGGCCTTGTAATTCAGCGCGACGCGCAGGGCGCGGTCATAGCCCGCCTTGAGATAACGGGTAACGGTGTTCTCGCGAACGGCTCGCGTGGTCTTGAGCAGCACCGCGGCGGCCAGCGGCACCAGCGTCAGCGTCACGAGCGTGGCCCCGAGGATCGCGCCGGCGATCGTCAGCGCCATCGGCCGGAAGATTCGGCCTTCCACACGCTGGAACGTGAAGATCGGGACCAGCGAGACAATCAGGATCAGCTTGGCAAAGAGCATTGGCCGGCCCAGGCCGATACTCGTGGCGCGGACCAACTCGTTGAAATTCGTCCGCGGGGGCGCGAGCACTTGTCGGACGAGAATCGCCTCCGCAATCACGACCGCCGCGTCCACGAGGATGCCGAAATCGACCGCGCCGAAGGACAGCAGGTTGGCGTCGACCCGCGCCAGGTGCAGCACGATAAAGGCCGACAACAGCGACAGCGGGATCACCAGGCCGATCACCACCGCCGCTCGCCAACTGCTGGTGAACAACAGGGAGATGACGAGGATCAGAATGCTCCCCTCGATCAAGTTGCGCAGGACGGTGTGCAGGGTCTGATTCACCAGGTCGGTGCGCTCGTAGGTTTGCACGAGCCGCGCGCCCGGCGGGAGAAGGTGCTCGTTGATCTCCCTGACCTTGCTCTTGACCCCCTTGACCACTTTCAGGGCATTGGCCCCCTTTCGCGCGACGACGATCCCCTCGACAATGTCGTCGCTCTGCTCGATGTGGCCGTCGGCATTCTTGCGGTAAAAGGCGACAATCCCCTGGCGCGGGGCCATTCCGGTGCGGACATCGGCCACGTCGCGGACGTAGACGGGATGGCCGTTGTAGGTCGCGACGGCGACGTTGCGAATGTCGGGGATGCCAGAGAGAGCGTTGACGCCGCGAACCACCAGGCCCTGTTCTCCGGTCTTCAGGACGTTGCCGCCGGTATTTGAGTTGTTGTTCTGGAGGGCAATGAAGACCTGCTGAAGGGTGACGCGATGCTGGCTGAGCAGTTCGGGCTTGACGAAGACCTGATACTGCTTGACACCGCCGCCGAACCCGTTGATATCGGCCACCCCCGACACCTGGCGGAGGGCCGGTTCGACCACCCAATCCTCCAGCGCGCGCACGTCCTCCAGCTTCATCTGCGGGGCGCGGATGACATAGCGGTAGACCTCCCCGATGCTGTCGGCCAGAGGCGCGAGCTGCCATTGGGCGTTCTGCGGCAACTGCACGGCCTGCATCTTCTCCAGCACCTGCTGGCGGGCGAGGTTGTCATCGCTGCCATCCTCGAAGGTCATCGTGACGACCGACAGGCCGAACATGCTGATGGAGCGAAGCGAGGTGAGGTTCGGTGTGCCATTGAGCTGCTGCTCGGCGGGCAGCGTCACCTGCCGCTCGATATCTTCGGCCGCCTGCCCGGGCCAGAGGGTGATCACCTGCACGTGGACATCGTCGGGGTCTGGGAACGCCTCGACCGGCACCTGTCGATAGGCGTACGCGCCATACCCGATCAGCACGATCGCGAGCACGACCGCCAGCAGCCGCTGGTCCAGGGCGAAATCGACGAGTCTCTTAACCATTTTCTGTGGCACGGGCTACCAGCCCGTGTTGAGCATTTGGGACGTGCCACGTGACTACTGCTTCGCCTGTTGCTCCATCTCGTTGAACAGGCCCAGCGCGCCGTTGCGGACGATGGTCTGGCCTGGGCTCAGTCCGTCGACGATTCTCAGGGGGCGGGTCATGTCGTCCTCGGGGCCGGAGCGGCGGATGCTGCCATCGGCCGTAACCGCGGCGGCCGCCGAGTCCGACACCCCGAAGCCGACGTCCAGCGGCTCGATCTTCACGTTGGTGCGCCGGAAAGAGGTCTTGTTTCCGCTCTTGCCCGCCTCCACGAACACGTAGGAATCCGTCCCCTTTCGTACCACACACTCGGCAGGAACGACGATCGAGCCCTTGCCGGGGTCGACCGTCACGATCATGGTGCCGTACATGTCGGCCAGGAGGTGCCCGTCCCTGTTGTCCAGCTTCCCGCGGACGCGGACGCTGTGGGTGTTGGGGTCGAGCACGGGGCTGATCCAGTCAATGGTGCATTGGCGGCGGCGGTCGGGCTCGGAAGTGAAGACGATCTGCACCGGTTGGCCGACTTTGATCCGCCGCAGGTCCCGCTCGTATACGTCGCCCCACACCCACATGGTGGAGGTGTCGGCGATGGTGAAGAGGTTGACCGTGGGATCGGCCACCTCGCCGCCGCTGACGCCCTTCTCGGCAACCACGCCCGAGCGAGGAGCGGTAATCACATAGTCCATCCGCTGGCGTCCCTGCTGGGCGGCGACCTGCTCGATTTCCTGCTGTGTCAGGCCGAACACCAGGAGCTGCTGGCGCGTCGCCTCCAGCGCGGCGCGGCTCTTGGCCGCCGCCGACTCGGCGTCGAGCAGAAACTTGTCGGCCAGCACCGTGCTCTTCACCAGCTCTTTCGTGCGGCTGAGATTGTCCTCATCCAGCTTGAGCTGGACCTTGGCCTGGAGATAGTTCGATTTGGCCTGGGCCAGGTCGTTGGACTCGATGACGCACAGAACCGTCGGCCCGCCGGGCGCGTCGGGGCCTTTCACCTGATCGCCCAACTGCGGCCCGACCTGCTTCACCTTCCCGCCGAACTGGGCATGGACGTGGGCGACATTCTCCATATCGAGGCCGCTGCGGCCGGTCAGCGTCAGCGTGAGCGGGACGTCGCGGGTTTCGACCTTGAGCGTTCGGATGCCCGCAGCCTGGAGCGCATCGTCATCACACTCGATGACGTCGCCCGTAGCTTTGAACGAATCGGCCGACTCGTCTGCAGGCGGCCGCGCATTCGCCGCCGCGCGGATGGCGCCGATGCACGCCACGACGACCGCGGCAAGGACCAGCGTCCCGCCGGCCCAGCAAGCGTATTTCCAGGCATTGCTCTTCATTGCAGTGGCTCCGTTGTGGCGGGCGCGGTGCTCGGCCATGTCAATATCGGCAGCGTCGTGGACTGCGTTGTCGCTGGCTGCGTCACCGCCCGTACGTGCGCCTCGGCCAACATCCGCTGCCAGGCCAGGCCCACCGCCTGCTGGAGCCCGACCCCACTGTCGTGGTACGCTTGAATCGCGTCCTCGTACGATTGGAGTTGCTGGACATAGTTCTGGTAGACGTTCAGCAGCGTGTCCAGATCGTCATTGCCCAGCCGGAAGGACTTCTCCATCAATCTTACGTTCTCCTCCTGCTGAGGGATCAAACGCTGGCGGTAAAAAGTCACGTCATCCGAAGCGATCTTCCAGTTCGTCAGCGCGCTGCGGACGTCCTGCCGGACTTGACCCTCCAGGGCCGTATAAGTCTTGTCGGCCTTGCGGGCCTGGGCTTGGGCCGTCTGGAGCGCGACGAGGCCCGGGTCGAAGATCGGCAGCGTGAGCTGAAATTGCGGGCCGATAAAGGTGTTCCTCGACGAGTCGCGGGCATAATCAAACCCGATCGTGGTTTGCGGAATCAGACCGAGCCGCGCCAGCTCGACGCCCTTGACGCCGAGCTTTCGATCCAGGTCGGCGCGCAGCAAGTCCAGGCGGTAGCGAAGGGCGATCGCTTCCAGCATTTGCTCGGCCGGGAGCGGAGGGACGTCTCCCACTTCGTCGATCACCGCCTGCGGCAGTTGCCACTGCGGGGGCGTCGAATAACCCATCAGCCAGTTCATCTCGCGTGCGGCCCGGGCATACTGCGTCGTGAGGTGCTGGACCTGACGGCGGGCGTCCTCGTAGCTGAGCCGGGCCCGGTTCAACTCCGGAGTGGGGATGACGCCGACGCGCCGGCGGGCCTCGGCTGCCTGCACCGCCCGGGCATACAGCTCGGCAATCCGTTGCGCCAGCCGTCGAGCGCGCTGGAGATGAATCATCTCCTGGTATTTCGCGTCCACCTGCTGGGCCAGCGTGAACGTCTGCGTCGCCAGATCGATCCCGGCCTGCACCTGCTGGACTTTCGCCACGGCTACCCTTCCCGGCTGCGTGATAATGCTGTTGAGCGTCTCGCTGATCAGCAGATCAAATGAGACGGCGCCGACCGCAGGACTGAGCGGCCAAAGCGTGGCGGAGGTCTGGCCCACCGTCGGGTTTTGAATCAGACCGGCCTGCACAAGCTGAGCATGCGCAATGGTCAGGCTTTCGGCAGAGGCAACCAGCGAGAGATTTCGCCGAAGCGCGCGCTCGGTGGCATCCTCGAGAGTGAGCGCTCCTGTCGGTGGCTCCGGGGCCGGCAGTGCGGCGGCCAGCAGGAGCCGGGCGTCCCAATTGACGCCAGTTCGCCGCCTGACTAGATCGTCCACCTGCCCGAGTTGCTCGGGCGTCGGCTTGATCGACTGACAGCCGCAGGCGGCCAGCATGGGAATCGACACCAGGAGTAGAACAATCTGAAATTGACCGCCCATCCGCCTCGCTCCGCCTGATTTCCCGCCCGAGCCCCATGGCGTCTTGGGATTGGAGACACCGGCGATGCGCTCCGCGAATCGCGTGCCCGGCCCGGGACAGCTAGGGGTAGTCACATTCAGAGCATTTCGGCGTTCTCGCTCAACAGAATTCATTGCCGAGATTGCAATATGAAATGCCAACAGGAGGAATCATTTCAGAATGAAATTCAACGCGCGACGAGTACGACGTAGGTGGGCTTCCGCCGCGGTACGGTCTGGCATGTGTTTCGCCACGTGTGTCAGCCTGCCGGGTGGTTCGGCAGGCCACCCACGAGACCCCGCTCGCGCGTGCGCCGGGGTTCTCTTTCTTTGCAATTCCGAGCCGTCAGCGAAGGCGTGACAGTTTCGGCAGCATAGTTTTCACTCCCTCCCCCGGTACTCCGGGGGAGGGCAGGGTGGGGGCAATGTGCTACGCGTGCCAGCTCCCGCCCCCTCCCCGGCCCTCCCCCGGAGTACCCTTGTCATTACCCACATCTCGGCTCCTAAAATGTGACGCCTCAGGGAGGAGGTGTCCACGGGGCTGGGATCTCGGCATCAAGGATGAACAGATTAATGCAGATGCTTACCGCCGGGCAGTGGG
>Ga0073928_10002057_pt1 | contig 36254 bp, 31 predicted proteins | sample PaiPotPPA55metaG_FD_76969 | JGI IMG/M metagenome (GOLD analysis project Ga0073928, IMG submission 76969) | Iron sulfur acid spring bacterial and archeal communities from Banff, Canada, to study Microbial Dark Matter (Phase II) - Paint Pots PPA... ... | reverse complement strand
GTGGAACACTGCCTTCGTGGCCGGCCCGCCGCCCACCATATCCATGTGCACAACCGCTTTGATCCGTCGCGCAAACTCCCGCTTCCCGTTCAGCAGCGCCAGCGTCCCCTCAATCTCCGGCGGCCAGATAAATCGAATCGTCCGCGCCGGCCGCGCCATCTTTCCTTCGCTGATCAACTTCTGCAGCGTTCGCGCCACCTCCAAAATCGTCACGCACCCGCTCGCATTGTCATTCGCCCCGGGCCGCTGGTGGTCCAGGTGACAGCTAAACGCAATTTCCTCCTCCCTTAAGTTCGCGTCCGCTCCCGGAATCGTCGCCGTAACCACTTCATAGTTGCTCGCGTGCTGCCCCGCCTTCACCACCGCATGCAGCCGGATCGTCTCCCCATTCGCCAGCCGCTCGCGTAATCCTCGCCCCGTTTTCAGCGACACCATGAACCCGAAGGTCTTGTTCGGCGAAAACGTCTCCAAATGTCCCCATCGAATCAAATTCTCGTCCTCGCCCCACCACGCCGTCTTCTGGTTCTGCGCATAACTCACAATTCCCGCCGCCCCAAATTTCCCCACGGCCAAGTCCTGCACCGCCCCCGGCTGCGCCCCCACCAAAACAATCTTCCCCTTCACATTCCTGCCCGCGTAGTCCGCCTCTTTCGTCCCCTCGCCCACGTCCACCAATTCCGCCGTAACCTCCGCTGATTCGCTGTCTTCCGCCAAAACAATCGGCATCGCCGCATAGCTCGCGATCTTTTTCTCATTGACCCCAAGCGGAGCCGCGGTGCCGCTCGTCACTTGCCGCTCACCACTTTGGCCGGCACCAGACGCCTTCGCTTCATCTCGATTACCATCCGCCACTTCCCATAGTTCCCCTACCTCTGCGTCCCACCCAGGCCGCGATCTTTGCGTCCCATAGAAAATTTTCCCATCCGCCGGAAACTGCAAAATCGCCACATCGCTCAACCCATAAGCCCGTGCCCGCTCCGCAATAAGCTCCGCAGCCGCATGAAATCCAGCCGACCCACGCTGCCGGTGGAATCGCGCCAATCCCTCCAGATTCCGCTTAGCTGCCTCCCCGCTAAGTTCGTTAGCCAGCCCCGCAACATCCTTCTCCGGCAGCAAAGGAGTCCTCTGCTGCGCCAAAACAGGTCCCCCGCCGACAACCATCGCCACCAAAACAATCGCACCGACCCTCATCACTCCTCCTCGATGGAGTGCAGCGGACTCGCCGCCGCTTTCACACCGCAGCCCACCCCACTTGGCCCGCGAAACACTACCACACGAAAATGAAGGCCGATAACCCCCCTGAAACATTATGCCCAATCGCGATGGCATTGTGTATTGGGTGGCTCCATCATATAATGGTTGCATGCCTACCAAGGTATCACTCGACCGTGCCGGTCGGCTCGTTCTACCAAAGTCCCTTAGGGACGAGATGCATCTTGCCCCAGGAGACGATTTGCTCATTGAAAACGAAGGTGATCGGATCACGCTTCGACCTATTAGAGCTGAGGCCCTCCTTAAGAAGGAGCACGGGGTGTGGGTCTATCAGGGTGAATCCTCCGACATCTCGATTCCGAAATTAATCGACGAGGAACGGGAGAAGCGCCTCCGAGAGCTTGCTGGGTGAGGCAATTCTTTGACACTTCAGTCCTAATCGCAGCTTTCTGGCGAGGACACGTACACCATGAACCTAGCCTTTTGCTTTTCGCTTCCGCGAGCAAGGAGGAGTCTGCTTGCGGACTGCATTCACTTGCTGAAGTCTATGCGGCAATGACTGCCCTTCCAGTCAAGCCTCCGATTCCTTCGGAACAGGCGCTCCTTTTTGTTCACGAGGTCCAGAGCCGGTTGACTTTGGTCTCCCTTGAACAACACGAATATCTCGAAACCATCCGGCGCTCCTCGGAACTAGGCTTCACGAGTGGACGCATTTACGACGCATTGCTTCTTCGGGCGGCCGCCAAATGCGAAGCCCAAATCATCTATACGTGGAACCTCAAGCACTTCCGAGCTCTTGCTCCGGAGCTTTCGTCCATCATTCGCACTCCTTAGCCGCGACCCAATGAACTCGTAGGACATCCTTTCCTGCGATTTATATCTCCTCTTTCCCGTTATCTGTGGCTAGTCCCTTACTTCTTCGCTATCATCCCCGCGCATGCCTCTCCCCCAGCGCCTCCAGGAAATCCGCGACGGCTTCGAGCGCCCCTTCTGGGTCGCCAATATCAGCGAAATCTTCGAGCGCCTCTCCTACTACGGTGCCTTTTCATCGCTCGCCCTATATCTCCACGAAAAACTCAATTTCTCCACTGAGCAAACCGGCACCCTGGCCGGCATTTTTGGCGGAGCCGTCTGGTTTCTAGCCATTTTCGGCGGGACAGTGGCAGACTGGCTCGGATTTCGTCGTGCCCTCTCCCTCGCCTACCTCATCCTGAGCGGCGCGTATTTTCTTCTCGGCTCCATCGGCGCTCCTTGGCTGAGCCCGATCCGCAACGCCATGCCCTTAGGACTGTTCGTCGGCATCGTGCTCCTGTTGCCAGCGTTGGGAATCGCGCTGGTCAAGCCCAGCGTCGTCGGCACCACCGCGCGTGCTTCCAAGGAAAACGTCCGCTCCATCGGATATTCCATCTACTACACCATGGTCAATATCGGCGGCACCCTCGGCCCGGTGATCGCCGATTGGGCGCACGCAAAATTTGGCGTAGAAAATGTCTTTCGGATCGCTGCCCTCAGCGTCTTCGCCATGGTCTTCTTCGTCCTGCTCTTTTTCCGGGAACCCAAGGCGCAAGCTGCTGCACCTCCGCCTCCATCTCTCGCGGTGACGGCGAAAAATTTTCTCACCGTGCTTTCCAATCCCAAATTCATGCTTTTCCTCTTGATCTTCACGGGCTACTGGATCGTTTTCTGGCAGCAGTTCACTTTGTTACCCGGTTACATCCACAACTTCATCGACCCTAACGCACGCGTCGAACGCGTCCTGAGCATCGACGCTGCCGTTGTGATTTGCTTCACCCTGGTCTGGAACCACCTTATTCGAAAAGTCCCCCCGTTTCGGGCCGTGATTCTCGGCACGCTCGTTTCCGCTCTGTCCTGGCTGATTCTTGCTTTGTGGTCCAGCTACTGGGGAGCCGTGCTCTCCATTTTCATTCTCGCCCTCGGCGAAATCACCCAAGCGCCAAAGTATTACGAATACATCTCCAAGCTTGCGCCCGCTGAACAGCAAGGCACCTACATGGGGTTTGCCTTTCTCCCCATCGGCATCGGCTCGATTGTCGGTGGATGGTTCGGCGGAAAAATGCTGCACCATTTCGGCGAAGTGCAGCACCAGCCGCAGCGCACCTGGTATGCCATCACCGCAGTGGGCGTCCTCACCGCATTTTTATTGTGGGTTTACGACCGCGTGGTAAAGCCCGAAACCCAAAACCACTAGCGCTGCTCAATGTTGCGTTGGGTCCCAACTCTTTTATCTTGAACTCTTCTACTCTTAAACTCATCTACTCCGAAACTCAATTCACCATCCGCCGCAGCGACTCCAGCGCCTGTCGCGCCTGCGAATATCGCGGCTCCACCTGCAGCGCTTCCTGGAAACAATGCATCGCGCGCCCATACATCTCTCTTCCCAGATAGGCGCGGCCCAAATTGTAGTGCGGAAAATGCCGCGGCTCGTACCGCCGCGCCTCAATCGCGCGCTCCAACCACGGAATCGCTTCTTCGAATCGCCCCAACTCGATCATGTAAGCACCAATATCGTTGTAGGGATTTCCAAATTCCGGATCAAGTTCAATCGCGCGCTTGCATTCCGCGATTGCTTCATCCAGTTTGCCCTGAAAATGATATGTCCAGCCCAAAAACGTATGTGCCTCCGCGGTGGGAAAAAGCTCCAGCGAAGATTGATAAAGCTCCACCGCCCGATCGTAGTCGCCTTCCATCTGCGCTTGATATGCGTCCTGCAAAACTTCCCACGCTCGTGTGAGGGTTTCCCGGCTCATGTCGCGATTTTTAGCACACGGGTCCGAGTGCGTCAAAAGTACGAGAGTCTCAGCCGTGCTAGGTTGCAACCTGTCCTTTGTGCCGGGTCCACAGTGGAATTTCCCGCTGCAAACATGGAAAATGGAAGCGGGTTAATCCAGGCAAATCGGTTCATTAGAAATTGCCTACGAATTCGAAAGGCCAGGGGGAACTGTGAATCGCAATTTTCTAATTCTTGGGACAGCAGCGCTGGCAGTGGCCGGAACGGTTTTCGCGCAGGATGTGCCGCCCGCGAAAAAGCAAACCAAAAAATCCGGCAACGGCGATGCCGCGGCGGTTGGGCGGGGCAAAGACATTTTTGAAAAAAAATGCGCCATCTGCCACTACGCGGATAACGACCAAAAAAAGATCGGCCCGGGACTGAAAGGAATTTCCAAGCGCGGCACGTTCACGGTGAACAACAACAAAGTCACCGATGAAACGCTAAAGACCTGGATCGAAAATGGCGACACGCTGATGCCGCCATTTAAAGATGTCCTCGACCCGGCGCAAATTAAAGACGTAGTCGCCTACGTGAAAACCCTCTAAGCCTGAGCTAATCTACCTCGCGCGATTTCTACTTCGCGCAATTTTTCATCGCGCATCGCGCTGGTCCCGCCACAGCGTCGAATTCTTTCAGCCGATTGCCACGCCTGATCGCGCGCCTTCAGTTTTTTCATCATTCCAAAATAGCTCTTGGTTGCGCAGGCTGGACACCGCGCAACCAAGAGATAAACTCAACTGAGACACCTGCCCGCGACCTGGCGCCACTGAATCCTCGCTGCATAACCCTTCTGCGGAACGCTTCCTGGGTCGTTTGCGGCGCGATTCGATTCCGGCGCTGTTTTCGGGCCCTACAATTTTCCTCCCCCGAAAACTACTTCAAAATGGCGTCTTTGAACGCCTTCGCCGCGCGCAAGCGCACCACCGTCTTGGCCTTGATCTTGATGGCCTCACCGGTTTGCGGATTGCGGCCCATGCGCGCCTTGCGGTGCGCTTTCACCGCGCGGCCGAGGTTCGGAATCACAAACTTGCCGGCGGCGCCTTTGCATTCTTTCACCGCGAGCTTGAAGAGCTCTTCAAAAAATGTTGCCGCGGTTTTCTTGGGAATGCTGGTCTTTTCTGCGAGATGCGACACGACCTTCGTCTTGCTCATTGGCTTGGCTGCCATCTAGTATTCTTATCCTCCTGAATTTTTTCGTGCCTCGAAGTGCTCGAGGCCAGCCGCGGACTCTCCCCTTGTTTACGCACCGAAAATCCGGGCCGGAGGGGACTATAGCCAACGCTTTTTGAGAACGCAAGGAAAAAACCGCGAAATACGCGGGAAAACGCGTCTTTTTTTGAGCTAAGCGACAAAAACACTGCAAAAATGCGGGTTTTCCACATGCCAGCGAGTGGCCGGCGATCTCGGCGATGTTAAACGCAGCGGTGGTGGCGATGTTAAATGCTCGATAAGTGCCGACGCCGGCCGGCTGCATACTCGCGGAGTGCGGCATTGGCGCTGATGATGGAGCCTACGGCCGCGGCGATATTCGCAACGTCGCGTCCGCGAAACACGATGTACATTTCATCTTCGCCCAGGCCGGTGTATACGCGATTGCCGATACAGCCGAGACTTAGAATCGCTCCATGCTGCAGTGATGCGGGCAAGGCCATGCACGTCGGCCTTCCGAGCGCCGGCGCGCCGGTGCTTACGCCCGCGCGATTGGCGGCTTCGTTCAAGAGCATGGCGGTCGCAGGCTTGCAGGAGATCAATACGACATCGGGAGTAAAGGGCGAATCGCCGAGCGGAGCGTAGGCAATCGCGACAGGCGCCTTGGGTAGACGCGGAATCCTGGCGACTTCTTCCGGCTGAACGTAATTCAGCTCAAACATCATTTTGAGCGTTTGCTGCGTTTCTTTTTCGCGCTCGGGGGAAAGCGCGATGTTGTGCGTGTAGGCGCCGACCGCGCAATTGAAATGATTTTCAGGCACGGTGTAGAACACGCGGCCTTCGGCGGCTAAGCGCCAGTAGCTGCAACCGGAGGGCTCAGTTCCTGAAAACTTCTCGACGTTTGTTGGGATGGAGTCGAGGAACGATACGGCGACGGGCCGCCGCGGCAGCGTCACGGCGGCGCTAATGAGTCGCTCGAGTTCTTTCCAATTTGGCGTTTCATTCACAGCGTTGCGAGATCCGAATAGAAATTCGCGATGGCTTTGATCCCACCAAAATAATTTTCCAGGGCGATGTGCTCGTCGGGCGCGTGGGCGTTCTCGTCCGGGAGACCGAAGCCGAGAAGCACACAGGGGACTTTGAAAGTATCGTACATCTGCGTGACGAAGGGAATGGAACCGCCTTCGCGGATGAATACGGCTTTTTTGCCGAAGCCTTTTTGCAATGCGGCTTGCGCCTTGGCGAAGATGGGATCTTGAAACGGCGCGGCCCAGGGTTTGCCCATGCTGAGCACCTGGAATTTGCAGGTGACTGTATTGGGCAGCAGCTTGCGAACGTGCTTTTCGACTAGCTTCGCTATTTTGGGCGGATCTTGATTGGGCACGAGCCGCGTTGAAAATTTGGCGTACGCTTTTGACGGAATCACGGTCTTGGCGCCTTCGCCCGTGTAGCCGCCCCAAATGCCATTGAGCTCGAGCGTTGGGCGGGTCCAGAGCTGCTCGACGATGGTGAATCCCTTTTCGCCAACGTAGCCGGGAGCGCCGACCGCTTTTTCAAAATCTTTTTTCTTCCACGGCAAGGAATTGAGGGCTTTACGCTCCGCGCCTCCAACTTTCGCAACTTCATCGTAAAAACCGGGGACCGTGATGCGGAAATCCTTGTCGTGCAGCTTGGCGAAGAGCTCCGTCAGGATTGTGAGCGGATTGGGCACGGCACCGCCGTAGACGCCGGAATGCAAATCGCGGGCAGGTCCGGTCAATTCGATTTGGTAATAGTTGAGCCCGCGCAAACCGTAGGTGATGGACGGCACACCTTTGCCGAGCATGGAAGTATCGGAAACGACGAGCGCGTCCGCTTTCAGCTTTTCTTTATTTTTTTGTACATAGTCCCACAGGCTGACGCTACCGACTTCCTCTTCGCCCTCGATCAAAACTTTCACGTTGATGGGAAATTTGCCGTTCACTTTTTGCAGGGATTCCAGCGCTTTCATGTGGATGTGCACTTGGCCTTTGTCGTCGGCAGTGCCGCGGCCGAAGAGATTGCCATCCCGCACGGTGGGCTCAAATGCCGGAGAGGTCCAGAGATCGAGCGGCTCGGCAGGCTGGACGTCGTAATGCCCGTAAAAAAGAATGGTGGGCTTGCCGGGTGCCTCGAGCGATTCGGCGTAAACCAAGGGGTGCATGTTGGTCGGAACGATTTCGACTTTCTTGAATCCGGCATCGCGCAGCTTGTCCGAAACCCAGCGAGCGGCGCGTTCGATGTCCGGCTTGTGCTCGCTTTTGGCGCTAACGCTGGGAATGCGCAGGAATTCGCAGAGTTCGGCGAGATGCGCGTCGTGATGATCTTCAATAAAGTCAGCAAGTTTCATAAGCGATCATTCTAGGTTGGTGCGAGGCCAAGGCACAAGAGAGGCGATTTGCGGATCGATGTGCAATGACGGAATCGCAAGGACAATCGATACGGCATTTTTGCGCTTCAGCATGGGGCAAGCAGGGGTCCCCCCTCCCCCGGGTTTTTCACAAGTGTTCATTCTAAAGGTAGATAAAGTCCTTTGTTTTGATACACTTTTGCAAGTGTTCATTCTAAAGGGACTTATCAGACGGTCAGATTTACGATAATTTGCGTGGCTCTTCGCGTTTCGGAACGCCTCACCTCAGGATTGCCGGGCGAATACGATGTGTGCAGGTGCGGGGACTCCTGACTTAGGGTCGCTGAATTGGTATCCCGGCGCCTCCATATTGCTTGCGCATAGCCTCGCGCGTCCCTTTGAGGATGACACATGGGGTACGCGCGGACAACTGACCAAAGGGGCGGTTGAGGTGCAGGTGGCCGGAGAGTTTGAATCGATTGCGATCCAAATTCTGCGGAAGCATTCAAAACCCGCACCCTTGCAAAATGCGGCACCGGGCGTTCTTCGGAATTGTCGATGAGGAGCGTTCAGTTCCGACCTATCTCGCTATTGAACCTCGAAAATTTGCAGCGCCAATTTCGCGTCCGCCTTGCCCTTACCTGAATCAGCGACGTAAAGCCGTTTCAGTCCGGGCACAAACAGTGACGATTTGGCGCGGTAAGCTGTCGGCACTTCCGCAACGTGCGCGTAATGGTCGGCATCACGCTGTTCAAAAACAGATGCCGTCTCACTTCCGGTTACGTAGATTCGTTTACGTGCGAGATCGAGCCACATGTCGCTGTTCACGCCCACACACGGAAGAGCGGCCACAACTTTTCCCGTGTCGGTGTTAAAAACTATGAATTGCGACGGTTTGCGCGTGGCGGTGAACAGTCGATGATTCGTTTCGTCCAAGGCTATTGCATGAGCTACGTGTGCGTCCGGCAAGGGCCACTTGGCAATTAGCTGACGGGTGTTCAGGTCGATGACGCCAACCTCATCTGTGCCCGTAAGGTTCACATAAAGTTTTTTCCCCTGACGATCGATGACCATGCCCTCGTTGGAATTTCCGGGTAGTTCGGAAATCTCCCCGATTTTCTTGAAGGCCTTCGTATCGATAATAGTGAGTGCGTGCACCTTCGCGCCTGGTCCGCCGCCGTTCTCCACATAAAAGTAACCGGTCAGCGGGTTGTACGCGCTGTGATCCACGCCTTGACCCAGCTTAAGAGTGTCAATGATTTTGTAGTCTTTACAATCCACCAGTTCGACGGCATCGGTATCGCCTCCGTCCGCGACGATAAGACGGTTGGACTCAGGTAAAAAAGCCATCGTGAGTGGTTGGCCGAAGCCTTTGATACTGTGAATCCGCTCTCCCGTTCGGAGGTCGAACACTTCAACGGTTTTTTGATCTTCGGACGCAAGGAATAAACGGTTACCCTTGAAGTCCAATCCGAAATGATCGAAATCACCCGTGAAACCTGGCATCGGGATGGTCGCAATCAACTTCAGGGGTAGCTTCTCCTGCGCCTTCACCGTCAGCGCGGAGAAAGCCAGCGTCATCACGCAAATCTTCAGCGATTGTCGCAATTTATCCCCCAAGGAAATTCTGCTGATTCGCGCAATGAGAATAGCATCGTCTGCGCCAGATGCCCGATAAACGCGCTAACTAAACAAACCAAATTTCCTGGCTTTCCAGAACGCGGCGCGGTCGTGCCCGGCGCTCTGGTCACAGCCCGTGGGGAAGCGACCAATATCACGGCATCGGTCACCAGTGAAGACGATGGACACTTCATTTTCCTGTACCTTGCTCCGGGCTCTTACGATATCTCAGTCAAAAAAGACGGTTTCGACAGCGCCGAGATGCAGCACGTCGAGGTTCGTGTGGGAACAACGTCCTCCGTGCGACCCCACTAAAGATCGGCAACGTTAGCGTCACCGTCAGCGTCACTGCCAACGCGCCGCTCGTGGACCCGACACAGTCCGCGCTCAGCAGCGTGGTCGACAAGCGCAGCATCGAGGCTCTCCCGCTGAATGGCCGCAATTTCACCGACTTTGTGCTGCTCACGCCGGGCGCGACGACTGACGGCGATTTCGGAATGGTCAGCTTTAATGGCATGGCCGGCAATTTCAACAACTACATGGTGGATGGCGCGAACAATAACAACGCTTTCTTCGAGCAGCAAATCGGGCGCACCAGCGTTCCCTTTCAATTCAGTGAAGATGTCGTCCAGGAATTCCAAGTGTCCAGCACCGGCTATGAGGCCGAATTCGGCCAGGCCGGCGGAGGGGTGGTTAATACGGTCACTAAAAGCGGCGGAAACGAATTCCACGGCGACGGCTACTACTACCTTCTCGATTCCGCGCTGAACGCAAATGACTTTATCAACAACGAAAACGGCATCGCGAAGCCCAGCAACCGGCGTCAGCAGTTCGGAGGCACACTTGGCGGCCCGATTGTTCACGATCGCCTTTTTTTCCTAGGAAACTACGAAGGCCAGGTACGGAACGAGCCCCTTACCGTCAATGATGCACCAGCGCTCGCTGGCCTCTCTGATCCTTCCGCGTTCTTTGCCGCAAATCCTGGTCTCGCCGCGCAGGTTCAAGCCGCTGCGGGATCGTTTCCGCGGACGTTCAACCAAAATACGGGCTTCGTCAAGATCAGCGGCTTGCTCACGCCGCGCAATAACTTCACCGCGACCTACAACTATCAACGGTTTCGGAGCCCGCACGGTTACTTCAATACGCCGACGTCGACGGGAGACGGCTTGTCTCTTACCCGATGGGGCCACCAGCCATTTCGCGCAATTCACTGTGGTTTCGTCTATCTCTCCCAGGTTCATCAATGAATTTCGCTTTCACTTTGGCAACGACTATCATTTCGACCTGCCCGATACGCCGGCAACGGGTCCTTCGGTCGTCATCCAGAATCCGGACACGGGATTTGCCTTCGGCGGGAATCGCTTTCAGCTATCCACGTCCGATCGCCGATTGGAATTCGCCAACAACGTGACTCGCATCCTCGGCCGCCACTCACTACGTTTTGGCGTCGACATCAACATCAATCACGATCGGGACTTCTTCATCTACGGACCCAAGGGGGAATATCAATTTGCCACCCTGGCGGATGTTCCGGCCGGAAATTTCCAGTTGTATCTGCAATCCTTCGGTCAGACGACCGCAACGTTTACATCACCAACGTACTCGCTCTTCGCGCAGGACGAATTCCATGTGTCACGCCGACTCAACGTAAATTATGGAGTTCGCTACGATCTGCAGGTCCTGCCGCAGCCGCCTGTTTGCAATCCGCAATTCACGCCGACCTGCAAAATCCCTTACAGCAAGAATAACTTCTCCCCTCGCGTCGGCTTCGCGTATTCGCTCGATTCCGAGAGCAAGACCGTTGTTCGCGGTGGATTCGGCCTCTTCTATATCCAGGAAGATCTGCTCGACGTATCGCAGGCGTTCCTTTCAAACGGCGTTTCGCGGCCGTTCCTTGTCGCCACTGGTCCAGGTTTTGGCAACACGTCGCCGATCGTGACGTATCCCACGAGCCTAACTGCCTTTCCGAGCGGGGCGGGCAGCACACCATCGCTCGTGGTGTTTGCGCCAAACTTCCGGAGCCCGTACGTGGAACAAGGAAATCTGCAGGTGGAGAGGCGCCTGGGCAGTCACATGGCTGTAAGCGCGGGGTATATCTATAGCCATGGGCTTGCGCTGCTTGGCAATTCCAACGGAGTTACTCGTCAGGCTAACGGTAATTTCGGCCTGGATCTCAACCTTGTGCCGCCCAGCCAGCAACCGGCTTTTGGCGGAAAATTTTTCCACGGCAACGGTGACGCTCCCGAACGGGACATCGTACGTGGTGTCCGAATTTGAGGCGATTGATGGCATTCTCAACCCGAACTTCGGCGCCATCAATGCCGTCGACAACTCGGGCAAGTCCATCTATCACGCGCTGCTTCTGTCGTGGCGCTACACGGGATCCCAATTCACAGGCGGACTGGCCTACACCATTTCCAAAACCATTGACCAGGGCACCGGTTACTTCAACCAGTTCGATCAACGGAATGAACGTGGCCCATCGCAACTGGATCAGCCGCAACGGTTCGTGCTGAATGGCGCGTGGTCTCCGACCTGGCATCCGCTCAAGAACTTCACCTTCGCCTCCGTGGTGACACTTGCCAGCGGAAGGCCGTATACCGCCGTATTTGACACCTCATCGCTGAATTTTTCCGTAGTTCCGAACGAGCCGTTCAACGGATTCCGCGGGCCGGGCCAGGAAGTGATCGACTTCAGCATGGCGCGCCTTTTCAGGCTCAACGAACGCATTCGCCTGAAAGTTGTCGCGGAAGCGTTCGACCTTTTCAACCATCCAAACTTTCAGCAGAACAACATTAACAACGTCCAGTACACAACAACCCAAGCAATGGATTCAGGCGGCAACGGGCTGCCTTTCTGGACCGCCATCGCAAACCCGTCGTTTGGCGCACCGGGAGCTATGGCGCCGCGCATCGGCTCTCGCAGCTTTCAATTCTCCGGGCGCATTAGTTTCTAGCTTAAGAGGAAAAGCTGGAAGGTTTGGCGGAGTCGTCTTATCCAGGAGAGAATCCGGCGCGGGTGCTGGGGCGGAGGAGATAATCCAGGAGCGCGCCAGCAATGAGGACTCCTGTCGTGCCCTCAACGAAATGACCGAAAACAAGGTTGACCGCGTCGCCGAGAAGTTGCGTCGCGATAATCGCGACAGTTAGCGACCAACCCCACAGACGGCGTTTGAACCACCCCACTGCTGCGAGCGCGAGCAGTCCGCTTAGGACTAGGAACGGAATTCCCACGAGTTTGCCCAATGGCGCGAGGCGTTGATACGCGAACGGATTCAGGAGCCAAATGCGATCCAGCGCTGTGCCTTTCCATACCAAGGTCGCTCCCGCGAACAGAGCCATGGTCGAGCCGAGAGCAAGAAGATGCCGATTGCACTTAGAGCTGCTGGGGATGCAGGCGCGGCCGGTTTTGGGCTGGTGCTCACGAGCTGAATATAGACCCAACGGCTGCAGGGTGCGCTACTTGCTGTGCAATAAGCGGGAGAGGAAGGATCGTTCGGATTTGGGCTTGGCGGAATCGCCGTCAGTTTCTAGGGCGGCGAGGCGCTCGATGGCTTTGGTGTGCTCGGGGTCGATTTCGAGGACGCGGCGGTAGAGGGGGACGGCGCGCCAGGGGAGAGCCATCGCTTCGTAGAGCTCGCCGAACTGGAAATAGGTGGAGGTGTTCCATTGGTCGAGCTCGATGGCTAGCGAGAAGTGGCGGACGGCGTCCTGACGGTATTGAGGGAAAGCGGCGAGGCTGCGCGCGAGCATGGCATGGTGCTTGGCGACATTGGGAGCGATCTCGACGCATTTACGCAGCCAGAGAATGGAGCCGGCGAAATTGTGCGCGCGGAGGGCTTGCTTGGCGCGGGTGAGGCACTCGTCGACCGTTGCTTCGCTTTCGGTTTTTTCCTGGCCGAGGACGAAGGCGCCTGCGGCAGCAATTTGCTTGTCGTAGACGGCGCGCTTTTGTTCGTCGAGCAAGGTTTTGTACGCGATGGTGAGGCGGCCCATCAGGTCTTGGAGTAAATCCAACCATTCGCTATGGCCCATGTGGCGGTCGGGGTGAAACTTGCGAGCCATGCGATGGAAATTTTCTTTGACGTGCTCGGGCGGCGACGTGGCGGTTACGCCGAGCAGCTCGTAATAGGTGGACTTGCCGGCGAGCTCGAGCAGGGCGCGAATCTCTTCCTCGAATTTTTTCGTGTCTTCTGAAAGCTCGGCTTGCGCAGGGCATGCCTTTTCGGCCGTTGATTCGACGCTCGCCGTCGGTTCGGGCGTGGGCGCCGGGTGAGGTGGAGGGGCTTGCGGGGAAGACTGCTCCACTTTGGCCGGCCCATCCATTTTCGCGGCTTCGTTAGTTTTATCAGCTTGCGAGGTTTGCTGGGCAGCAGGCACGCTGACGACTGCACCGAGAACGAGCAAGGCGTAGAGGGCGCGCGCAGCCTCCTCTTTCGGTATGCTGATGTCTGCGATCAAGTCCTTTGCGAAGACAGAACGCGAAATGGAAGCGAGCAGGCGGCGTTCGTTGTGGTTGAGATCGACAGCCTGATAGCGGAGCAGCGGATCGGGTGAGAGGTCGATGCGCAGGGCGGGATCGCCGGCGAGATGATCGAGAGGAAGATCTTTGGCGCGGCGAACGGCTTCCAGCAGGAGCTTCCCGAGGGGAACGGGGATTGCAATTTCGGGCGCGACGTTTTTGTCGAGCGAGTTGAAGAAGTAGAAGCGGCAGGCGGGATAGTCGAGAACGGACGAGGTGATCTGCGTGAGCTGCCGCTGGATCCAGCCGTTGATTTCGTCGACCGTGCGAATGCCCATTTCCGCGATGGCAGAGCCAAAACGCTGGCCGGTATGCACCAGTTCGTCGGCTTCTTCGAATTGACTCTGGGTGAGGGCGCCCTCGCGGAGCATCATTTCGCCGAGGCTGTCGTGGCGGTCGCTGCTGGTGGCGAAGACGAGCTGGCCGCCGTCAAAAAAGAGCTCGCGCTCGACGCGGCCGAGAACGATCTGGAGCTGGCCGGTGAGGCGGGCGGAATAAATTTTGTTGAGCAGCGCAAACAGCTCGTGGTGACTTTTGATTTCGCCGGAGTCCAAAGGCAAGACGCTGCGCGCGAACCAAGTCGAGGGCGTGGGCACGGATCCCTCGGGGTGTTCCTGCGCGAGCGCCTTAATGAAGCGATGCAGGCGGGCGCGATCTTCGGAGCCCATGTGCACGAACTGCACGCCCATGCCATGGCCGGCTCGGCCATGGCGAACGAGGGCGCGAGCGCGCACTTCGCCACCCGTAACGTCGAAGAGTAATTCGACGTGCGTGCCGGGAGAGAGCGGCTGGTCGTGGAGGAGGAACGCGCCGCCGACACCCATCTCCTCCGCGTTGGAGACGTTGCGCTTTCCGGCACCTTGCCAGGCTACTAGCAAGTCCTTTGGCGCTTCATACCGCGGATTGCGGCGGCGTTCGTGTTTTGGAATTTCGATGGGGAAACCTTGCATTCAGAGTGATACAACGGGGGTGCGGATGGGAAGGGGTGGTGCCGTATGACGTACCCTGGCTGGGTTGACATGCTTATGAGTGTGTGGCTATTTGAAGCGCAGTAGGTGATAACCGCAGGGCGGCACGGGGCGTCCAAACTACCGAGCGGGTTGGGGCCTGAGAAGGAGGGAGTCATGAAGCGCAGAGAATTTTTGCGGCACGCGGCCGGCGGGATGGGAGCGGCTGCTTTGTTGGGCTCCGCCGGGTTGGCAGCGGAGCGCGGGTTGCTTGGTTCGTCTGCGTGGGCAGGCAGGCTTGGCATGACGCGGGAGGCGAGGCTTGCGGCGCTCCCTGCACTGCCGCGCAAGTTTGCAGCGAACGAGACGGTGACGATCGGGAAGACCGGGATTCAGACGAGTCTGCTGGCGATGGGCACGGGGACGGTGGGATCGGGGCACCACTCGCATCAGACTGCGCTCGGTGTTGCGGGATTGTCGGCGATGTTGCTGAATGGGTACGAACATGGGCTGCGCTTTTTCGACGCGGCGGATTCGTATGGCAGCCATCCGCATGTGGCCGAGGCACTGAAGCACGTGCCGCGCGATAAGGTGACCGTGCTGACGAAGACGTGGGCGCGCGATGCGGCGACGGCGCGCGCGGACATCGAACGATTTCGAAGCGAGCTGGGGACGGATTATATCGACATTTGCTTGATGCACTGCTTGACGGAAGGCGACTGGACGGAGCGGTACCGCGGCGTGATGGATGTGATGGAGGAAGCGCGGCAGCAAGGCACGATCCGAGCGCATGGGTGCTCGTGCCACTCGATTGAGGCGCTGCGCACGGCGACGAAGTCTGCTTGGGTGCAGGTGCATTTGGTGCGGATCAATCCGCTCGGGTCGTTTATGGATTCGGATCCGCAGACGGTGGTCAGCGTGATACGGGAGATGAAGGCGGCTGGGAAGGGAATCGTGGGGATGAAGATTTTGGGTCAGGGATCTATGCGCGAGAGGCAGGATGAGGCGTTGAAATTCGCGCTGGGATTGGGATTGCTGGATGCGTTCACGATTGGCGCGGAGAACCGGACGGAGCAGGAGGATTTGATCCGGCGGATAGGAATGGCGGCGTAACTGACGAAAGAAAGATTTAACACAGAGGACGCTGAGTTCGGAAAAGAGAGATCACAGAGAAGACAGAGTTGCGGGTGGGGAACATCTGGCCTGTAGGGCAATTGACGGGGATTCGCGGCGGGCTGGAACATGGAAGCATGGATACTGTGGCTTCAAAATCACCGCGACGCAGCGGACGGGCCTTCTTGAAGATGAGACTGAACGCGAAGGGACGCGCGCACGACGGGCGAAAGTTTCGCGAGACGTGCGAAACCGTGGCGGTGAATGCGCACGGTGCGCTAATTCTGCTGAAGCATGAGATGGATAACGGCGAGATGCTGGTGCTGACGCATCCCGAGACAATGGAAGAGCAGGAATGCCGCGTCGTGTTTTTGGGGGAGCCGGCGGATCGGCAGCGTGTGGGTGTCGAGTTTCTCACGCCAGCACCGCGCTTTTGGGGCCTGGATCTTGGTGAGGATGACCGGCCAGCCGGCGAACGGAACTAAGCAGCGAAATTCATTGCGAAACTTTGAGGGGAGTTGGTCGTGGCACGGCCGCGTTGGCGTGAGCTGTGCGCCGGCGTCGTAAGAGCCATTCGCCCACGCGCCAGGCCAGCAGCAATCCCACTATGGCCGCGTAGGTAAGCGGCCGAATTACTGCGGATTTCACTTGCCAATAGTAGTGAATCACTCCACAGACCGCGCTGATGTAGATGGCGCGATGCAAGATGCGCCAGCGGCGGCCGCCGAGGCGGCGAATCCAACCGGCTGTGGAGGTAATCGCGAGAGGAATGAGCAGCGTGAACGCGAGAAAGCCGACCGTGATGAACGGGCGCTTGTAGACGTCTTTCCAGATTTCATGGGCGTCGAAAAGTTTGTCGAACCACAGATAGGTGGTGAAGTGCAGGCAGGCGTAGAAAAAGGCGAAGAGGCCGAACATGCGGCGGAAGCGAATCAGTTCCGGCAGGTGAAGAAGCTGGCGCAGCGGGGTGATGGTTAGCGTGATCACGAGGAAACGCAGAGCCCAGTCGCCTGTGGCATGCTGGATGAACTCGAGCGGATTGGCGAGGGTATACCCGCGAATGAAAGGCCAGATGATGGCGGCGAGTGGACCGAGGCATGCGAGGAACAGAACGGCTTTGGTCGACTTCCTGGAGAGAACCTTGCTGGCGAGAGAGTTTTGCACGCAGCGATTCCCGCCTAGTAGTTCTTGCGCAGATCCATGCCGGTGTAGAGACTGGCGACCTGATCGCCGTAGCCATTGAACAGCAGAGTCTTGTGAGACTTAAAAAATTCGGGGAGGCGGCGCTCGCGAGCCTGGCTCCAGCGAGGATGATCGACTTCGGGATTTACATTGGAATAGAAGCCGTACTCTTGCGAGGAATAGAGGTTCCACGTGGTCGGCGGCTGGTCCTTGACGAAGCGGATTTTTACGAGCGATTTGATGCTCTTGAATCCATATTTCCACGGCAGGATCATGCGCACGGGAGCGCCGTCCTGATTGGGCAGAGTTTCGCCATACATGCCTACACAAAGTAGCGCCAGCGGGTGCATGGCTTCGTCAAGACGCAAGCCTTCAACATACGGTAACGCTATTCCGGCCTCTCTACCCAGCGGCATTTGACTCGGATCGTAATAGCTTTCGAAGGCGACGAAGCGCGCCTTCGGCGTCGGCTCGACGAGCTTCGCCAATGTGCTGAAGGAAAAACCGATCCAGGGAACGACGATGGACCAACCCTCGACGCAGCGATGGCGGTAGATGCGCTCTTCGAGCGGCGCGAGCTTGAGGATTTCTTCCATGGAGAACTTACGCGGTTTCGCAACTTCGCCGCCGACGGAAACGGTCCAGGGAGATGTGACAAATTTCTGGGCGTTCTTGGCCGGCTGCTCTTTGTCCACGCCGAATTCGTAGAAATTGTTGTAATGCGTTACGACGTCGAAGGAGTTGATTTTCTCGTCTGTGCTGAAGGGACCTTTGATGGTGGTCAGTTTCGTGCCAGCTTGCGCGCTTCGCGAGGGAACAGCGAGATCGTATAGACGCTTGCTAGCGAAGGCCGCGATGGCTGTGATGCCGACACCACGCAGAAATTTGCGGCGGTCCACATAGACCGAGTTTGGCGTGACATCCGCATACGTTAGAACTTTGGGCTCTTGAGGCGCCATTAATCCCTTTCGGGTCGCGAAACTCGACCCCCCTTATTATGCTACGTTTGGCGGCCTACTTTGGATGGGCAATGACCCGCACTCACTAAGCGATACGCTGCGCGGACATTGAGGAAGTTTCAGCCGCTCAAAAGCTGCGGAAATGCGCCTGGTTTTGCGCTATGCTCTGCTACCGAACCCGCCCACAGGCGTAACCTTACTTTGCGTTCCGCCATCCAAGAGAAACCTAGGTTGCCATTCGCAATAACGCAGGAGAACAGCTTATGACCAGCTTCTTCGTAAACGGGAAGGCTGTCCAGGTAGACGTTGATCCGTCGACTCCGTTGCTATGGGTGTTGCGGGACTCGCTCGGATTGACGGGAACAAAATTTGGGTGCGGGATGGCGCTCTGCGGAGCGTGCACCGTGCATTTGGAAGGAAAAGCCATACGTTCGTGCGTGGCGCCGGTGTCGCGCGCGGAGGGGAAGCACGTAACAACGATTGAGGGGCTCTCCGCCGACTTGAGTCATCCGCTTCAAAAGGCGTGGATCGAGCTGGACGTGCCGCAATGCGGCTACTGCCAGTCCGGTCAGATCATGAGTGCGGCAGTGCTGCTGGCCGAGATTCACAAACCGACTGACAAAGATATCGATGAAGCGATGGGCGGCAATATCTGCCGCTGCGGAACCTACTCGCGCATCCGGCAAGCTATTCATAGGGCTGCGGAGTTGAGCGATGGACGGAGGACGCGATGAGCGCGCCGGCAATGGTAGGCAGACGGGAATTTCTCAAGACGGGCGCGGCTGCGGGCGGCGGGCTATTGGTGAGCTGGTATCTACCCGTACCCAGCGCGAAGGCAGGTACAGCCGCAGCAACGGAAAATCAGGTCGCGTTGAATGCGTTTGTGCGGATTGGCACGGATGAGAGCGTCACGGTGATCTCCAGCCACTCGGAGATGGGGCAAGGGGTGTACACGTCGCTGCCGATGCTGCTGAACGAGGAGCTGGAGGCGGACTGGTCAAAGATTAGCGTCGAAGCAGCGCCGGTGGACAAAGTCTATAACCATCCCGTATTCGGGATGCAGATGACGGGCGGAAGCACAACATCGCCGGCAGAGTGGGAGCGCTATCGCAAAATGGGCGCAGTGGCGCGCACGATGCTGGTGACGGCGGCGGCGCAACAATGGAATGTGGATGCAGGAAGCTGCCAAGTGGAGAAGGGCGTGGTGCTTCATCGCGCGACGGGAAAGCGTGCGACCTATGGCTCGTTGGCAAGTGCGGCAGCGAAAATCACTCCGCCGGCGGAAGTGAAGCTAAAGGACGCAAAAAGCTTCACGTTAATCGGCAAACCGACGCGGAGGTTGGACACGCCATCGAAGACGAATGGGAGCGCACAGTTTGGCTTAGACGTGAGCTTGCCGGGAATGCTGACCGCGGTGGTGGCAAGGCCACCGGTATTTGGCGGGAAGGTGGCGCGGCTCGACGCGACGGAAGCATTGAAGGTGCCGGGCGTGAAGGCCGTGGAACAGGTGGAGTCCGGGGTCGCCGTGATTGCCGAGCGATTTTGGCCGGCGAAAGTCGGCAGAGATAAGTTGGTGGTTGAGTGGGATCTGGGCCCGAATGCCGGATTGTCCAGCGAACAGATGCTGCGCGATTTCGCGGAGCAGTCGAAATCGCCGGGAGCCATCGCAAAAAAGACGGGTGATCCCGACGGCGCCTTGAAGTCTGCGGCAAAGACAATTACGGCTGAATTCGACGTGCCTTATTTGGCGCACGCCATGATGGAACCATTGAATTGCGTCGTGGATTTGCGGGCGGACAGTTGCGAAATCTGGACGGGAACGCAGTTCGAGACCGTGGACCGCGCAAATGCGGCGCAAGTGGCTGGGCTGCCTCCCGAGAAAGTGCAGATTCATACCACGCTGCTCGGCGGCGGATTTGGCCGGCGGGCGAATCCGGCTTCAGACTTTGTGCGGGAAGCAGTACACGTCGCGAAGGTTGCGAAGGCGCCGGTGAAGGTGGTGTGGACGCGCGAAGATGATTTGAAGGGCGGCTGGTACCGGCCAATGTGGCACGACCGTTTTGCTGCGGGGCTGGACTCAAATGGCGAGCCGATCGCGTGGACGCACACGATCGTAGGCCAATCGATCATGCAAGGCACGCTGTTCGAATCGTTCATGATCAAAAACGGCGTGGATGGCACTTCCGTCGAAGGCGCAGCGGACCTACTTTATGGCATCCCCAACCTGCAAGTGGACTTGCACAGTCCGAAAATCGGCGTGCCCGTGCAATGGTGGCGCTCGGTGGGCCATTCGCACACGGGCTTTTCCGTAGAAGCATTTCTCGATGAAGTGGCGCATGCCGGAGGAAAAGATCCCTACGAGCTGCGGCGGAAGTTGCTGGCGAATCAGCCGCGCATGCTGGCGGTGCTGGAGCTTGCGGCGCAAAAAGCGAATTGGGGATCGAAGCTGCCACCGGGAGTCGGCCGCGGGATCGCCGGACATTTTTCTTTCGACAGCTATGTGGCGCAAGTAGTGGAGGCGTCCGTAGGAAAGGACGGCGCGGTGCGCGTGCATCGCGTGGTGTGCGCTGTGGACTGCGGCACAGTGATTAACCCTGACACCGTAAAGGCGCAAATGGAAGGCGGAATCATTTTTGGGCTTACAGCTGCACTCAAAACCGAGATTACGCTGAAGGACGGAAAGGTGGAGCAAAGCAATTTCCACGATTATCAGATGGTGCGAATTTTCGAGTCACCGAAAATCGAAGTGTACATCGTTCCGAGCAGCGCGAATCCCACCGGAGTCGGCGAGCCAGGCGTCCCGCCAGTAGCTCCAGCACTGACCAACGCGATTTTTGCCGTAACCGGGAAACGCGTTCGACGCTTGCCTATTCGCGCGAGCGATTTGGCGGAGAACGCAGGGGCAAAATCATGAGTACGCGGGGAGAGCTTCATTGTAGTTTGGTGATCCTCGGCGGGAGTGTCGCCGTTCTAGCGCTGCTCGCGTGTACGGTGATGGGGCAAACGACTGCAAAGCCGGACGCAGCGGCATCACGCGCAGCGTTCATGCAGGTTTATCGCGTGCTGACCTCCCCGCGCTGCCAGAATTGTCATCCGGTGGGCGATGCTCCTTTGCAGGGAGATGACGGCCACGTGCACTTGCAAAACGTGCAGCGTGGGGCCGATGGTCACGGCGTCACCGCCATGCGCTGCGATACGTGCCACCAAACGGCAAATCTCCCCGGGGCACACATGCCTCCTGGCAATCCCAAATGGGCTCTTACTCCCCCCGCAGAGAAAATGGTTTTTGTTGGCCGTTCTCCGGCTGCTCTGTGCCGGCAGATCAAGGATCCCAAGCAAAATGGCGGGCGCTCGCTGGAGAAGCTGCTCGACCACGTAGCAAATGACGACCTTGTCGGCTGGGGCTGGAACCCCGGCGATGGGCGGACATTGCCGCCTCTTTCCCGGCAGGACACGGTGGCGCAGATGAAGATCTGGATCGAGGGCGGCGCGGCGTGCCCGGAGTAAGGCCTACGCGGTATCAATTGAACCTCGCAGTTATCGTTTAGCTATCCACGAAACAACCCAAACTTCGCGTCGAAGGTTTCCCTTCTAAAATAGGGGGAAACGTGAGTATGTCCTTTTCACGAATAATCGGTACTTTGGTGGGACTGTGGCTGGCGGTTGTCGGCGTCTATGCACTGGTGTCGATCGCGTTTGCCGGCCATCAGGACACGCTGTCGACCTTCGGAAATTTGGTGCAGTGTGTTGTACCGCTGCTGGCCAATGCCGGGCTGCTGCTCAATGCGGGCACGCCGCACTGGCGCCGCAACATTTTCTGGATGTTGCTGGCCATGGGTTGCACGCTGTGGATGATCGGACAGTTCCAGTGGACCTACTATGAGGTCTATCAACATCAGTCCATGCCAGCGATATATGGCGGGGACATCATTTTCTTTCTCAAGGGAATTCCTATCATGGCGGCGCTGGCGCTGCAGCCGCATCGCAAGCGCGGCGAAGTGCAGCTGCAGTCTGGGTATTTGAACTTCGTTCTTCTGCTCACCTGGTGGACATTTCTTTACGCCTTCGTTGTTTTCCCGTGGATGTACGCCACGCCGTCCGAGTCGCAATACAACTACAACTTCGACATGGTCAGCAATGCGCAGAATATGGTGATCGTGATCGGACTCGGTGTGCTCTGGCTTCGGTCCAAAGGCGCGTGGCGCCTGGTGTACGCCAACCTTTTCGGAAGCGCGGCGATGTACATGCTTTCTTCGCTTACCATCAACGTGGCGATCAGCATGAAGAAGTATTCGACGGGCGAGCTTTACGATCTGCCACTGATTTCGTCATTCTTATGGTTTGGTTTGGCGGGCGTGATCGCCTATCTGAAGCGGGCAGAACTGGACAGCCCGCAAGATGGTTGGGCTGGCGGAGATGACCGGGCGCGCGAAGGTAGATGGTCGGCCTGGATGGCGATGGCAGCGGTCATATCTTTGCCGGTCTTCGCGATTTACACGCTGCGCTTCGAGCACGACGCCCCAGAGGTGCGGGATTTTCGTTTGATGACCACGCTGATTGCCTCCGTGCCGATCGCTTTCCTGGTGTTCCTCCGAACGAACAGGGCGGACGCGGATCGCGCGCGGCTGCTGGCAAAATCAGAGCAGTCCATTGAAAATTTGCAGCGGCTGCAAGCGCAGATGGTACAGACGGAAAAATTGGTATCGCTGGGCCAACTGGCCGCGGGCGCGGCACACGAAATAAATAATCCGCTGGCGGCGATTCTGGGTTACTCGGATTTGCTGGCGGATGATGCAACATTGCCCGAAAAGGCTCGCGTTACCGCGGGTAAAATTCGCGATCAGGCGCGCCGCACCAAGACATTAGTCGCAAACTTGCTGAGATTTGCGCGCCAGGTGCCCCCGGAGCGCACGTTGCTGGACATCAACACGGTGGTCACCAACGCGGTGCAACTGCGGGCGCTGGATTTGCGGACGTCGAAATCGCGCATCGAGCTGCAATTGGAATCCGTGCTGCCCGGTGTGCGCGGAGATGGCAATCAATTGCTGCAGGTATTCTTCAACATCGTCAGCAATGCGATCGATGCAATGGAAGCAAGCGAGGGTGGAGTGCTGACCATCAAGACCATCCGCGATCGCGGGAACGTGGTGATCCTTTTCTCGGACACGGGACCGGGCATCAAGGATCCGCAGCGCGTGTTCGACCCCTTTTACACTACGAAACCCGTTGGCAAAGGCACGGGACTGGGGTTAAGCATCTGCTTCGGCATTCTACAGGAGCATGCCGGAAAAATTCTCTGCTACAACTCGCAACAAGGCGGCGCGGTTTTTCGCGTGGAGTTGCCGGCAGTGCTCGCTGCGTTCCCAGCGAAAGAACCGCAACTGGCCGGCGTTGCGTCGATTCCGCAAAAGACTCCCGTTTGAAAAGTATCGCTTAGCATTGGGTTCGCGCTTCGTATGTCGCGCCTGAGCGGCGGTGCGTTCGTGCTAGAGTTTTTGCTGCGGATTAAGTCAGCCCTTGGGGAAATGCGATGACCGACTTGGCCATTGTGACGGAGAAGCTCACGCGGCGCTTTGGCGCACTGACCGCGGTGGACAATGTCGATCTGCGCGTGACGGCCGGTCAATTCTTCGGTTTTCTGGGGCCTAACGGCGCGGGAAAATCCACGACCATCAAGATGCTTACCGGACTTCTGGCGCCGACCTCTGGACACATGCAATTACTTGGGCTGGATTTTTCGTCGCATACGATTGATGTAAAGCGGCAGATTGGCGTCGTGCCGGAAGGTATGGGGCTCTTCGAGCGCTTGACGGGTGCGGAATATCTGAATTTCGTGGGCAGGATGTACGGTCTCGACCACGCCACCACGCTTCAGCGCACACAGGAGCTGCTGGAATTCATGCAGCTTGCAGACCGCCCGAAGTCGATGATCGCGGATTATTCGCACGGCATGCAAAAAAAGCTGGCGCTGGCCGCGGCTGTGATTCACGGACCGCGCATTCTGTTTCTGGACGAGCCGTTCGAGGGTGTGGATGCGTTGGCAGCGGGTGCGTTGAAGGCGCTGCTCGGACGCATGACAGCGCGCGGTGTGACGATTTTTCTGACGTCGCATGTGTTGGAAATCGTCGAGCGGCTGTGCAGCCACGTGGGAATCATTCATCAGGGCTGCCTGGTGGCGCAGGGCTCGATAGAGGAATTGCGCGCGGGGATTGCCGGTGAAGAAGGCAGCAAGACGACACTGGAGCAGATTTTCCTGTCAATAGTGGGGCAGAGCGGCGGGGAGCGGGCGCAGATCGAGGAGCTTTCGTGGCTGACGTAGCGCAGCCAGTTGGAATCCTCAAACAGATCGGCCTGATCGCCGGCTTGCGCTGGCGAATGCTGCACAATAATTTGCGACGCAAGCAAAACCGGCTCGATCTGCTGGGTCTGATTATTGTGGGCGTGCTGGCCGGCGCGGTCGTGCTTGGGTTGTGCTTTGCCTTGTTTGAGGGCGCCCGCGATTTCGTGTCCAGCGGACGGATCACATGGCTCAGCTTATTTTTCTGGGCCATTTTCCTTTGGTGGCAGCTCTCTCCCATCGTGGTGGCGGGCTTCGGCGTCTCATTCGACTTCCGCAAGCTGTTGCGCTTTCCACTGAGCTTTGGAGCGTTCTACATCATCGGACTGGCCTACGGTTTGGCGGACTTCACCGGATTGGCAGCGTTTTGTTGGCTATCTTCGGTTGCTGTTGGCGCTGTCTCGGCAAAACTCAGTTTGCTGCCCTCAATGCTCGTGGTGGCATCGCTGTTTGTGGTCTTCAACGTGACTTTAGAACGCCTGCTTGGATCGTGGTTAGAGCGGTTGATGGCGCGGCGCCGCTCGAGAGAACTCTTTTTTGCCGGTTTCATTTTGCTGATGCTATCGCTGCAATTACTGGGACCATTGTTGAATCGATTCGGGAATTCCGCTGGGCCTTGGCTTGTACGTGCTCTTCCTTATTTTGCGTACTTTCCGGCATCACTGGCGGGTAAGAGTGTGGGTGCCGCATCGGCCGGGAATTTTCGCGAGTTTCTCCTCGCGGCGGCGGGCATTGCGTGTTATGCGGTATTTTTTGGTTGGTTGCTTTGGCTGCGTTTTTCAGCCCAATATTGCGGCGAAGAACTAAGCGAAAGCCAAGCCTCCGAGAGGAGCATTCACAAAACAGTCAGGCGAGAGACCCCTGAGGGTGCGCTCGGCTTGATGTCGCCGCAAATCGCCGCCGTGATTCGCAAGGAATTCCGCTATCTACTGCGTAACGGCTTTGCTGCTCTCGTTCTGTTCCTCCCGCCCCTCCTGGTGTTTGCGCTGATCTCGCAAGGGTCGTTGTTCCGCTTTTCCGGCGGGAAAGTTGTCTCTCTGGAGTTGTTCTTTCCCGGTTTGATGGGCTACATCATTTTGATTTTGATGGCTCCCGCTTATAACAGCTTCGCTTACGAAAATACTGGCGTGCAGACGTACTTCACCGCGCCATTGCAATTTCGCGATGTATTTCTTGGAAAGAATTTTGTGCAAGTCTGCCTGATGGTGATAGAGCTCACGCTGTGCATTGTTGCCTTTTCGTACCGTGTGGGTTTGCCGTCGCCGCCGGTCTTTACCGCAACGCTGGCAGCGATTGCATTTACGGTAATCGGGCAATTGTCTATTGCCAACTGGTCCTCGCTGAGCTTTCCGCGCAAATTGGCGTTTGGCCAAATACACGGGCAGCGGCAGTCGGGCATGGCAGTGCTCGTGGCTTTCGGCGCGCAGATTTTGTTTTTTGGGATTAGCTCGCTGGTTTTGGGGCTGGGACGATGGACTGGCGACCGCTGGCTACCGGCTAAAGCGTTCACGCTACTCGCGGCTGCCGCAATCGGCGGGTATATTTCGTCGCTCGATGCGCTGACGTCTTACGCCGAAAAAAAGAAAGAAAAGCTGATCGAGGCGCTCTGCCGGTGAGTGGCTGACAGAGATTAGGCGGTCGGTGGCGAGAATTGCTGGAGTGCGCGCACTATCCTGCCACTCGCCTTGCCATCACCGAACGGGTTTTCTTTTGAAGGAAGTGCGCCATCCGTTTCGTCTTCAAGCCAAACCGTAGCGTGCTCCACAATGTTTTTTCGGGACGTGCCGACTAGCTTGGCCCATCCGGACTCCACCGCCTCGGGCCGTTCCGTGAGATCCCGCAGGACCAGAACGCGTGTCCCTATACTTGGCGCCTCCTCTTGAACGCCGCCTGAATCGGACAAGATCAAAGCCGCTGATTTCATCAGGTGCACAAAATCAGGATAGGCTAGCGGCGCCATTAACACCGCGCGGGCTTCGCCGCCGAGCAAACGGTGAGCCATCTCTGCAACGTGCGGATTGGGATGCACCGGAAAAACCAGAGTGATGTCGGGAAATTTACGCAGTAGGTCCGTGGCCGCCAGACAGATTTGCTCCAGGCGCTCTCCAAAGTTCTCTCGCCGATGCGCCGTCAGCAGAACGATTCTCCCTGTCAGCGCTCTGAGCCGCGGGTCCGCAAATTTCGCGCGACGTTTTAGTATTTCCTGCAATGCGTCCACTACCGTGTTTCCGGTCACGCAGATGCGATCAGCCGGTACTCCTTCGGCTGCAAGAGCATCCATGGCTCGTTGTGTAGGCGCGAAGTGCAAATCCGCCAAAACAGTGACCAGCCGGCGATTCATTTCTTCCGGGAAGGGCTGCCACTTATCGCTGGTGCGTAACCCCGCCTCTATGTGGCCGACTCGCACGCGGTGCTGATAACCGACGAACGCCGCGGCAAAAGCCGTGGTTGTGTCTCCCTGCACGAGCAGCCAATTCGGCTGGACGGAAACTATCACCGGAACTAGTGCTTCAAGAACGCGCGCCGCCACCGAGAGCGGCGACTGATTTTCTTGCATGAGGTTCAGGTCGAAATCTGGCGTAATCCCGAACACCTCGATCATCTGGTCCAGCATGCCGCGATGTTGCGCTGTCACGCACACAGATGTTTCGATCCCGGCCTCTTTTGCCGCGCGGATGACGGGTGCCATTTTGATCGCTTCGGGGCGCGTGCCGAAAACGGTGAGGATGCGCATGTCAATTCCCTCAAGTTGCGCTGAGCATCGTTTTCGCTGCGCCATCCGCGAGCACCTGCCAATCGTATTCCTCGACGATGCGGTCCCATGCCGGTTGCCAGGACATCGAGCGTGCCCCCACAAACGCATCCGCCCACGCCGCAGGGTTCGGCTCAGCAAGCAATATGTTAGGCCACGCGAGCCTTTGCCAGGTTAAAAGGGGCGTAGACACAACGCACTTGCGGCAGGCGCTGTATTCTGCCACTTTGATTTGGAAAGCAAAATCGGTCCCGGTGGTTTTTCCCTGGGCCAGTATCCCCATATCGATAGCATTGAAATACTCCGCGATTTCTGCCGGCGCAACATTTCCCGTTGCGATCACGCCCGCAGCCCGATTGGCTTCCAACAGCCGGCTCCAAATGTCGGCAGGTCCAATAATGAGCAGCTTCGCTTCCGGAATACGCGAGCGCGCTGCGAGAAACGCGTTCACCGCAAGGTCCACGCCCGTGAAGGAACCGTGGTTGCCTATGTACCCGATCGCAAATTCGTCTTCGATTCCCAGCCTGTGCCGCAGTGCGGATACCTTCGCGGACGACACCGAGCGCAGGCGCGCGATATCGGCTCCGTTAGGCAGAGGCACCGATTGCAAACCCCATTCGCGTTCGAGCTTTTCGCACAGCGGCTTGGAAACCGCGAATATGCCATCGACCTGTTTGCTTATTACATTAAAATCGTCGCGAATTCGCTCAAGCTCGGCAGACGAAACTGTATCTTCTGGAAACCAATCGACCACATCGTAGAACGTTCGAACTCCCGGATGTCGTTCCACACCAAAGAGCCGATTGGCGAGCAGTAGGTGAGTAATCCCAGAATCTCGGATAACCCCGCGGAGGGTTTCGCGGTTGTGTTGCTGGCATATCGACAGAGATGTTCTCAGTCCGACAAATTTCTGAAGCAAGAGAGGCTGCCACACCGGCACTTCGATGACGGACGTCCCATCACCCTCTTTGCATTCCGACCTCGGCCGCAGAGCGGTACTCATGGCAACGCCTGCTTGCTTTATTCGCCTCGCGAAAACAGATTTGCTTTCTACATGCAGCGGGTCTCGCCACTTCAAAATAAAAACTTCGAAATTAGCGGTAAGCCGTCGGGCCAGCTCGATTTCCCGAATGGCAATATCGTCTGCGTAGATGTGGGGAACCACCAGAAGCCGCGGCTTCACAGCGATCGCTTCCGGAAAGAGTGCGCCTCACTCACTTCTCCACCAAAAAGCTGCCGATGACCAGCGCATCCATCCCAGAACTGAAAAAGGTGCGCACCGCGTCGGTCGGCGTATGCACGATGGCTTCGCCGCGCAGATTAAACGAGGTGTTCATGATGACCGGCACGCCAGTGCGCTTCTCAAATTCATCGATTAGCCGCCAGTAAAGCGGATTAATCTCCTTCTCAACAGTTTGCGGACGCGCGCTACCGTCGACGTGCGTCACCGCTGGTATTACGCTGCGCTTTTCCGCCCGCACCTGCGCGGTCAAAATCATGAACGGCGAATCCGTTGCGCTCTCCAGGTATTCGCTGGCTGCCTCTTTTTTCAGCGAAGGCGCAAAGGGCCGCCACCACTCTCGAAATTTCACAGCGTTGTTCACTTTCGCAGTCATTTCCGGGTCGCGCGGGTCAGCCAAAATCGAGCGGCTTCCCAACGCTCTCGGACCGAATTCCATTCGTCCCTGAGACCATCCCAGGATTTTGCCGTTGGCCAGAAGTTCCGCGGCGGCTTCCGCAGGATCATTAGCTCGCGAATAGCGCAGCTTATACGTGCGCAACACGTTTTCGATAGCGACATCATCGAATGCCGGTCCAAGGTAGGCATGGCGCATAGCCTTGTTGGGCAAGCGTCCACCATGATCGAGATATGGCGTCAGCGCTGCGCCCAAAGTCACGCCGTCATCCGACGCCGCGGGCTGGACGAAAATCTTGTCCACGAGTCCTGAAGCCACAATCTTGCCATTCGCCTTCGAATTCAGCGCAACGCCGCCGGCCAAACACAAATTCCGGCAGCGCGTTTTCTCCACCGCCATACGCACAATACTCAACACCGCAAGTTCGCAAGCGTCCTGTACCGCGTAGGCCACATTCTTGTGGCGTTCGTCGATTTCGCTTTCTGGCGCTCGCGCAGGTCCCAAAAGTGGAGTCATTCCGGAAAATGAACCGTTGCCATTGCCGAACAGCCGCTTGTGATTCACTCGATATGGCGCCGCTTCCGGGTCAATGAATGCATCCAGCTTCACGCCCGGTGCCCCGTAGGGTGCCAAGCCCATCACCTTCCACTCATCGCTATTGCGCTGAAATCCCAGATAGCTCGTGAATTCGCTGTAGAACAAGCCGAGTGAATCGGGAAATGGAATGGTCGCAACGTGCTGCAGCCGGCCCTTGCTTCCGTGCCAAATTGACGTGGCTTCCCACGCGCCGCGGCCATCCATCACCACTATGGCGGAATCCTCGAAACCCGAATACGCATAGGCGCTGATCGCGTGTGCCAGATGATGGTCTACAAACCTCATCCGCGCCTTGCCGCCTCCAAAGAGTTCGCGGAATCGCTTCGCGCCGCTTTCCTGGTGCCACATACTGAGAAAATAAAGTGTAGTCGTCAGAACATTCAGATAGGTGAGCGGCAACCCTCCAGTCGCAAGGCACTTCAAGTCATGACGAAATCCAGGACCCGCCGTAGTCCACCCAAAGCACACTTCATCGAGCTGGTCCGCGCGAACGTTCGCAAAATCGAGACAAGCCTGAATGGCCATTCGCGGAAATCCGGCATCGTGCTTGATTCGGCTGAGTCTCTCTTCAGCAACGGCGAACAGAACCTCTCCATCACGCACAATGCATGCCGCGGAATCGTGCGTCTTGTTGTAGTTGATGCCGAGCGTAATCATTCGCGACGGTATTCCTCGTCAGTCCCTGTCTCGCGGCAGCTTCTTTCGGATGAACAAACGCTTCGAGTCACGAGGAGCAACTCATATTGTGGGTTTCTCTTGCCGCTCAATTTGATCTGGCACTGGAAACGGAAAAAAACGTTGCCGGAACTTCTTATAAGCCGCCATCTCAGAAAGCTGGTGTCTCCATCGATAATAAACTGCCGCGGGCAAAACAAGAGCAGGCGCGAGTCTCGCCAAACTGAACAGGATCTGCCAGATCGACGCGTCACTATGAAACACGCGCATGATTCTTAGCTCTGTGGATATCGTTTCCCACGGAGGGCCGCTGTCGAGCTCAAGATGCAAGCAGTCAGCTTCCAACTGTACGCATTCCAAAATCGCAGTAGCGACATCATCGCGCACCTTCAGCTCTCGCATTTTTTCACGCAGCGAAATAGCGAGTGCCGCCAGTACTTGCTGTTTCCGGCGAACGCTCTCCCGGGTACCGTTCGCAAACTGAAATAGATTTCCGCCGTGGAGGCGATAAAACGTATGCGACACCGGCAAAATCATCACGTCCGCAAAAAGCCCGGCCAAAGTGAAGAGATATTCGTCAGCCTCGAATTTCAGCGCTTCCGGAACAGCGCCAATCTGAGCAAGAACCTGCCGCCGGTAAGCCATGCGACTGGTCCCCAGAAATCCTCTTCGCATGCGGAAAATTTTTGCTTCCGGGATTGAGTTAAGCCGAAAGCGTGTGAGTTCCCGCGGTAGTTCGGCCTGTCTCCACCCGTCTGGGTAGACTTGTGTTGTGCCGTGCCCAACCAGGCCCACCGCCGGCTCTGCGGCGAAGACACTCGCTACCGCGCTCAGTTTTCCCGGGGCCCACCAGTCGTCGCCATCCAGGAAGGCTACAGTTTCTCCTCGTGCTTCCGGAATGCCGGCGTTAAAAGCGGAGCCTTGTCCCCCATTGCGTTTGCGTACCAGCCGCACGCGCGGCGCAAACTTACTAACAATCTCAGGAGTGCGGTCGGTCGAGCCGTCATCCACAACCAGAATCTCAGTTTCCGATGCAGGAAAATCCTGCTCAAGAACGCTGGCAACAGCCTCCTCGATAAACGCCTCGTGATTGTAGGTGTCGATTAGCGCTGTTATGAACGGCTTCGACACGACGAGTCTCCATTCATTCTGTCTTGTGCCCGAGCCATTCCATTCTATCCGGCCTCATGGAACGAAGAGAACACCCAGCCCAGAGGTCTCCATCGGCGCGCCAGTCACCGCAACAGGCAGCGTGCCCGGGTTGACATGCTCAACAAACTCTCGATGCTGATACTGTTGCTTGACCTCGCTCCAGAACCTTTCCACTTCGCATCGTGTTTCTCTTGTGTGCGTCACTATGTCGTGAAAAGCTATCATCCCCCCGCGGCGCACCAAAGGCGCGTACATTTTGAAATCGCCCGCCACTCCGTCGTAGGTGTGATCAGCATCAATAAATAAATAATCCAGCCGCTCACCCTGCAGAAGTCGCAACACCTGCTCCTTCGTCTCTGCCGCATGCGAGTCAGCGCGGATCAGGTGCAGCTTCTGCCCGGACCTCGGAAACCGTCGGAAAATCGGCATCTTGCGCTTGGGATATCCTCCTCCGAAGGGCCCGGAAGGCAAGTCTATGCTGATGATTTTGGCTTTTGGCGCGGAAAGAGCGCACAGCAGGAGCAACGTGCCACCGTAATTTGTTCCGATTTCCAGGCTGCGTGTCGGAGCAAGCTCCTTCAAGAGATTTCCCAAGCCCAATATTTCAGAGCGCACTTGGCCCATCAAAACGGGGCGATCGCGACAGTAATCAATAATCTGTTCCAATGATTGCGGGCGAGGACCGAAGCTCAGTTCGCTGTAGCACTTTACGTATCGAATGCCCTTGAGAAGTAGTTTCGCCATCATCTTGTTTCAGAAAAAATCAGAAGCGGGCCGCGTCATCGGTCAACTGCAAAAGAAAATCGAGCTGTTTTTCCGGAGAGCTAGCCGCGTTCCCAAACAATTCTTTCCTCTCGTGAAGCAACTGGGGCATCAGCCCGGCAGTGGCAGCTAGAGTCTTAATGCGATCCTTCGCGAACGACCATCGCAGCCGGCCCACATCCTTCCCCAAACCTGCAGCTGACACCAGCCACGTACGGACGGCATATCGAAGCGGCAGAAGTTTGCTGGCGAGCAATAAGCGGCCTCGCAATATTCCGCGGAAGTTCATGCGCATACCCTCTTGCGAGCGCCCCGAACTCCCTACGTGATGCCAACAGATTGCGGTCGGAACGTAAACCGTTTTCCAGCCACGGAGCCACGCGCGCCAACAAATCTCAACGTCTTCGTATCCGAGCGGCAACCGGTCGTCGAAGCCATTCACCTTCTCAAAAAGGAGTCGGCGCACCAGCATGCAAGCTGCGGAGCCCGTGTATACCAGCGTGTCTCTGTTCGCTTCGTGAGGGTAAAAGTATAGCCCAGGCACCAACTCCGTAGAAGAATGGCTGCCGGGCCGCCTCCTGTTCACCAGCCGCGTCGCCAGATGTGCGCGCTCACTTCCATCCCAATTGAATTGCATTCCATCAGTCGCAAAAATCTCTTCATTCTTCCCCAGAGCCTCAACCAAAGCCGCTACAAAACCTGGATCGAAGCGCATATCGTTGTTTATGAACAGCAGGAAATCGCCGGCGGCTATCGCGGCGCCCCGGTTCAGAGCTGGCGCCAGCCCCACATTCTTGCCTAACGGAAGCCAGCGCGCGTGAAATTCCGCGGCCACTTCAGAGGAGTCGTCCGTCGAGCCGTTGTCCACCACAATGATCTCGAGCGACGTAAAGGATTGCGACCGGAGGCTGGGGAGGCAAATCCTGAGATGATGAGCGCCGTTCCAGTTGACGATGATTGCGGAAACTGCCGACTTGCTGTTCACGACCGTCTTTGCTGCAGCAGGCAGAAGGTCTCAACAGTCCTGAACTCTAGGGCTGTAAATAATTTGATTCTCATTTTGCCGCGGAAAGAAGTTGCTGCGCACGTTGCGATGCGACCATCTCTTCCAGAATTGCATCCAGACTGCGGGTAATCTTCCACTTTGGATAATCCATCTGGAATTTCCGTAAATTGGAAATGTAACAGATGTGATCACCCTTGCGCGCTTCTTCTACATAATGCCAGTCCAGCTTGCGCCCGGTGAGCTGTTCGATTCGCCCGATCGCCTCCAGCATCGACACGCTGTTCTCGCGCCCGCCGCCCAGATTGTAGACCTCGCCCGGCCGTGGATTCGCCGCGAATTCCTCAATCGCGCGCACCACGTCGTGGCTGTGAATGTTGTCGCGCACCTGCTTGCCCTTATAGCCAAACACCGTATAGCGCACGCCGGTCAGCGTCGCTTTCACCAGGTATGACAAAAATCCATGAAGCTCGACCGCTGAATGCGACGGACCCGTCAAGCAGCCGCCACGAAAAACGCCCACCTTCATGTTGAAGTAGCGCCCATATTCCTGCGCAACAATGTCAGCCGCGGCCTTCGAAGCGCCAAATAGCGAATGCATTGTGCGGTCGATCCGGCATGTTTCATCGACGCCATCGTGCTCTTCCGGCCGCGCATAATCGTAACGCGTATCCAGCTCCTTCATTGGAATCTCGTTGGGCGCGTCGCCGTACACCTTATTGGTGCTGAGAAAGACAAAGACCGCTTCAGGGCAATGTTGCCGCGTCATCTCCAAAAGATTAACGGTACCCAGCGCGTTGACTTCGAAATCCACCAAAGGAATTTCACGCGCTTTGTCGTGAGAAGGCTGCGCCGCGCAGTGAACAATCAAATCGAAGCGTTGGCTGGCGAAGAGTTCCTCAATCGCGCCGCGGTCGCGAATATCCAGCGCAGCATGCGTGAAGCGCTTGCAAATATTTTTGAGGCGTTCCAGATTCCACAGCGTGTCTCCCGCAGCCCCAAAAAAGACGCGCCGCATATTATTATCGACGCCAAAAACGGCATGGCCCTGCCGGTCAAAATACTCCACCGCTTCCGACCCAATCAACCCGCTGCTGCCGGTGACCAAAACATTCATGCCGCAAGCCTATCAAAAAATGGGCCAGCCGAATGCTGGGTGGCGCAGGTCCCACGAGGGCCCGTCCCATCCCTGCGCGATCAGACTCTTGCCATGGTTGACCTCTGAACCTCGTCCACGCGTTCCACCGGCACCGCCAGCAGATTCGCGTCATACGTATCCATATCCGTCGCCGCCGGCCGAAGGCTACCGTCCGCCGTCACCGCGAACCAGCAATAGTTCTCCCGCACAAGGAACTCGATAATATCGCGCGCTCGATAACCCCACGGTTGAGTCCGCAAGTCCTGCACCTCGGCCAAAATCACCGGTCGCGAAGCCCCGCGCAGCAGTTCGCGCGCCCCTTGCAAAACACTCAATTCCGCTCCCTCAGCATCCAGCTTGATAAAATCCACCGCGTCGACCTGCAGCCTCCACAGCACATCGTCGAGCCGCTCTACACCTACGCGAATCGGTTTGGTCCGCTCCGTTACCGCGGGTGGTCGCAGACTATTGCACCAATCCGACCATCCCTCCACCACAAACAAATCCGCTTCGCCCACTTCATCTCCGAGCGCGCACGCTTCTACAGCCACGTTCCAGCAAGCGTTCACGCGAATGTGCCTCAGCAATCGCCGCCGTTCGCGCGGCGACGGTTCAAACGCAATTACCTTCCCGCATCGCCCCACACCCTTCGACGCCAGCAGCGTATAAAGCCCGTGATGCGCCCCCACATCCACTACCGTCATTCCGGTCCGCAGAAACTTCTGCACAAATCGCGTCTCCGTGTTCTCAAAGTTTCCGTGCATCAGCTCGTGATCGAGCGCGCTCTTCTGCGCCAGCCACCACGCCCCGAACGGCAATCGCAGCGGAATCGGCATCTCCGGAAAGATTCCCCGTGCACGATTCGCCACTGTAAAATATTTTACCTTCCGCGGCTGCCGCGCAAATCCCCGCAGCCGCTGCTTCAGCGTCGGCGCCGCCACGCCCGGCGCATGCTTCGACCACGGATCGAACTCCTCGCGCGGCTCCGCAATGTCCGCGAATCCTGCCAACCGCACAGCTGCCACCGATGCGAATAGCACCGTCCGCCGACGCGCGTGCTCCGCCGTCTCGCGAAAATCGTCGTGGTCCGGCAGCTCCGCCACGCGATACACTGCTGCGAATCCCGCCCGGTACAGCATCTTCACCAGGCAAGCCTCGCTCGGATACAGCGCGATCTCCGTCAAGCTCTGGTCCGCTGTCGACGGTTCGTCGCGCAGCACCATTCCCGCCTGGTTTCCCGGAATGCACATGCTCTCCAGCAGCAGCCCCTTACCGGTCAACGCCCGCAACCGCCGTATCGCCAGCATCGGATTTTCGAGGTGATACAGCAGACCGAAGCACAGCGTCAGGTCAAATCTGCCCAGTTTCAATATCTCCGCGCTTTCCACGTCGCCCAGCTCGAACGGAATCGCTGGAAATCGCCTGCGTGCCTCTGCAATATTTTCCGCGCGCCCGTCGAACCCGCGCACATCGAGTCCGCACTCCTGCAAGATCCGCGAGAAGAATCCCACGCCGCAGCCCGCATCCAGCGCCGACGCTAGTCCCAACACCAGCCGCAGCTCCTTCACCAGGCGCCGAATCGTTTCCCCGCGCGCCCGAATCAGCTTCACATAATGCCTCTGATCGAACTCCGTCAACTGGATCGCAACCGTGCTCGTGCGCTGGCCCGCACGTGTACCCAGCACAGTCAAAACGATTTCGTTCATAACGCCCATGGAACGCACCTCAATGATTCGAAAGACCACTTAACAAGCCGTTGGATAATTAACCGCGAAATATAAATTAGCGGATGGTAATCATATTTACTGAAGAATGCAATAGAATTGTACTTCTAAGTAAAAGCAAGAGTCTAAGTCGGCCCTAAGTCTTCCGTCTACTCGGGGCCTGCCGTAGTTCCCAAGATGCGCTTCGCGTCTCCCCGCCATCGCTCCACCGCTTCGTAGCGGCCGTAACCCAAAACCAGCCCGCCGAGCGCATCCAGGTACGCCGCCGCCTGATGACGCCAACTCATCCGCTCCCCGAAATAATGCGGATACTTCAGCAAGTGACGAAAAATCTTCACGCGCCCCGGCGCCGCCAAACGAAACCGCTCCGCCTCCTGCGCCAGCTCCCACTGCGCCAAGTACGACCGTATCGGCTCCCGCGCCACGTCCCGGCCCGACCGCGCCAGCCAGCCGCTCATCTCCGCGAGGAAGATTTGCCGCGTCGCCATTCGCCGCTCAATGCGCTCGTTTTCCCCCGCGCCGCCGCTGCCATGAAATAAATTTTTCCCATGCACGCGATAAAACGCCAGCGGCTCCGCCACTCCCAGCACTGGGCCCAGAAAGACTACCAGCGCC
>Ga0073928_10002056_pt1 | contig 36256 bp, 28 predicted proteins | sample PaiPotPPA55metaG_FD_76969 | JGI IMG/M metagenome (GOLD analysis project Ga0073928, IMG submission 76969) | Iron sulfur acid spring bacterial and archeal communities from Banff, Canada, to study Microbial Dark Matter (Phase II) - Paint Pots PPA... ... | reverse complement strand
TGGAGACCCAGCTTCGAATGAGTCAGTCGCACCCGCAGATCGCCGCGGACAACGCCCGCGGCTCGGTGTTTCTGCTGCGCACGGACCTGATCTCGGAACAGACGCGCGCGCGGCTGTCATCCGTTGCACGCGTCGTTTTGGCCGGGCAGCGCGGCAGCCTGGCCGATCAACTCGATCGCCTGCGAACACCCACCGCACCCGCCACCCCGCGACCGAGGAGCAGCCCGCCTCTCCAAGCGGCGACGGCCGCTTCCGCCACGGAAGATCTGGAATTCTTCAATGGACTTGGAGGATTCTCCGGAGGCGGACGGGAATACGTCACGGTCTTGGGTCCGGGGCAGGCAACACCGGCTCCGTGGATCAATGTGGTCGCCAATCCCCGATTCGGCTTCCAAGTCGCGGCGGAGGGAGGCGGATTCACGTGGGCGCTGAACAGTCGGGAGAACCAGCTGACGCCGTGGGCAAACGATCCCGTCACGGATCGCCCGGGCGAGGTGCTGTATCTGCGCGACGAGCAAAGCGGCGAGCTGTGGGGACCGACGGCCTTGCCGATCCGGGATCACGGTACGCACTACAGCGCGCGGCACGGACAGGGATATAGCCGGTTCGAACACTCCGCACACGGCATTGACCTCGACCTCCTTGTGTACGTCCCGATGGGCGATCCCATCAAGATCTCGCGCCTGAAAATCCGCAACACTTCGCAGCGGGTGCGGCGTCTTTCAGTCACGGCCTACGTCGAATGGGTGCTGGGGTCTTCGCGGGCTGCCGCGGCACCGTTCATCGTGACGGCGGTCGACCCTGATACGGGAGCGATGTTCGCGCACAACCCCTGGAACCACGTGTTCGGTTCACGCGTGGCGTTCGCCGATCTCGCCGGATGTCAAACGGATTGGACCGCCGACCGGCGCGAGTTTCTCGGACGACATGGCGCCCTCGACAGACCGGCAGCGCTTACCGGGCGAGCGCCTCTGTCCCAGCGCGTGGGCGCCGGGCTCGACCCCTGCTGCGCGCTGCAAACCTTCGTGGAACTTGTGGCCGACGAGGCGGTAGAGGTGGTCTTTTTCCTGGGTCAAGCCGCGAGCGCGACCGACGCGCAGTCTCTGCTGAGCCGCTACCGGTCGGTCGATCTCGATGCGGTCTTTCACTCCGTGGTTCAATACTGGGACGATGTGCTTGGAGTGGTTCAAGTCAAGACGCCGGACCGGTCCCTGGACGTCATCCTCAATCGCTGGATGCTCTATCAGACGCTCGTCTGCCGCATGTGGGCGCGATCGGCCCTCTATCAGGCCAGCGGCGCGTACGGATTCCGCGACCAGCTCCAGGATGGAATGGCGCTCGCTCTGTCCAGACCCGATCTGACGCGCGAGCATCTGCTGCGCGCTGCCCGCCGGCAGTTCATCGAGGGCGACGTGCAGCATTGGTGGCTGCCGTCGAACGAGGATGAGGGATTGGCCGGCTCCGGCGTTCGTACCCGCATTGCCGACGATCGCGTTTGGCTGGCGTACGCCACCGCTCACTACGTCGAGGCGACCGGCGATCTCGCGGTTTTGGATGAAAGCGTGCCGTTTCTGGAGGGCCAGGCGTTGCAACCGGGTGAGCAGGACGCATTCTTTCAGCCTGTAATCTCGGACGAGACCGCTTCGCTCTTCGAGCACTGCGCGCGAGCGCTGGAGCAGAGCCTATCGGTTGGCGAACACGGCCTGCCATTGATCGGCACGGGCGACTGGAACGACGGCATGAACCGGGTTGGCGAGTTGGGACGGGGTGAAAGCGTCTGGCTCGGATGGTTCCTGCACGCCACGCTCGTCGCGTTCGCATCCCTGGCGAGAGCACGCGATCAGCATACTCGCGAGGCCCGGTGGCTGACCCACGCGGCAACGCTGCGGAACTCACTGGAGCAAGAGGCCTGGGATGGAGAATGGTACCGACGGGGTTATTTTGACGATGGGACGCCGCTCGGATCCGCCACGAACACCGAATGCCGGATCGACTCCATCGCGCAATCCTGGAGCGTCATCTCCGGAGCCGCCGACCCGATCCGCGCCGCGCGCGCGATGTCCGCAGTGGATACTCATCTCATTCGACGTGACGAGGGTCTAGCGCTGCTCTTCACGCCGCCCTTCGACCGGACCACGGCCGACCCCGGCTACATCAAAGGCTATCCGCCGGGGATTCGCGAAAACGGTGGTCAGTACACCCACGCCGCCACGTGGTCAGTGATTGCGTACGCCTTGCTGGGCCAGGGAAACAATGCCTGGGAATTGTTTTCGCTCCTCAATCCCATCAACCGTACGAGCACACGCGCGGATGTGCATCGCTACAAGGTGGAACCCTACGTGGTCGCCGCAGACGTATATTCCGTCGCTCCACACGTCGGGCGAGGCGGCTGGACGTGGTACACCGGCTCAGCCGGGTGGATGTACCGGGCCGGCCTCGAGGGAATCCTGGGATTTCGCGTACGAGGAACCAGCTTGCTCCTCACTCCGTGCATTCCCGAATCATGGCCGCGCGTCGAGATTGTGTTCAAGTATCGTTCGTCGCGCTACGAAATCCTGATTGACAACCCTTCGGGCGTGAGCTGCGGCGTGGCGCACGCGGAGTTGGATCGCGGCGCGCTGCCGCCGGATCTACAAACGCGCATCCCGCTGGTCGATGACGGAAGCATCCACAGCGTACGGCTGATCCTCGGAGACCCGGCCCGTCGGACGACTGAGATCTAGGGGACGCTGCTGCACCCGGGTGTTCGTATCCATCGATCTACTACCTGACGGGTTATTGATTGCAACAATCGCACAATGTTCGCTGTCCGCTCTGTGCGGTAACACCCTTAGGTACAATCTGAATGTCCCTGCCGAATGAAAAAACAATGACGCTAAGTACGTTAGCGGACGGACGCGAAGGGGATCTTCCCGCTTTAATACGGCTGCGACCGGTCATGGAGAATCACAGGCGGTGACTAGTGAGCGGCTCGCTGCACGACTTAACAACGGACGGAGCAAGTCAATGAATACGCTGCATGGAATTGCCAAATATACTGCCGTGGCCGCCCTGCTGATTCTCTCGTCCGGGTGCGTTGTCGGCCCCGAGCGTGGAGGCAACGATGGTCGCGCCTACGATCGCGGGAGTGAATATCGCGATGGACGTGAATATCGCGATGGACATGAATATCGCGATGGACGTCGGTGTGACGGCACTGGACACGACGAGCATTGCAGTGATCACGAGCGATAGATAGTGCGCTGCTATTTGCGCTGCAATACAGTTCACCTCCCTTGTCTACCGCCCAAAATCACTTGATAGAAATGCTTCCAAGAAAGGCGCGTTTGCGCGTGCTCGCGATTTGCGAGCCGGTTGAACTGGTGATGGCGCAGGTTCTTAGCGAAGTGGGAACGCCGACGCGCCACGTCTACTTTCCGACGGAGGGCTTCATCTCGCTGGTGACCCCGATCAAGGGGGAACCCGTTCTAGAGGTAGGAATGGTAGGCCGCGAGGGGATGTTAGGCACACAATTAGCTTTGGGCGTGAGAGCGGCTCCGCTGCATGCGCTGGTGCAAGGCCCGGGAGAGGCCTGGCGCATCGGCGCCGTCGCGTTCCGCAGGGAACTCGCGCAGAGCTCAGCGCTGCAGCGGGGTCTGAATCGTTACGTTTACGTGATGATGATGCAACTAGCATCGGCTGCATCGTGTCTGCGCTTTCACCAGATCGGGCCGCGCTTGGCGCGCTGGCTTCTAATGACGCAAGATCGCGCCCATTCGGACTCTTTTCACATCACACATGAATTCCTCGCATACATGCTCGGTGTCCGCCGCGTCGGCATCACGGCGGCGGCCAGCGTGCTGCAGCGTGGCGGGCTTATAAAATATCATCGCGGTGAAATCCAGGTATTGAACCGCCGCGGACTCGAAGCTGTTGCTTGCAGCTGCTACGCCGCCGATCGCGCAGCGTACGCAAAAATGCTGCACTGAGCGCGATACTTCGCGCTCGATGATCAAAATGATCCGGGGATTGGCAGGCGGGCGTCCTTAAGCTCGGTAGCGCACCGACAATACCGGTGCGACCGCGTAGCGTTACGAGCGTGATGAACGCTTGCCGATACTAAAAGGACCAGATACTGCCATGCGTATAAAATTATCAACACTGACCAAGAACGCCGCCGTATTCGCGGCGACGGCGGTGGCGCTGGCGGCATGCGCCAGCAATCCCGCTGCGGATGAAAAGATTGCGGTTGCAAAGGCATCGGTGCAGCGCGCCGAGGGTTCCGGCGCGCCGGAATTCGCGCCGGTCGAACTGAAGAGTGCGCGCGACAAGCTCGCCCGCGCGGAAAAAGCAAACGCTGATCGGAATCTCCAGCCGGCGACCGCGTGGGCTGAGCAAGCGAACGTAGACGCTCAGCTTGCGGAAGCATCCGCACAGCAACAACGCTCGCACAAGGCTGCGATGGAATTCGACACGAGTATGCAGACGCTTCAGCAAGAATCGATGCGCAGCTCACAACCGACCCAATGAGGCAATGACATGAACGCAAAAATAGTGATGGGAATGGGGTTGGCGCTGGTCCTGGGCGGCTGCGCATCAACGCCAAGACCGAACGCCGCATTGGAGAGTGCGCGGACGGCGGTGCAGGCGGCAGAGGCGGATCCCAACGTCCACAAGTATGCCGCGTTGGACATGGATGCAGCGAAGAAACAGCTGGAGGCTGCCGATGCGGCCGCAATGCGTCATGACGAACCCGGTATCGCTCAGCCGGCCTATCTTGCCGCGCAGACGGCGCGCCTGGCGCAAGCGCATGCGGGCGCGAAAGCAGATGACGCGCGGGTTGCAGCGGGTCAGGCCGAGCGCGACAAGATTCAGCTGGCCGCCCGCACTCGCGACGTCGACAACGCAAAAATGGCGACCAGTACCGCCTTGGGACAGCGCGACCAGGCAACCGAACAAGCGGCTCGCTTGCAAGCGGAAGTGGATCAACTCAAGGCGACGCCCACTCCCCGAGGGCTGGTGCTCACTCTGGGGGATGTGCTGTTCGACACGGGACGGGCGGAATTGAATCCAGGATCGGCACGCAAGCTCGACCAATTGGCGCAATTTCTCACTGACCATCGCGAACGGCGCGTGCAAATCGACGGATTTACCGACAGTGTCGGCACGGATTCGTATAACCAAGATCTCTCGCAACGGCGCGCCGACGCGGTCAAGTCTTCGCTGATAGCGCGAGGCATAGACTCGTCGCGGATTGGAAGCCAGGGCTACGGAAAGGGGTTTCCAGTCGCTACCAATGTGGATTCAGGCGGAAGGCAATTGAACCGCCGTGTCGAAGTGGTGATCGGCGGAGAGAATGGCGCATCGATCTCAGGGCGCGGCGTCTAAGGAGTACGAAATGTCACTTATTGTCTGGATCGTGCTTGGGCTCATTTCTGGATTCATCGCGAGCAAGCTCGTCAACAGAACGGGCGAAGGGATGTTGCTGGATATTCTTTTGGGCATAGTCGGGTCGGTCGTAGGCGGCTGGCTATTCCACGCGTTCGGCATGCCGGGCGTCACCGGATTGAATGTGTACAGCGTGGTGGTTGCAGTAATCGGGGCAGCGGTGTTTCTCATCGCGTACCACGCGTTGATTAACCGGAGGGTGTGAGAGCAGATCGGTTGGACGGAGACAGCCAATCGAATCTGAGCGCGACCAGATCAGCAAGAACATAGAAGCCGTTCAAGGCTTCTATGTTCGTGAGGAGCAAAGGATCAGCCCCTCGCGACGCGTCCTCGAACGCATTGGCGGTTTGACCGGGCATCCTGGGTATCTTGGTTTTATTTTGATCTTTGTCGCGCTTTGGATGCTCGCCAATGTCGTCATGCGACGACTTGGCGTGGCGGGATTCGATCCGGCGCCATTCTTCTGGCTGCAAGGGATAGTCGGTCTGGGCGCGCTGCTGACCGCGACCGTGGTTCTCACCAAGCAGAATCGGCTTGCCAAGCTGGCGGAACAGCGGGCGCATCTCGACTTGAAAGTCACACTGCTGACCGAGCAGAAAACTGCCAAGCTAATCGATCTGGTGGAAGAGTTGAGGCGCGACATGCCAAACGTCAAAGATCGCCACGATCCCGAGGCGACATCACTGCAAAAAGCGATGAGTCCGGACCGGGTTCTTGCTGCCCTGGATGAAGGCAACAACCCGAACGTGCCGCCGGAAGGTTAGCGAATCGGCGAATTAGGCGTGCCGTCGAAGGCACGCTGAGCGCTCCGGCGCAATCCCGGGGCAAGCCGGCCGATTGTCGGAGCGAGTGCGGATCGGCTAACATCCGAGCGCATGAAAAATAGCATTGCGGCGCTTGCTCCCTTGATCGTCCTCGGTTTTACGGCCAACAGTGCATACGCGAGAGATCCCCCGCTTCTTTCGCTCTCCACGGAGCACTTCAGGGATACCGCGACCGTCAAGGACGACCCGGTCGACGCCGTCACCACGATTTCCACCGAGAGCGGCTACGCGGAGCACAAGGGCCCGATGCGAATGGTCTGGAACGATGAATATCTCACGAGCGTGATCGACAAGAAGACGGGTCAGAAGTCGTTTCGGGTCTATGCGTGGACCATCTACAGCGGGCGCTTGCGGTCTTATGAGTCCGTGAACTATCAGACGCCAGCCGGCCCGAAGTCGGTGCCTGCGATTCAGATCGGGAAGGAAACGGCGAATTGCGCAGTGGGGGACTGCCTGTACACCGAGCGCGTCGCTTTTCCAGTCGATGAGGACCTGCTGCGTCAGCTCGCGGCCGGGAGTGCGCCGGGCAAACCGACGATCTGGGCCTACAGGTTCATCGCGAAAACCGGTCCCGACTACGCGGGTGGACTGTCGAGCGCCGAGATCGCCGGATTGCTGGCCAAGATCGATGAGTACACCAATGCGCTCCCCGTCGTCAAAGCAAACGCCACCAGCGCGTCGCTCAAACGCGATCTTGGCATCAGCGGCATGCCGGTTGCCGCCACCTCGGATCAACCGAATCGCGCCGGCATCCTGGTCTTCGGCGTGAACAGCGGCTCCGTTGCACAAAAGTCCGGCATCATCACCGGGGACATTCTGTACGAATTCGATGGTCATCCGGTCAAGGCACTTGACGAGCTGGAAGCCGCCGTGGCGGCGTGCGCCGCGAATTCGACCGTTGCGATCAAGCTGTATAGGGGTATCAACGGCATGGCGGTGAATGCTAGATTCTAGGCATGGTCAAAAATTCGTCAGACGAGCGCAAGCAACTGAATCGTGGTGACGTTTTGATTACATGTTTCAGGTTGTGCACAGCCTTATCCCCCGGGATTGGGGATATGGTGCTGCATGGCTAAAAAACCTGAAGCCGTTGATAGCCTTCTCGATGCCCTCGTTTGGATGCGACGCAAGGCAAAAAAACATGAACCAGTCGATGACCTCATCGATGCGCTGATGAAGATGCGGCGCAAGGCAAGGAGGAAGGCACGCAAGGCAAAGAAGAAGGCAGTCAAGCTGGGCAAGGCAAAGAAGAAGACGGCCAATCGAGAGCGGACGGTAAAAAAGCGGAAATTAAGCAAGCGGACAACAAACAAGCGACGGTAATCTGCCGGCATCGCCCGGCCGGCGCCTTGCTCTCAGCCGTGACTCCGTTCCTGCTTACGGATATCGGCTTCGACCGTGCGCGACCCCGCGAACAGCACCAGCGATGCCAGCACGGCCAGCACCGGAATGGCGTACATGGCGCTGTGCAGGCCGATGGCCTTGGCGCTTTCGGTCATTGCCGCGGCGCCTGCGTCGCGCATCGCCTGATGCGCAAAGTGATCGCTGAGCATTCCCATTCCGAGCGGGCCGAGACTCGCGCCGAGTACATACATGGCGCAGAAGTAGATGGCCACCGCCGTGCCGCGCAGCCGCGGCTCGATCACATCTTGAATGGCTGCATACACGGTGGCGTAGTACACGAACATGGTCATGGTGCCGATGGCCATGAGCACCATGAACGCCGCGATCGACCCCTTGGGCTGATTCAGCGCGAAGAAGATGGCGGGCGCCGCGACCGCCATCGAGCATGCCGCGCAAAGCAGGCGCCCGTCGCGGCGCTTTGCGCTCATCTTGTCTGCCACCCAGCCGCCCGCCAGCAGGCCGATGGCACCCACGGCGCCGACCGAGATCGCGGAGACATTGCTGGCTTGTCTTAAGCCCATTTCGTGAAACCGCTGCAGGAACGGGGTCTGGAAGGCATTGATGGCATACATGTTGAAGTTGTGAAAGATGCCCGACAGGATGATCCACCACATGGTTGGCAGCTTGAGCACGGCCGCGTAGGGCGACTTCACCGCGGCATCGGTGGCGGCGGCCGATCGTGCGGCATCCGAGGCGCCGCGCCTGGGTTCGGGAATCCGCAGCGCGAGCCAGGCGAACAGGAGTCCGGGGATGCAGGCGAACAGAAACGCCGCGCGCCAACCGAACGCGGCGCCGATGGCGCCGGCGCTGAAGTAGGCGAGAAAAAGACCGGCGGGCAGACCGAGCATGAATACGCCCATGGCGCGAGCGCGCTGCTGCGGCGGATACAAATCCCCGATCAGCGATTGGCCGGCAGGCGCGCAGGTCGCTTCACCCAGACCAACCCCCAGCCGCGAAACGAACAACTGCGCATAGTTCTGCGCCAGGCCCGACACGGCCGTCAGCAGGCTCCACGAAGCCGTACCGATGGCAATGAGGCGCGTGCGGGACCACTTGTCCGCCAACCGGCCCAACGGCAGGCCGACCAGGGCGTACATCAACGTAGCCACGGTTCCCAGCAACCCGAGCGCGGTGTCGCTCAGATGAAATTCCTTGCGGATCGGCTCCGCCAGAGCACCCGGCAACTGGCGGTCGAAAAAATTCAGCAGATTGATGGCGAACAGCACGAAGAGGGCAAACGAAGCACTCGATGCGGATTTCGCGCGACTCGCCATGGACTGCTCTCCCGAATGTACCGGTGACGGCTGCATCTAAAGGGAAGGGGGTGAGCTCACGCTCACCCCCCACTCACACCGCCGGACAAGCAGTTCCGACAAGGCGCCGATCAGAACTTCGTTCGCGCCGTGATCCCGAAGGTTCGCGGATCAGCCAAGAACGCGTCGATCTGGTTGTACTGGATCGGCGCATCGAACGCGACCTGGTAGTAGCCTTTGTTGGCGAGGTTGGCGCCCCAGATTTCTACCGCCCACTTGCCGTCCGGGCTCCCCAGGCCGAGCCGCGCATTCAGCAACCCGTAGGCTCCCTGGAGCTTCCGCGGATCGAGATCCGAGCCTGTGTTATACGAAGAGTTGTACTTCTCGTTGACGTTGGCATGAAATTCCAGCGATGAAGAGATGCCCACCGTGTACGTGGCCGCCGCCACCCCCGACCACAGCGGCGCAAATGACAGCCGGTTGTTCAGGCGGCTGAGCGACGTGGCCAGATTGGGAGCAAACAGCGGCAGCGAACCGCCGAAGTCGGTGATGTTCGTGAACGCATACGTCACGCCGCCGGAGAGACTGAGACCTGAAATCGGGGTCGCCCATGTCGTATCGAATTCAGCGCCCTTGGATTCGACCTTGCGAATCGAACTGACGACGAATTGAATACCGGTGTAGGTGTTCAGCTGAAAATTGGTGTACTTCTGATCGAACACGGACGCATTCAGGCGCAGCGTCCTATCGGCCAGCATGCTCTTGACGCCGATCTCATACGACTGAACCGTTTCTCGAGGGAATGAGGTATCAAAATTCGGCGTCAAAGCCCCAAAGGGTCCCGTGGCCGCCGTCGTGCGAGCCAGGTTGAATCCGCCGGCCTTGTAGCCATTCGCCCAGGACACATAGGCCATCGCATCGTCGGTGAAGCGGTAGGAGAGCTTGACCGTGCCGGACACATTGCCTTCGCTCAAGGATTGGGCGGTCGATTGGCCGCCGAAGAACGGATTGAATAGCGTTGCGCATCCGTATCCGACCAGAAATAGATATTCGGGGCTGGCGGGGTTTAGCCCCCTGACTCCCGGCGACGCCAGCAGCCGTCCGCAGCCCGAGCCGCCATCCGGATTGACATAGTTCGAATCCGCGGTTTTCTTCTCCGACGTGTAGCGCAAGCCTGCCGTCAGGTCCAGGCCCTGCATGATGTTGTACGTCTCGTTGGTGAAGAACGCATAGCTCTTGGAAGTCTGGTGGTAGAAATCCGCTTCGCCGGACACTCCCGGTATGAATGTGTGGCCCGGCGGCTGCCCGGTGAATCCCGGTATCAAGAGGAAGTTCGGGTTTTGCCCGGGCGGAGTTACGGACGCGGACGCCAAGCCACCGACGTAAAGGTCCCAAGCGTTGCCGGCATAGATGGCCGTGTTGCTGGTCAGGATTTCGCTCGAGAAGAATCCGCCCACCAGCCAGTCGAGCGGTCCACTCTTGCCGGCCAGACGCATTTCTTCGCTGGCTTGCTTGAAGTCGGTCTGATTGCCCTCGTTGGCGGGCTGTTGCAGGATGTCGAGGCCGGTGTAGTCGACATCGTTGCCGGAGACGATGGTGTTGTCGCGCCACGCGGTGATCGAGGTGAACTTTGCGAATCCCAGATCCCAATTCAGTTCGCCGGAGATTCCCACGTCGCGAATTCGCTGCGGGAGGGGTTGATTGGCGTACGCCTGCCGGCTGAACGGCGACAGCGGAGGAATTGCTTCGGCGACCGCGCCGGGTTTACCGCCCAGGGGCGGGAACCCCGCAAGAAAGTTAGCGATTGGGGCGAATGGACCCGCGGCCACCTGCACGGCTCCGCAGCAGAACTCGTTGCGCTTCGAGTAATCGCCGATCACCAAGAAGTTCACGGTGTCGCTGGGCGTGACCAGATATTGGCCGCGCATCGTGTACATATTGCGGTCATCGGCTCGATTGTCGGTGTTGGGGCCGAGTCCGGTATTGATATTTAGGAACCCGTCGCGCTTCTGGTATCCCGCGTAAAATCGAGCCGCGGAAATATCGCCGAGCGGGCCGGTCACCGAGGCGTTGATTTCCCGATCGTTATAGTTCCCGCCGGTGACCTCCGCCGTCACGCCGAAGGTCGTCGACGGCCGTTTGGTCACGATGCTGATGACGCCTGCGTCGTTGTTCTTGCCGAACAGTTCGCCCTGGGGACCTTCAAGGATTTCGATTTGCTCGATTTCTCCGAGGTTGCCGAAACCGACACCGTTGCGCGGGCGATAGACGCCGTCGATCACGACGCCGACGGACGACTCGAGGCCAGGATTGTCGCCGACCGTGCCGATGCCGCGGATGCGCGCGGTCGTCACGTTCTCGGACGTGGTGGACGTGACGGTGAGGCCGGGGGTCAGCGCCTGTAGATTCTTGATGTCGGTGACGCCCCCTTCCTTGAGCTGCTGCGCCGACAGGGCAATAACGGAAATAGGTACGTCTTGAATGTTCTGTTCGCGCTTCTGCGCGGTGACGATGATTTCGGTCAAAACCGGCTGGCTCGCCGCCTGTTGTTGTGCCCAACCGGAACCGGCCGCGATGGCGCCGGATATGGCCAATGCCAGAGCAACACCTTGTCGCAAAGGCACACGTCGAATTGTCATAGCTCTCCCCCTTGTCCAGTTTCCTTATGCAATTTCTTTGACGGGGGTGATTCTTTGCCACCCCCTGTGGACTGACCGCCACAGTACATCTCTAACGAGCCTACGGGAAGGGTGGCGTAGACACCTCGCTTCGGGCGTCAACTTGTTGACCCTGGGCGCCATTCCCCATGGCAAGCCCAGTTGCCCCGTCCACGCAGCGCTCCTTGTTGTATTTTGGCTACGCAGGGGGGGCCGCAGTGGGTTTGCAAGTCGGCGCGAGTTGGTCAGAATTGCCCCATGAGAAATCCGGACAAATGGTCGCCGATGGAACCGGAGGAGCCGGACCCGCCCCACGTCCCCAAGCTCCTCGACCGGGACGGGGGCTCAGGTTCGCCCAACACGAGGCGTGGTGCCCTGGTCGGGCTGGTCATCATCCTGCTGCTGGTGATCGGCGGACTGATGCTGACGCGCGTGTTGCGCAACATGTCGCAGCTTCAGGACTGCGCTTTGTCGGGCCGCTCCAACTGCAGGTGACCGGTCACGCTCGGGCAACCGGCGGGCGTGGTCCGGTCCGCCTCCGCGGGGTATAGCTCGATGAGTTCCCGCATCACGCCATTGGTCCAGCCGAAGCCGTCTTGCAGCGGGTATTCGCCGCCGCCGCCGCTGTGCCCGGTGGCGACGACATTGTACTTCTCGACCAGCTTGCCGCTTTGCCGGTAGACGTCATTGACGTTGGCCATCCAGCGGCACGCGATCGCCGCGGCGAGCGGCGTCTGACCGTAGCCGCGCAATCCCGAGACGGCGATCCACTGCAGGGGCGCCCAACCATTCGGGGAATCCCATTGCTGGCCGGTCTCGAGAGTGGTGGTGACGATGCCGCCGGCCTTGAGCAATTCTCCGGCGGTGATCGCTGCGACCGCGGCCGCCTGGGGTTTGGAGGCCAAGGATACGAACAGCGGGTAGAGCGTCGCCGCCGACACCCGCGGCATGCGCGTCTTTTTTGTCCAGCGGTAGTCGAGGTATGCACCCTTGCGGACATCCCAGAGATAGCGGTCGATGGAACGTTGCCGCGCGGCGGCTCGGTGTTCAAACTCGAGCGCACAGGCCTTGTCGCCGCGGCGCTCGCAGCCGGAGCGGATGGCATTCTCCAAGCCGAACAGCAGGCTGTTGAGATCGACGGGCACGATTTCGGTGGTATCCATGGTCGCGCGCGTGTGCCCGTCGGCGAACCAGCGCGAGCCGAAGTCCCAGCCGCTCTCCGCCGCGGCGCGGATATCGCGAAACAATTGGCGCGCCGGACGCCGGCTGGTGCGCGCAAGTTCCGTGTCTTCGCGGTATGACTCGTCGCGCGGTGTGTCGCTGTCGTCCCAGAAACGGTTGAGAACGGATCCATCGGGCAGCGCCACCACGTGCCGATGGGACGTCCCTGCGCGCAGCCCCTGCGCACCTTCCATCCAAAAGGCGTATTCACGGCGCAGCTGCGGCAGGTACGCCGCAAATGCTTGGCCCGGATCCTTGGGCGAAACCAGACCGACCATGGCGAAGAAGAAGGGCGGCTGCGAGCGGCTGAGATAGTAGGTGCGTGCGCCGTTCGGCACATGACCGTAGGCATCGATGAGATAGGCGAAGTCGCGGACCATGCCGTCCACCAAGTCGCGGCGGCCGCTGGTCGCGAGCCCGAGCATGGTGAAGTACGAATCCCAGTAGTACATCTCGCGGAAGCGGCCTCCCGGAACCACGTAGGGATCGGGCATCGCCAACAGGGACGAGTAAGGCGGTGCGGCGGAGGACGTGCGCGTCAGCGGATCCCAGAGACCATCGATGTGCGCGACGATGGATACCCGGTCGGGCGGGGAGGGTGCTCCGACGACTTCCGACGGCAGGGTGAAATGAGCCTCGACGAAACCTTTCAGCGCGGCCGGCGAATCGGGCCGCTCGGCATGGTATTGCTTCAGGATGTCATCCGGCGCCGCGTTGGGGACCGCATCGGGAAACGCCTTGCCGTCGGCATAAATCTGCGCGGTTTGTACCGCGACGAACAGATCTTTGAACAGCGCCTGCGGCGGATCTGCGGGAGCGCTCGGTGCGGGAGCGCTCGCCGTTCGCGGCTGGGCCGAAGCGATCGGCAGCAGTGCCAGCCATAGCACCCAGCCAATGCCGCTCACCTTAAGCCGAGGAGTCGCGCTCTGCGCCGTCATATCGTCACCTCTCATCAGGAATGCCACGCGCCGCCGTGACGCGTGCCATCGCGGCCGGGACAATCATGCCCGGCACTAAAATCACGCCGCACGCCCAGAGAGAAAGCAGCGCGTTCCCGCGGAAACGTGGTGTCATCCGCTGCTTGGTCATTCCGACGTTTCCGCGGAAACGTGCGTATCAGAACTTGTAACGCAACTGCACGTTGATCTCGCGTCCGAAGATGGGCCGGCCCATCTCGAAGTTGTTGGAGATGCCGCTGCCCGAACCCAGCGCGATACGGGCATTGCCTTCGGTCAAGCCCAGCTGGTTGCTGAGATTGCTGCCCTGCAGGCGCACCTCGAAGTGGTCTCCGAGCTCGGAGACGATGCCGGCGCCTAGCGTGTAGTAGGACGGAAGGACCTGTTGGTTGACGGGATCTCCGTAGCGCAGACCCACATGAGTGTACGTCATGAAGAAGCGCACGGAGCCGAAGTCCATGGGCAGTTCGTAAGCCGGGGTCAGGCGGAACTGCAGCCGCGGCTGGCGCTGCAGGGTGAAGCCGTCGAAGGCCGGATTGTGGGAGTATAGGGCACGCTGCCAATCGCCGGTCAGGTCGAAAGTCAGATGCCTGATGGGTTCCCACCGTGCTTCGACATTGGCGACCCAGGATTGGGCACCGTACACCGCGGTGATCTGGTTGCCGCCGCCCGTGAACTGCTGGAAGGGCACGCCGCTGAAGATCTTGCGCGAGCCGTCGATGACGCCATAGAAGGTCTCGGTCTGCACGCGGTAGCCGACTTCGTAGTTCTTGATGCTCTGGATCTGCGGCTGGCCGCTGCGCAGGTCATCGAAACCGGGGAAGTGAACGCCCTGGTTGATGCGCGCGTAGGCCGACATGTGCGGCGTGATCTCGTAGTTCGCGCCCAGGGTCCACGTCCCCCGGGTGTGCCTAAATTCGGTGCACTCCGCGGTGCCCGACGTATCGCAGCTCACGCCTTGGTTGAAGGTGCCGTTAGGGACGCTGACGCCCTTGTTATAGAGATGGCGCGGATCATTGTCGAGGTCGGTGGCAGTGTCATTCTCGATGGTGCCGTGGTCTCGCTGCTCTTCGACGCGGTAGCCGGCGTCGAAGAGCCACTGATCGATCTTCCATTGATCGGACAGGAACAGCGCCGTATTGAGACCGGTCCAATGCTCATTGAGCGCGAAGAACGTGGCGCCGAGCTGGCCGGCTGGATTGGTGACATTGGTGCCGTTGTTGAGCGTGAGGTCGATCAATTGCGCGTTTGGGGTGGCGGTGATGAGCTCGTTGTTGCCCAGCCACCAATGATCGTCGGACTTGTAGGCGGCGAGGTACGCGCCCACGGTCAGCTTGTTGCCCGGAGCCACATCGAAGGTGACGCGCAGGTCATCGGTGAAGGACTGGATTTTCTTCTGCACGATCCAGAATCCCAGCGAGGCCACGTAGGAGTTGGGATTGACGGCGGCACCCGTGCCGACCAAGGTCGCGGTGCCGCTGCTCGCGAGACCGTAGGGTCCCGTGATGGCGGGATTCTTGTTCGCCGTCGTAATTTCGTTGCTGATGAAGGAACTCAAGGTCTGCGGCGCGAAGTTGTTGAACAGGCAGTAGCAATTCACATCACCGGCCGAGTACATGAGCTTGTTGCTCAAGGAGATCCCGTCAACGATCTGCACGTCGAGGTCGTTGCCGAATGTGTGCAGGTCCGCGCCGCGGCCGTTCGCGAGGTCTGCGGTCACAGGCGGGCCGTTGGGAGTTTCCTGCACCGAGATGCCGCGCAAGCCGCTGCCGGCGAATGTTCCCGTGTTAGGATTGAATCCGGGAAAGCCGGAGACGCTCTGGCTATTGCCGGTACCGGTGACGGTGACCGGAATGTCCGTGATGAACAGATTCTTGTCGTTGAGCTCCCGCGCGAAGAACATGATCGTTCCGTTTTCCAGAGTGTGCGTGAGCGTGGCTGTGATCTGGCCGCCGTCATCCGCGGGAAACTGTGAGCCGCGGACACCGCTGGAGTAGCGATAGAAGCCGCCCACGCTCATGTACCAATCGGGCGCCAGCGGCCCGCCGTAGAAGCCGTCGATCCGGTACATGCCTTCATCGCCCCAGGTGATGCCGAGATCGCCGCGCGGCGTGGCCGTGCCTTGGCGCAGGATGAAGTTCGCGGTGGCGCCCATCTGGCCGTTGGAGAACACCACGCCGGGGCCGCCCTGCAGCACTTCCGCACGCTCGATGCTCTCATCGAGGCGAAACAGCGAGGAGTTTTCCATGAAGGACAGGGTCGGCACCGGAAAGACCGGCGAGCCGTTCAACTGGTAGGTGACGTAGGGAGCATCGCCGTTGCCCGGAAAGCCGGCCAGCTCGATATTCGCTCCGGATTCGCCGCCGCTCGACTCGGCCCAGATGCCCGGCACGATCTTGAGCAGGTCCGCCGAACTCGACGGATTGACGTCGCGAATCTCTTCGAGGCTCGCGGTCGTGATCGAGAAGCTGGCGTCGAGTTTCTTGAGGCCCTTGGCCTGGGCCGTGCCGGTGACCACGATCTCATCGAGCGTGCTGGTGTTGGCGGCGCTGGCGTCGACTGCCGCCGCCGGCGTTGCCGCGGTGTCCTGGCCGTAGGCGTGGCCGCCGGCCAATACGGCACCGCTCAGCGCGAACAGCGCGGCTATGCGTGTGAACAATCCACGGTGATTCATGTTGTCGTCCCCCTTCGTTTGATTTCCGTTACCCGTAGGGTCAGGCACAGCGCCCGGCCCGCTCGCCGGCGGACGCTGAGGTTCCGCCGTCTTGTTCTCTGCACTGATGGCTATCGTGGTCGCACTCACCTGCGTGAAGGAGAGCCCGGTGCCGTCCAACAGTTTTCGCAAGGCATCGAGAACCGTGAAGTCCCCCTTGATGCCGACCATCTGCTGCTTGTCGACGAGCGCGGACGCGAACACCAGAGTGATGTCCGCTTGCCGCGCGAATTCATTGAGCGCCGACGCCGTGGCCTGTGTCTGGATGTCGAAGTGGCGCAAAGTCGGGTCCGCGAACGCCTGCGCCCCGAGCATGGTCAGGGCCAAACAGCGGACTAGAACCGCGAGCCGTCGCCTCATTGCACTCCCCCTACACACCCTTCGCGTCGTTTTTCAATCGCCGACGCGTGAAGGCCTTCGTTATGACTAGACGGTTGGCCGGGAATAAACCGCTACTGCCGATGCCGCAGCGGTACGGCCGTTGGATATCGCAACGGTAAAGCCGTTGAATATCACGGCCGTACGGCCCGTTGGAGTGTCGCGAGGAGAGGGTCGAGGGTCCGGTCAGGGCCGGGGGTCGATGAATACCAATCCGGCGTTGGTGTGGCGGATCGAAACCGGCAGCGCGGTTTGCAGCGCGTCAAGGAACTCCTGCACGTCGCCCGTGCGAAAGCGCCCGCCGACCCGAAGCCGCGCGATCTCCGGATCGCTGACGACGATGCGGGCATCGGTGTAGCGCTCGATCTCGGCGATCGCCTCCGACAGCGGTTGACCGTCGAAAATGATGGCGCCTTCGCGCCACGCGAGTTCGCTCGACATCTGCTGCGCAGTGATGGGGGTGACCGCATAGTCGCGGCTGGCGGTGGACAGCCGCTCTCCCGCATTGAGCGCACGCACGGTGGTCGCGGCGGCCGCGCGTGCGCGCGCGGCCGGATTAGGCAACGCTGGGAGAGATGCGGTCGCCTGCACCTCGACACGTCCTTCATCCACCACTACGTCCACGTGCTGGTCCGTCAGCACGCGAACTTCGAATGCGGTGCCGACGGCCCGTACCACGGCATCGCCGGCGTGCACCAGGAAGGGCCGCGAGCGGTCGTGCGCCACCTGGAAGTGCGCCTCGCCCTTTCGCAGATAGATCTCTCGAGTGCGCCGGCGCAGGTCGGTTTCGAGGATGGTGTTGGTATTCAATGTCACGGTCGAGCCGTCCGCCAAGATGACATGGCGCTGCTGACCGACGGCGGTGGCCAAGGTCTGCGATTCGCCGCTGCTTAGCTGCAGCCATATCGCGCCGACCGCGACCGCGGCAAGCACGGCGGCGGCGGCAAACCACCAGCGTTGCGGATGGTGCAGCAGCGGCAGCCTCGCCGTATTGGCGAACGTGGCTATCTTCTCGTCGCGCTTGGCTTCCGCCAGCCCGTCCAGGGTGCTCCACACCGCGGAAAGCGCGGCTGCCGCGCGCCGATGGCGCGGATCCTGGCGGAGCCACGCCTCGAACGCTTGCCGGTCGGCCGCGGCGACCTCGGCGGAGTCCATGCGCCAGATCCACACGGCCGCTTCCTCATCGATGTCGGCCCGCGTCCGTAGTTTCACAATCTCACTCATTCACCGTCTCCAACGTCCCGCAACTCATGCGGCGCATCCGCTCCATCTTTCGACCCGATTGCATCGAGCAGTCCGGCGTCGCGCAGATAGTCGCGGCAGCGAATCAGACCCTTGGCGACATGCTTCTCGATAGTGCTGTGCGAAACGCCGAGTACCTCTGCAATTTCATCGTGGGACAGCCGATACACTTTTCGCAATACGAACACACGCCGGCACAGCGGCGGCAGCCGATCCACCGCCGCGCAGAAGGACTCGAATCGGCGGCGCGCGTCGATCTGCTCATCCGCGGGAGCCTCAGAAGAATAGACGGTTAGCCGCTCCAAATCCCCTACGCTGTCGGTCGCCTGGGATTTTTGGCGTCGAGCCCGCTCCACCGCCATATTATGGGCAATGCGAAACAGCAACGCGCGCGGCGAGTCGACCGCCTGGGTATGGGAAAGGGCGTAGACCCGAACGTAGGTCTCTTGGACCAGGTCCTCGATGTCTTCCGCCCCGGAAGTGAATTTGCGCAGGTATCGATACAGCGCCGCGCGATGACGGAATATCTGATTCAAGAACCATTCGTGTCGTTCGTCGGCCATCCCCGGCGGAGTGTAGATGCAAGCGCGTGTTTCGCCAAGGCAACAGGCGGGGGAAGGCGCTTCAAGAAATAAATGCGGCGCTGCGCCTCACTAACGGCGCAACAACGATGCTCCACTGTCACGCGTATGACACAGTCCGCGCCGCGCTGCGCGGCAAACTCACCGTTGGTGAATTGTAAATGTTTGATTTGGAACGATTTCTCATCAGGTTCTATTTTCTTTTCGCATTTGCGGCGGATGGCATAGGCATTGCTATTCCATAGGGCGGCCCAAGGCGGTGGTGCCTATCGCTGACTTACCATCTCGTTGGGATCAGACTGGCCGCGCCAGGATTGCGGCCGGACGAACAAACAATAGGTAAGCATGGCGAAGGAGGGAGTTTTGGCAGTAACGACTAACAACGACACGCAATTCCGCACGGCACCCAGGATCAAGGACTGTGTGCACGCCGTTTGCGACAGCATCGGCGACCAGCTTAAGACCCCACGCAGCAGGAGAATTGAGATGAAATGGCTTACGTCAAAACGTCAGGTCAAGATACTTTATGCCGTCGCAGCGCTTATAACGACCTGTGGTGCCGCGATGGCCGCGTCCGATTCCGAACAGTTCCAACGCTTCAGTGACCCTAACCAGTGGGGCGCCCCGGCGGGTAATTTGAATCAGACCCGCTACAGCTCACTGAAAGACATCAACACCGGCAACGTCAAAGAACTGCAGATGACATGGTCGCAGTCGAGCGGCACATTGCGCGGTCACGAAGGTCAGCCGCTGGTGATCGAGAATGTCGCCGGCAAGCCGATGATGTTCATGGAAAGCGGTTGGCCGAACATCGTTCAGGCGCTGGACTTGAGCGACCCGGATCATCCGCTGCAGGTGTGGCACTACACCAAGACCAGCGGCCGCGATGAGTCCGCGGTACCGCGCGCCTGTTGCGATACCGTGAACCGTGGTCCCTCGTACGCCGAAGGAAAACTCGTGTTCGGCACCCTGGACGGGTATGTGATCGCCCTCGATGCCACGACCGGCAAGGAAATCTGGGTCGTCAAGCACGCGCACCCCGATAAGGGCGAAACCATTACGCCGGCGCCCATCATCGCGAACGACAAAGTCATCATCGGCTTCGGCGGCGATGAATTTGCGGCTCGCGGCAGAGTCACCGCCTACAATCTTGCCGACGGCAAGAAGGTGTGGGAGTGCCATTCGACCGGCAGCGATGCAGACGTGTGTCTGACCAAGAACACCAACAAGAAGCATCCGGAATACGGCAAGGCCGGCAAGGATTTGGGGATCAGCACCTTCCCGGGCGACGAGTGGAAGCGCGGCGGCGGAGCGGCATGGGGCTGGTATGCCTACGACCCGGCGCTGCACCTGGTTTACTACGGAACCGGCAACCCCGGCCTGTGGTCGCCGCAATACCGCTGCGCCGAGCCGATAACGCAGGAAAATTGCAACAGCGGCAAGTTCGACAACAAATGGTCGATGAGTATTTTTGCCCGCAACGTCGATACCGGCGAGGCGGAATGGGTCTATCAGATGACTCCGTTCGACCAGTGGGACTACGACGGCATCAATGAAGTCGTGCTGGTCGATATGAATGTCGACGGCAAGGACCGCAAGACGCTGGTGCATTTCGACCGCAATGGCTTCGCGTATGTTCTGGACCGCACGGACGGCACTCTTCTGCGTGCCAACAAGTACGTCACCACGAACTGGGCGGAGAAGGTCGACATGAAGACCGGCCGGCCGGTCAAGGTGCCCGAACATTCTCCGCTCAAGGCCGGCGGCAATACTCAGGCCTGTCCGTCCGCCATGGGCGGCAAGGACCAGCAGCCGGTGGCGGTCGATCCGGGCGATCCGACCAATTTCTATGTGCCGACCAACAATTGGTGCATGGAAGACGAGCCTCAGGAGCGCTCGCACACCCAGCAAGGAACCGTGTACGTATTCGCCAACGTCTACATGTATCCGGAGAAGCCGGGTGTGACCGGCAAGTTCAAGAAGTTCAACGTCGTGACCGGAAAGACGGAGTGGGAAATTCCCGACCAGTATCCGAACTGGGGCGGTGCGCTGGTCACTGCGGGCGGGTTGGCGTTCTACGGCAGCCTCGGCGGCGATTTCCGCGCCGTTGACAGGTCGACGGGCAAGGTGCTGTGGTCGCGCAAACTGGGCTCGGGCATCATCGGCAACCCGATCACGTACTCCGTGAAGGGCAAGCAGTACGTGTCGGTGTGGTCGGGCATCGGCGGTTGGATCGGCCTGCCGGTGACCGCGGGGCTGGATCTCAACGACAAGTTCGGCGCCATCGGCGCGACGGCAATGACCAAGGCCGCCAATCTTTCCTCGATTCCGCAGGGCGGCACCTTGTACACCTTCAGGGTGGGCGGCGGGATGTAAGTCAAGAGTGTTTTGCAGAAGAGCGTTCTGCAAGAGATGCCCGGTGGCGAATGCCACCGGGCTTTTCTTTGACCGGCGTGTGGCGCAAACGAGTGCCTCCCAATTGAAACCTTCTTCACAGGCACGGGTCTATTCCAAGACCGCAGGCGGCTTTGTGACTACCTTTTGCGGAGATCGGCAATGAACAACAAGACCGTATGCATGACGCGGCGAGCTGCAGTGCTCGTCTGCTGCCTGGCGACGAGCTTCGCGGCCATGGGCGCTTCGCTCAAGTCCCTGACCGTCTGCGCCGATCCCGGCAACATGCCCTTGTCCAATCAGAAGGGCGAGGGCTTCGAGAATAAAATTGCGCAAGTGATCGGCGCCGCGCTGGGCACGGGAGTGCAGTACTACTGGCGGCCGTCGATCGAACGCGGACTCATGCGCACGACCTTGAGCGAGGGCAATTGCGATCTGTGGCTGGACATGGCCTCCGACACCGAAGGAGCCGTGGTGCTATCTCCCTTGTACCGCTCCACCTTCGTTCTGGTCTACCGCAACGACCGGGGAATCGATATCAAGAGCCTGGACGACCCGCCTTTGAAGAAGCTTCGCATCGGCGTATTTCAGGTCTCCGCCATGCGTACGGCGCTGTCGGAGCACCACATCGTCGACAACACCGTGATTCACTACCTCAGTCACAACGCTGACATCCAGGAGGACAATCGCCCCTCGTACCAGGTTCAACAGGTCATCGACGGCAGCCTCGACGCCGCCGCGGCGTGGGGCCCGATGGCCGGATACTACAAAACCGTGCTGCATGCACCGCTGACGATCCTGCCGGCCAATCTGATGGAAGATCAAGTGCCCATGGAATTCGATATGACCCTCGCCGTGCCGCGCGGGCGGCCGGAGATCAAAGCGGCCATCGAAGCGGCGGTGGCGGAGCACCGGAACGACATACGTCAAATTCTCGTCGACTTCGGTGTGCCCCTGATCAAGTGCGACGAATGTACCGTGTCCGGCGATCTGCCCTCGCATGGCCCTTACAAGGCGCCGAAGCCGGAGGTGCAAACGGCCGCCGAGACCGCAAAAATTCATGCGGCCAGAATGGCCGATCTCAAGAAATGGCTGGCTCAGGGCGCGAATCCCGACGATGAGTTGAACAATGCCATCGTCGCCGACGACGTTGACCGCGTGGGCTACCTGCTGTCGCACGGAGCACATGCCAACGTCCAGGACGGCGACGGTTACACGCCCCTGATCAGCGCCATACGCTCAGGCTTCACCGGGGTTGCGACCTATCTGGTCGAGCACCAGGCCGACGCGAATTTGACCGATCGAAGCGGTTGGACGCCCCTCATGTGGGCGACGTGGGGCGATAATCCGGCGCTGGTGAGCATGCTGCTTGCGCACCACGCAAGACTCGATGCGACGGACAATGACGGCCTGACGCCGCTGGGTATCGCCGCGCAGAACGGCAAAGCCAAGGCAACGCGGGTGTTGCTGGATGCCGGCGCCGAGGTCAATGCGCCCATCGCGAAAGGCGGATATACGCCCTTGATGCTGGCGTCGATTTCCGGCTCGAACGAACTCGCGACGTTGCTGATCGAGCACGGCGCAAAAGTGAACGCCGCCAATCCAGGAGGCCTCACTGCGCTGATGATCGCCGCCGCCGGCAATCGTTCGACCATTGCCGGTTTGCTCCTTCGATCCGGCGCCGACGTCAATGCACGCAGCGAGGACGGCCGCACGGCGCTCAGCATAGCCCAGGCCAACAATAGCGACGCCGTCATCAAGATCCTGGTAGAGGCTGCCGAGCGCGGTGCCGCCAAATCAGGTTGAAACGAAATCAGTTTGAAAGGAGAGACGTGGTGAGAAGACCAGTTCTTGTGGTGGGTATGATCGCGGTATTCGCCGGCGTAGCGGCGCTCTGCACCCTCGGCAGGGTATGGGCGGACGACGCGCAGGCAGCGGTGGACTACACCAAGATCTCACCCTTGGATCTTGTAAAAAATACACCCCAGGGCAAGCTCACGAACCCCTACAAGGACATTCAACCCGACGCCGTCGCCCAAGGGGGGCAGTTCCTGTTGAGCTATTCCTGCAGCGGTTGCCACGGCGGCGGCGGCGGCGGCGGAATGTGTCCTCCGCTGACCAACGACATCTGGGTCTACGGCGGCGACGACGACACGCTGTTTCGACTCGTCGCCTTGGGCACCGACGAACTTCAAAAGCAGGGTTATATGCGCAAGGGCCGCGAAAACGTCGTCGGCCCCATGCCGCCTTTCGGCGCCATCATCAAGACCGCCGACGATCTCTGGAAAATATTGGCCTTCGTTCGCTCGAAATATAGCGGCGATCCAGCTTATAAATTTGGAACGCCTCCCGACCAGCAATGATTGTTGCGCTGCAGATTGCGCGATTTGGGCAAAGGGGCCAGGCTTTACGTTTGAGCATGGAAGCACCGTAGAACGGGGGATGTCATGACGAATTTAAATCTCGCCACGAGTCACGCGTCGCGCATTCTTCATGTTGTCCAGAACGGACTGCAACCCGCCGGAATCGAGCCGCACGTTACCCGCTCGTGGTATCGATGTCTTCGGGAATACCGCATCGAACCGTCGGCCCCGCGGCAAAATACCGTGCTCAATTCCCAATCCCTCAAGGAATTGCAGCAGCGGATGGGAGAGCTGCTCCCGGTCGCGCGCGCTGAGATGGAGAGTCTGTACGAACAGATCGCCGGGTCGGGATTCGCGGTCATCTTGTCCGACACGCAAGGCGTCGTGCTGACCACCATCACCGATCCCGCCCTGCAGCGCGAGTTCCGTCAAGCCGGCCTGTCGCTCGGCGCGCTGTGGGACGAACGCCACGAAGGCACCAACGGCATCGGAACCTGCATCGCCGAAGGATGTCCCGTCACTGTACATCGGGAAGAGCATTTCCGCGGATACAACCTCTCGTTATCGTGCTCCGGCGCGCCGATCCTGGATCCGCACGGCGCGATCATAGCGGTGCTCGATGCGTCTACCGCAAACTCCAGCGACAGCCGGCTGATCCAGCGCCATACGATGGCTCTGGTGAACATGTCGGCGCACCTCATCTCTCGGTGGAACTTCCTGAATGAATTCAGCCAGTCCTGGATCCTGCGCTTTCACAGCAGACCCGAATTCGTCGGGTTGCTGCACGAGGCACTCGTTGCGATAGACGGCGCCGGCAATGTCCTGGCCGTCAACGAGAGTGCGCTTCTGCAGCTCGGCTGTTCGACGCGCAAAGCGCTGATCGGCGAGCCGATCGAAAGGTTCTTCCAGTTCGACTTCGCAACGCTGGAACGGCGCGCGCAATTCGAACCGAGTACGATTTGGCCGGTGCGGGATCTGGCGCACGGGCGGCGGTTCTTCGCGATCGCGCGCGCGCCGCTGCGCCCGGCGGCTCGAACCTTGGAATTGGCCGCGCCGAACCCGGTTGCCGAAACTGCCGAGAGCACGCAGCGCAGAAGCGGTCAACACCATGTAGGCGAAGACGCGCAAATGCGCAAGAACCTGACTTTCGGCAGGCAGCTGTTCGCAAAGCAGGTGCCCATCCTGCTGCAAGGCGCGACCGGCACCGGCAAGGAAGCGTTCGCCAAGGCCTTGCATCACAGCGGCCTGTGGTTCGACAAGCCCTTCGTCACCGTCAATTGCGCCGCCATCCCCGAGAGCCTGATCGAGAGCGAGTTGTTCGGCTACACGCGCGGCGCATTCACGGGCGCGGTGAAGGAAGGCCGGGTCGGAAAGATTCTCCAATCCAACGGCGGCACGTTGTTCCTCGACGAAATAGGCGACATGCCCTTGATGCTGCAGACTCGCCTGCTGCGGGTGATCGAAGAACGCGAAGTCGTTCCGCTCGGGAGCGATCAGGCCATTCCGGTCAATTTGCATGTGATCAGCGCCACTCATCGCGACATCCGCCGGATGATTCAGGACGGCGAATTTCGCGAGGATCTCTACTACCGCTTGAACGGCATCACCTTGCACCTGCCGCTGTTGCGCGATCGCAGCGATAAGGCAGATCTGGTCCGCACGCTGCTGCACGAAGAGAACGCCGGCCAGGAATCGATCGAGATCGCCGACGACGCCTTCCGCAAACTGCTGGATTATTCTTGGCCCGGTAATATCCGTCAGCTGCGCAATGCGCTGCGAACCGCGTCGGCGCTGTGCCGCGACGGGATCATCCGCCTGTCGAACCTGCCTCAGGAAATTCTTCACACCGACGCAGCGCGCGCCACTGCGCCGGCGAGCGCGGCCGCGAACGCCGAGTCCGCGGGGGCGGCGAACCTTCCGTCCGCCGCGTTGCGCGACGCCGAGTGCGCGGCCTTATTGAGGGAACTCGAACGAATGCACTGGAATATCAGCCGCACCGCGCAGGCATTGGGTATCAGCCGCAATACGCTGTACCGCAAGATCCACAAACACAACATCGTCCTCGAGCAATAAACCCTTCCCGCGCACCGCAAAGTTGGCGCGGCGCGGCGCCGCCTCGGGCCGCGCCGCGCTTTATATCGTTGTTACTTCTTCGCTCCGAACAGGGTACCCGCCAGTTTGGCCGAGTTCGTCGCGAGGGCGTCCATCAACGGAGGATTCAGGCAATCGTAGGGCTCCAGGCCGAGCTCTTTGAGCCGGCTGCGGACTGCGCTCATGTTCGCCGGATCCGCGCCCGCCTCGATGATCGAGGAGACGAAGGCCGCAAATCCCGGCGCCGCCCAACCCGATTCGGTCGACAATTCCGGGTGAACGAAATCGAGTCCGTAAAACGCGTGCTTGTTGTTCTCGATACGGCCGTACAAGTGTACGCCGCACACTTTGCACGCATGACGCTGAATGGTCTTGGACGGATCGACGATCCCGAGCTTGTCGCCGTTCTGCGTGACCTTCACCTTATCCTTCGACACCACCGCGATCATCGAGAACAGCACCCCTTTCGGCCTCCAGCACTGGGTGCAGCCGCAGACGTGGTTGTGCGCGACCTGCGCGCCGATCGATACCTTGACGGGCCTATCCGTGCACTTGCAGGTCAGGGTCCCTCCCGCGAAATCCTTCGATCCTTGCTTGACGCCGTGATCGACCGACGGATGAATTGAAACTGCCATGATTCTTCCTCCCACTATTGTTCACATACAGCCGTTGACACGGCATCTCTCGATCAATACTTGATCACCGAACGAATAACCTTACCCGCGTGCATCAACTCGAAGGCATCATTGATCTCATCCAATGGCAGCACTTCGGTGATCATCTCGTCGATCTTGATCTGGCCGTCGAGGTAGCGATCCACGTATCCCGGCAATTGTGAGCGGCCTTTGACGCCCCCGAATGCCGAGCCGCGCCAAACGCGGCCGGTGACCAATTGGAACGGACGGGTTGATATTTCTTGTCCCGCACCCGCGACGCCGATGATAACCGATTCGCCCCATCCTTTGTGACAACACTCCAAGGCCGAGCGCATCACATGAACGTTGCCGATGCACTCGAAGGAGTAATCGACGCCGCCGTTGGTCATATCGACGATGACCTGCTGAATGGGCTTGTCGTAGTCTTTCGGGTTGACATAGTCGGTCGCGCCGAGCGCCTTGGCCATGTTCCATTTGCTCGGGTTGAGATCGACGGCGATGATGCGTGACGCCTTGGCCATTACCGCTCCCTGCACGACGGACAAGCCGATGCCGCCGAGGCCGAATACCGCAACCGTCGAACCCGGTGTGACTTTCGCGGTATTCAGCACCGCTCCGATGCCGGTGGTGATGCCGCAGCCGAGCAGGCATACCTTGTCGAGCGGCGCCTTGGGGTTGATCTTCGCCACCGAAATCTCCGGCAGCACGGTGTATTCGGAAAATGTGCTGGTACCCATGTAGTGCAATATGGGTTTGCCGTTGAAGGAAAAGCGCGAGGTGCCATCCGGCATCACGCCCTTGCCCTGTGTCACGCGGATTCTCTGGCATAAATTGGTCTTGCCGGACAGGCAGAACTCGCAGGTTCCGCATTCGGGGGTATACAGCGGAATCACGTGATCGCCGGCTTTGACGCTGGTCACACCGGCGCCGATTTCCTGCACGATGCCGCCTCCCTCATGACCCAGTATCACCGGGAACAGTCCCTCCGGATCGGCGCCCGACAGCGTGAACGCATCGGTGTGGCACACGCCCGTGGCGACGATGCGTACCAGGACCTCGCCCGCGGATGGTCCGGCGAGATCGACTTGTTCAATGCTCAGCGGTTTATCGGCTTCCCAGGCAACAGCCGCTCTCGTCTTCATGGAATTGAGCTCCTACGCTTCTTGGTTGTTACCGACAAGCAGCAAGCGTGCCAGTCCACTCTCGGCCGCAGAACATCGACCGATCAATTACTTGCGACGCGCGACATAACACGGGAAGGCGCCTGCGCCGCCTGGTGTTTCTGATCCGCCACAGTTTGTGCTTCAAAAATGTAGCAGCCGGGCCGCGGGCGGCGGCATACGAGCGGCCGCCGCGCGTTTTGACGCCTGTATCTAATCCAACACAGAGTGCGACAAATCTGCGCCTCGGGCGTGACACTGATGCTTAAGATGCGGGCGTAGCCGCGTCCGTCATTTGCGCCAAAGCCACAGAAGATACGCGTGGCGCGAAGTGCAAGGGGCTGCAGGGCGTGCGCCGGCGACAGGCACAAAGCCGAATCGCGCGCGGCCTTGGGGAATCATCCTCCGTTGCACAATTGGTACGCCTCTTGCAGACACTCACTAGGCTTCACCCGGCGCCAGGTGGCGTTTGGCTAGCGGGAAAAGCTGCGGTCGACTGCGGACAACATCTTGCCGCAGCCTCGACGTCACGACAAAGAACTCGAAACGGAGGGAGTTTTCATGAATACGCGTACCAAGCTTGCGATCGCAGCCGGCGCCGCGATTTGGATGGTTCCGATCCTCAAGGCGTTCGCCGGAATCGATATTGCCGCCGGCGATTGGAAGGTGGACTTCGCCGGCAATGTCAATGCGTTCTACGTCGGTGCGAGTTGCGACACCGGTACCAATAACGCGGTGACCGGCGGCCTTGCTTGCACCGGCGATCATTCCGCCGCAGTGCGTAACGGTTTGCTGCCTGCTGCCCTCGTCTTCAGTGCCACCACGCGGCAATCCGATTTCGATATCGACGTGACCGTCGGGTTTTATCCCGGCATCAATAGTTCGGCGGCGGCAGGCGTCAACGGTGCCGGTCAGCCTTCTGCCCTGGCGACACCTGGCATCGACGCACGCCAAGTCTATTTCACCTTCGGCGATGCCAGTTGGGGCACGGTGAAATTGGGACGTGATATCGGCATCTTCGGCAAAGACGCGATCCTCGACGACATGACCCTCCTCGGAGTCGGTACTGCCGGGCCGACCAATGTCGCACCCAGCAATACCAGCCTCGGCCGCATCGGTATCGGCTACATTTACACCGACTGGGAACCGCAGATTACCTATACGACGCCGACCTACAATGGATTCAGCGCGTCGGCCGGCATTTTCCAGCCTCTGAACACGCCGGGCTACACCGCGCACAACTCACCGCAGTTTCAGGCCGGCGTCGGCTACGCGTGGGGGGACCCGAAAACCGATACTCTGACCGGCAAAGTCTGGGTCGACGTCGTGACCCAGCAATTGAAGGCCAATTCCGCGGCAATCGCCGGCGACAACGCAGCGGGAGTATCGACCAGCTTCCGGGGCACGGAATTCGACGTCGGCGTCAAAGTCGACTACGCCGCCTTCGAGGGAGTGCTGTACGGTTACGACGGCAAAGGCGTCGGCACCACGGGTCTCTACATATTGCCCACGTCCGCGTCCGGCTCCAAGCGCAAGTCCGACGGCGGCTACGTGCAGGCGACCTACAAATTCGACAAGCTCAAAGTCGGTCTCAGCTACGGCATATCGGACCTGAAGCTCGCCGACGATGAAAATCCGGGCCAGGTAAACGCAAACCCGTTGCTGCTCAAGCGCAACTCGTCGGGCGTTCTCGGCTTCTATTACAGCCTGACGAAGAGTGTGACTCTGGTCGGCGAATACATCGATTCCAAGGCCAAGGCCTGGGGCGGCAATTCGGCGACTGAAAAGGACTACGCGATCGGCGGCATTATTTTCTTCTGATCCTAAGGGGCGATGAAAGTCACGGTGGTGGTGGAATCGGCGACGCAGTGATTGCATCGCCGATTTTCGTGGCTTTGTGTTCAATGGGCGCGAGGGCGAGTATTATCGCCCAAAGAGAAATATTTCCCTGCTCAGGTCTCCCTAGCATGTGGCGCTTGTGCGCTCTCATTTCCCTCGTCGGGGCGTTCGCCGGCTGCGTCCAATATCACGCGGCGCCGCTCAAGCCGCAGGATAGCGCCGATGAATTTGCGGCGCGCCGCCTCACCGAAGTTCGATTGCGCGCCGAGATCCTCCGCCTGATGCCGCAAACGGCGGCGGCGTGGCCGCCGCGCGAATGGGATCGCGCGGAACTGCTGGCGGTCGCGCTGACGCAGAACCCGCAGCTGGCGGTGGCCAGGGCCGAGGTGCAAGCGGCGCTGTCGCACGAGATCACCGCGGCGGAAGCGCCCAACCCCGATCTCACTCTGCAATCGGAATATGCGCGGCATGATTCCCACCCGTGGCTGTACGGCGTCAGCCTGAATTGGCTGTTGCGCTCGCCCGAGCGCCGTCGCTTGGAAAGCGGCATCGCGAGACTCGATACCGGCAATGCGCGTCTGCAGCTGATGGACCAGGCATGGGCCGTGCGCAGCGCGTTGGCTGCGGCGCTGTCCGATTGGGAGCGCGGGCGCCGCTCCTTGGGTTTGCTCGCCCGCCTGGCGGCGGCGCAGGACCGGCTGGTCGCTCTCGAGGAGCGGAGGGTGCACGCCGGCGAGGATGCGCCCAGCGAACTTCTGACCAGTGAGCAGGCGCGTATCCAGATCGAGCAGCAGAACGCGGAATTGCGCGAAGTGGTGGATGCCGCCCAAGCCGCCGCGGCCAGAGCCTTGGGTCTGCCGCCGCAGGCACTGGACGGCGTGACGTTCACATGGCCGGACTGGGGCGAGCCGCCGCCCGTGGATGAGGACACGCGCCGCGCGACACGCGAGCAGGCGCTGCTGTCTCGCGCCGATCTCGGGCAGGCGATGGCGGCTTACGCGTCCGCGGAAGCAAGGCTGCAGCTATCGGTCGCGCGCCAGTACCCACAATTCGTGCTGTCGCCGGGCTACTACTGGGATCACGGCATCGCCAAGTTTCCTTTCGACGTGAGCTTCACGCTGCCCTTGAATCGCAATAAGGGTGAGATCGCCGAGGCGCGCGCCGGCCGTGAGCTGGCCGGACAGCGAATGCTAGCGCTGCAGGCCGACATTTACGGGGCGATCGTCGCCGCGGAACGGGCGGAGCACATCGCCCGCGCGAGCGCCGACGCGGCGCAGCGGCAGCTGGAGGCAGTGCGGCGCCAAAAGCAAACGGCCGATCTTAGCTTCAGCTTGGGCGCGGCGGATGCAGAGGATCAAGTCGTCGCAGAGATCCTCGCGATGCGAGCCGAACTCGAGTTGGTGCAGAGGCGCGCGCAGCTGCAGAGCTCGCGCAACAATCTCGAGGATGTGCTGCACGCGCCCTTGTCGGGCCCGGAACTTGCCCTGGCGAAATCCATGTCGTCGATCGTTGCCGGAGCCGGGTCGTGAAAGCTTACGCGCTCTGCGTGCTGCCGGTCGTCTGCTCTGCGCTGCTGAGCTTGCCGGCGATCGCAATCGGCGATCAAGACGATGAGGCTGCCGATTCGAGCCGGCGATCCGCGCAGCCCACCTTGAGCAGTGGCCAGCAGCGCGCGGCCGGCATTGTCGTCGCGCACCCTCTCGCCGCGAAGGCGCCGGAGCGCATCGAGGGGGTTGGTCTGGTCCTGGATGCGACCGCGCTGGTATCCGATATGGGCGAAACCGCCACGGCCACTGTCGCGGAACACTCTGCGTCCGCCGAACTTGCGCGCTTGCGCGCGCTCTACCAGGGCGGTGCCGGAGCTTCTCTCAAGATGCTCGAAGCGGCGCAGGCGGATCAGGCGAGAGCGCAGGCGCAGGCGCAAATCGCGGCGGCGCGGTTCGCTTTGCGCTGGGGGCCCTTGGCCGCATTGCCGGCTGACGCACGTCGGAGAGTGATCGAGGCGGCGACGAGCGGCCGCACGTTGCTGCTGCGCGCCGACTTGCCGGGCCGGCATACCCTCGGCGAGAGCCCAAGCAAAGCCGTGCTGGATGTGGATGGCATTCAAGTTCCGGGGCGCGTGCTTGGAATACTGCGGGAAACGACCGAATTGCAGAGCGTCGGTTTGTTGATCGAAGTGCCGAACGCACCCGGCGGACTCGGTCCGGGCGCCCGTGTCCCGGTTGCGTTGATGGCGGCTGAGCGCAAAGGACTGCTGCTGCCCCGCGACGCGCTGCTTTACGGCGAGAGCGGGGCCTATGTTTACAAGCAATTGATCAAAAAGACCGAGGCGGAGAAGGCGCGTTATGCTCCGGTGAAAGTGCGTCTGCTGCTTCCCTACGGCGATGGCTGGCTGGTCGAAGGCGTTGATGAAGATGACAACATCGTGGTGCACGGGGCGGGGGTTTTGTGGTCGCTGCAGGGAGTGGGCGCCCAGAAGATTGACGACGACGACTAGGACGCAACGCAATGCTCGCCGCCATCGTTCGCGCCTCCCTGCGCAATCCCCGCATTGTCACCGCGCTCACGTGCCTGATCGCCGCGCTGGGCTTCGCTGCACTGCTGGAGGCGCGGTTCGACGTGTTTCCGGATTTCGCCCCTCCCCATGTGCTGGTGCAGACCGAGGCGCCCGGCTTCGACGCGATTCAGGTCGAGGCGCTGGTCACGCGGCCGTTGGAAGGGTTGCTCGCCGGCGCGGAGAATGTGAAGACGGTTCGCTCGACCTCGAGCCAAGGCCTCTCCGCCATCCAAGTTGTGTTCGAGCGCGGCGGCGATCCGTATCGGCAGCGCCAAGTCGTTACCGAGCGCCTGGCCGAATCTCCCGGCTTGCTTCCACAGGGCGTCGGGGCTCCTCTGTTGTCGCCGTTGAGTTCTTCGATGGAATACCTCGTGCATTTCGGCTACACCAGCGATCGGCTCTCGCCGGTGGAGCTGCGCGATGTGGTGCAATGGATCGTCAAGCCGCAAATTCTCGCGGTGCCCGGCGTGGCGCAGGCGCAGATCTTCGGCGGCGCGGTGCGTGAGCGGCAGATTGAAATCGACCCGGCAAAGCTCGCCGCCGCCGGACTCGTCCTCGACGACGTCCTGTCCGCCGCCAGGCGCGCAACCGCCTTGATCGGCGGCGGTTATTTCGAAACGCCCACGCAGCGCATCGTCATCCGAGCCCAGGCCCCCGGCGCCACGCTCGACGCGATGGCGCAGGCGGTGGTCGGCACGCGCGGCGGCTTGCCGGTGCGTTTGGGCGACGTCGCCGGCGTGCGCGAAGGCGCCGCGCCGCGCTTCGGCGATGCCTTGATCGCCGGCAAGCCGGGGATACTCATCGAAACCTCGACCCAATTCGGCGCCAACACGCTCGAAGTCACGCGGGCGCTCGAACTCAGGCTCGATGCGCTCGCGCCGGCGCTCGCAAAGCAGGGAGTGCAATACCACCCGGCGCTGCTGCGGCCGGCCAGTTTCATCGAAAGCGCGATCGAGAAACTGCGAAATTCGTTGGCTCTGGGCGCGGCGCTCGTGATCGCGCTCTTGTTGATCACCTTGCGCGACTGGCGCGGCGCATTGGTGTCCTTCAGCGCGATCCCGCTCGCCCTCCTGACGACGGTGTGGATTCTCGAGGCTTCGGGGCTGAGTCTCAACACCATGACCATCGGCGGTCTCGTGGTCGCGCTCGGCGTGGTCGTCGATGATGCCGTCATCGACGTTGAGAATATTCTCCGCCGCCGCCGCGCCGCCGCGCGCGAGGTGGATATCGGCGACCTGCTCATCGGCGCCTCGCTGGAGGTGCGGCGGCCGGTGTTCTATGCCACGGCGGCGGTTGCGGTGGCGTTTCTGCCCATACTGCTGATGTCCGGATTGCAGGGCGCATTTTTTCGGCCGTTGTCGATTTCGTTCCTGCTCGCAGTAGGTCTGTCCTTGGTTGTAGCCATGAGCGCGACACCGGCGTTGTGCGCGCTCGCCATGGCGCGGCACACTCCCAGGTCCGAAGCGGCGTTTCTGCAGCGCCTGAAGCGCCGGCAGCTGAGCGCGATCGCATGGCTGAATGCGCGGCCGCGTGCGCTCATCGCGATCGTCGCCGCGAGCGGCGCCGCCGGGGTGATTCTGCTGCCCTTGCTGGGTGCGCGATTGCTGCCGGATTTCCGTGAAAATTACTTGATCGCGCACGCATCGCTGCGCCCGGGGATTTCGCTGACTGAAACCACCCGCGTCGGCGAACAGATCTCCAAAGGACTCATCAGTATTCCCGGCGTCAAGAGCGTCGCCGAGCAGATCGGCCGCGCCGAGAACGGGCAGGACCCCGACGCGCCGAACAAGAGCGAGTTCGAGGTTCAGATCGATCCGGGCCAGGGTCGCGGCGCGGCCGAGATCGATGCCGCCATCCGCAATGTGTTCGATAATTTTCCGAACCAACTGGTGGAAATCTATTCGGTGTTGGCCGAACGCATCGGTGAAACCCTGTCCGGGGAGTCCGCGCCGTTTTCGATCAGCGTGATCGGTTCCGATCTCGATGCCGACGATTTCGTCGGCGCGCAGATCGTCGAGGTGTTGCAGCACCTGCCCGATAGCGGCAACGTCCGCCTGACGGTCCCGCCGCGCCAGGTGGAGATGCACGTGGAATTGCTGCCGGACCAGCTGGCCATCTACGGGTTGCAGGCGGCGGATGTGCTGCAAACGGTGAATGCGGCCTATCACGGCAGTGTGGCGGCCGAACTCGACCAGGCTGATCGCAGCATACCTGTCACGTTGCGCATCGCTCACGCCGGCACCGATCCGCGCGCGGTGGGCGCGCTGCTGCTGCGAGGACGGGATGGCGCACTGACGCCGCTGTCCTCGGTCGCCGGTATCACCATGGCCTTGTCGCGCAGTCTGGTCGACCACCAGGACGGGCTGCGGCGGCAGATCGTCGTCGCATCGCCGAAAGGCGCCGATCAAGTAGGTTTTGCCGAAAGAGCGCGCCGAGCGATCGCCGCCAAAGTTCAGCTGCCCCCCGGTGTGTTTCTTCGCTACGGCGGAGCGGCCGAAGCGCAGGCCGCCGCCAAGAATGAATTGTTGCTGCACTCGGCCGCGGCCTTCGTGCTCATCGTGCTGTTGCTGGCCCTTGGATTCGGGCAGCCGAGGCACGTGCTTCTCGTGCTTCTTTCCTTGCCGAGCACGCTGATCGGCGGCGTGGCGGCGACCGCCTTGACCGGCGGCACGCTCACGCTGGGGGCGATGGTCGGCTTCGTCGCCCTGTTTGGGATGGCCGCGCGCAACACCATTTTGCTGATATCTCACTATGACCATCTGGTGCAGGTGGAGGCGCAGCCCTGGAATTTGGATACCGCGTCGCGCGGCGCCGAGGAGCGGCTGACGCCGGTGCTGCTCACGGCATCGCTCACCGGATTAGCCCTTCTCCCGGTGGCATTGCAACTTCACCAGCCCGGGCACGAGATCGAGGGCCCCATGGCGGTGGTAATTCTCGGCGGCTTGGTGTCTTCTACACTGGTCAGCCTGCTGCTGATTCCGCCTTTGGCGGCTCACTGGCTGCGGCCGGATAATTTCCTTCACAAGGACTCAAAGCAATGAAAAGCAATACTGCAATGGTAGTTGGACTATGCATGCTGGCATGCGGCTACACGTGGGCTGCGGCACCGCCGCTCACCGCCAGCAAGACGATTGCCATCGACGCCTCGGCGGCGAAGGTCTGGCACACGGCGAAGGACTTCAACGGCTTGAATACCTGGCATCCTGCGGTCGCCACGGACGAGATCGTCGAAGGCAAGAACAACACGGTCGGGGCGGTGCGTTTGCTCACGCTGAAAGGCGGCGGGACGATCAAGGAAAAGCTGCTCCGCTTCGATCCGGCGGGCCGCTCGTTCAAATACGCCATCATCGAAGGCGTTCTGCCGGTGAGCGACTATACGGCGACCTTCGTGGTCAAATCCGTCGGCAAGAAGAAGTCCTCGGTCACTTGGACCGGCCACTTCAAACGCAAGAACGTCGGCGACAATCCTGCCGACAATGAAAACGACAAGACCGCAGTGGATACGATGGGCGGGGTTTATCAGGGTGGCCTGGAGAATCTAAAGAAGATCGTCGAGGCAAAATAACGAACCGCAAAAATTTGTGCTGGAGTGGCGAAGCCCGGCGTTTTCTGGCACCCTGGCTGTATATAATCACAGTATATAGTCATCTGGAAAAATCTTTGAACGGGACCACAAACTGCTGACGCCCCCAATGAACGCCCTAGACACGTTTCACCCCGCCGTCGCCGCCTGGTTCGCGCGGACTTTCGATGCGCCGACCCCGGCGCAGGAGAGGGCGTGGCCGGCGCTACAGGCGGGGCGGCATGTGCTGGTGGCGGCGCCCACCGGCTCGGGCAAGACCTTTGCGGCCTTTCTCGCCGCGATCGACCAGCTCGTCAAGGAGGGGCTTGCGGGACCGCTGCCGGACGAGACCCGCATCGTTTACGTGTCGCCGCTCAAGGCTCTGTCGAATGACATCCAGCGCAATCTCGAGGCGCCGCTCGAGGGCATTCGCGAAGAACTGGCGGCGTTGAATCTACCCGAGGTGGCCATTCGTGCAGTGGTGCGCACCGGCGACACTTCGCAGGCGGAGCGCGCCGGGATGAGGCGCAAGGCACCGCACATCGTCGTGACCACACCTGAATCTCTGTACATTCTGCTGGGTTCGCAGTCGGGACGCGAGATGCTTGCCACCTGCCGCACGGTGATCGTCGATGAGATTCACGCGATAGCGGGCAACAAGCGCGGCGCCCATTTGGCGCTGTCGCTGGAACGGCTGCAGGCGCTGACCGGGCGCGGGCTGGCGCGCATAGGATTGTCGGCGACGCAGAAGCCCATCGACGAGGTGGCGAGGTTCCTGATCGGCAGCCGTTCTGCGGCCGGCGAAGACTGCATCATCATCGACGGCGGCCACGTGCGCAGCCGCGATCTCAAGCTGGAGCTGCCGCCGGCTCCTCTCGAAGCAGTCATGTCGGGCGAGGTGTGGACGCAGGTCTACGATCGGCTGGCCGAGCTGATCCGCGAGCACCGCACCACGCTGGTTTTCGTGAACACGCGCAG
>Ga0073928_10002055_pt1 | contig 36259 bp, 37 predicted proteins | sample PaiPotPPA55metaG_FD_76969 | JGI IMG/M metagenome (GOLD analysis project Ga0073928, IMG submission 76969) | Iron sulfur acid spring bacterial and archeal communities from Banff, Canada, to study Microbial Dark Matter (Phase II) - Paint Pots PPA... ... | reverse complement strand
GGGCGATGTCGGCTGGTGATGCAGCCCAAGGTGATTGCGGTATCGCCGCGGCCGATGCGGGCGTTCCAGGGTTGGCGCTACTTCACCGAAGATGCCGTTCCGCCTGATCTCGGTAAGGCCGCCGCCAGTGTCGCCGCGATGCCCGAACCGATGCGCCGCGAATTGCGCGATCTCGGGCTGCTCTAAATTAGGCCCAAGGCCGCTTCAAACCCAAGGCTGCTTCAACCCCAAAGCTGTTTCAAGCTTCGGGCCGCTTTCTGTCGACCTGTGCGAGTTATAGCGACGATGCAGTGACGATCCGCAGCCTGGTCCATTCGGATGGCGGCAATTCGGTTTGACGCTGGGATTCTGAATTCCTTTCGATGATATCGAGCAGTTCCGGTTCGACGCCCATCTCGCGCAGGTACAGGCGGAACAGTTCGCCAAATCGCGCCGTCAGACCTTCGCGTCGTTCGTCGGATACATTGGGCGCCAAGCGGTTGCGGATCGACATGCCGCTCAAGATCATCTGGGTGCCGGCCGGCAGGCTGCGGTGCACGCCACCGGCCAGCATCAATACGCAGGCAAGGTCGCAGCGGGTTTCCAAAAGGTTCAGTTTCGCGTCGAGCGGCCCGCCCGGACGCTTGAGCGCGAAGCATTCCGTTTCCGACTTTCCATTGCACGCTTCGACTTCGGTCGACCCCGCCGTCGTGTCGATGCCGCGGTCGCGCAGAATCCGGCCGAGGCTGGTTGCGACATTGAGATTGGATTCGCCCCAGGAATGGATGACGACGGGAAGCCTGCGCCCAGCCTGCCGGTCGAGGATTGCGATCAGCCGCTTGTGGGTATCCCACTGAACAATGCCTTCAGCGGCGATCCATTCCGAACACCCTTGCCCACATGAGCCGGCCGCGCCGTGGGCGACGTAGAAGATCATGGCGTCGGGCAGCTGACCGATGCCGCCGACCGACGGCCGCTGCGCTGTCTGCGCCGCTGCAAGAGCTGTAACGACAAGGGTCATCAGCCCGCCGAAAAAAATAGCACGGACGCCCATGCGGGCAGTTCCCCCTGGCGAATGCGTTGCGGCGATATTCTATTTCCGGAGCCGCACTGCGCAAGCGGGCCTTGGCCTCGCGGTGGCCGAACGATCGGCTGCCGGTCTGCCTAGACCCCGAAATTATCGATCAGGCGGGTTTTTCCGATTTTCGCCGCAACCAGGATCCGCAACGGCCCGTCTTTTGCCGAGGTGATCGGCGCGAGCGTTTCGGCGTGCCGGACCTCGAAATAATCCACCGTGAACCCGGCGCCGGTGATCAGTTCAATGCCGCCGGCCATCGCCGATTCGAACTTGTCGCCCGCCCGCAGGCGGCGGGCGCTCTCTTTCATGGCATCAAAAAGAACCGGCGCGGCGCGGCGTTGCTCCGGCGACAAATAGACGTTGCGCGAAGACATCGCGAGCCCATCACGTTCGCGCACGGTCTTGGAACCGATCACCTTGACGCCAAGGTCGAGATCCCCAGTCATCCGCGTCACCACCCGCAATTGCTGGAAATCCTTTTCGCCGAAAATCGCGAAATCCGGCCTGACTTGCGTAAACAGCTTGCCGACCACGGTGGTGACGCCGCCGAAGAAATGCGGCCGGAAGCGGTCCTCGAGGCCGGCGGTGGCCGGTCCTTCGGTCAGAATCCGGGTGGCAAAGCCGTCCGGGTACATCGTCTTGACGTCGGGATTCCAGATCAGGTCGACATCTTCGGCCGCGAGTTTGGCGAGATCGGCTTTCCAGGTGCGCGGGTACGATCCAAAATCCTCCGAGGGCGCGAACTGGGTGGGATTGACGAAGATCGATACCACGACCTTTCGGGCGCGGCGCTTCGCCAACCGAACCAGCGACATATGGCCGTCATGGAGTGCTCCCATGGTTGGCACCAGCGCGATCGAGGCCTTTCGCGCGCGAAGGCCATCGAGAGCGCGACGCAACGTGGGGATCGTGCGGACGATTTGGGGGCTTTTCGGCATCGGGGCTCGATCTGTGAGGTCGGGGAGTCGGGGGCGCCTGAGTTTGCGGTGGGAACGCTGAGCTTATCAAGGCCGGCGCCCTGCCGCCAAGCAGGCAACGTCCCGATTGGAAAGCGGTCGTAACGGCCGCCCGCTGATTCGTGTCGCCCATCTCAGGCGCGCCGTGCGTGCTATTCATGATTAAGGCAGTCGGTCAGCGATTCGAGGACGCTGAAGCGCATTTAACTTGACCGCGGTCGCGTCTGATTTGAAGATATCTTCGGGGGTCGAAGAATGTTGGTGCAGGCTAGTCAAGGGCAATCGGGCTCGGCTCATGTCGTTGTGCTGGGCAACGAGAAGGGCGGTTCAGGGAAATCCACCACCGCCTTGCATATCGCCGTCGCCCTGATGAAGGCCGGCCAGCGCGTCGCCACCATCGATCTCGATTGCCGCCAGCAAAGCTTTACCCATTACATCGACAACCGGCGCGCCTGGGCAAACCGCACCGGGCTCGATCTCGAGCTTCCCGTGCATCGCTGCATCAAGCTCGGCCAGACCATGCAGATCGCCGACAACGAGTCGTCCGAATTCCAGCAATTCGTGGATGCGGTGAGCGCGGTCGAGCAGGCCTTTGATTTTATCGTCATCGATACCCCCGGTTCCGACAGTTATCTGATGCGGCTGGCGCACTCGATGGCCGATACGCTGGTGACGCCGATCAACGACAGCTTCCTCGATTTCGACGTGCTGGGAACCGTCGACCCGGCGACCTACTCTGTGACTGGCGAGAGCCATTACGCGGAGATGGTGCGCGACACGCGGCGCAAGCGCCGCCAGGTCGACGGCGCCAGCACCGATTGGATCGTCGTTCGCAACCGATTGTCGATGCTTGGATCGCGCAACAAGCAGTTGGTCGCCGGCGGGCTCAGTGAATTGTCGCTGCGTCTCGGCTTCCGCTCGATCGATGGCTTTGCCGAACGTGTCGTTTACCGCGAATTCTTTCCGCGCGGGCTGACCGCCCTCGACGACCTCGACGAGGCCACGCTCGGCACCCGCCCGAACATGGGCCATGTGACGGCGCGCGAGGAAGTCACCAGCCTGCTGCGCCAACTGAAACTGCCGCTCGACGAGCGTGGACGTCGCCGCGCGGCCAGCCGCGCCGAGTGGTTCAGCCAGGTCGACAAGCCGCTCGAGATCCACGACATCCTGGGCGCCTGAGACCTTGCGGTAAGGCGTTACTGTCGGGATTGTACTGTCGGAGTAGTCCGCCTTCTGGCGCATATTGGCGCGGCTGTGGCTCGTTGCCGCAAAGAACCGGCCGCAGGTAGCTCCCTTTACCACCAGGCCCTTGTTTTACCGGGCCTTTACCCAAGTTTTGAACCCGGCCTTGAGGTCTGGCGTCCAATGATAGGCAAGGTGGGGAGAGAGATCCAGAATTGTGCTTCTCCGCAACAATCGGGTGCACCGCACAACGATGAGGCGGCCAAGTCACAATATTTGGTCTTCCCGTCACCTCGCTGTGAATTATATTAGGAACATGTGAACGCAAGAGTCTCGCCAGGGAATTCGGATGGTGAGACGTCGAGCCGGGGACGAACATGAAACGTGGACTTGCCGTTCTGGCTGCGCTTTCTGCGTTGATCGCGGTCGCTTACTTCACGGCGAGCAAGTGGGCGATCCGGCACGAAACGCTGATGTTTACCGATGCGTCGCGCGGCAACCGCCCGGTCGAGATTGATGTCGCTGTAAGGCGCGACAAGGAATTGCAGGCCAATGCCGGCATGATCAAGTTGCCGGTGGCGATCCTCAATCACGGCAACACCGTCAAGTTCACCGAATACTCTTTCCTGGCGAACCTCTTCGCCGCCCGCGGTTATTTGGCGGTGAGCATTCAGCATGATCTGGCGAGCGATCCGCCGATGGTGACGAAGGTCGGCGAACTCTATGTCGGCCGCCTGCCGCAATATCATCGCGACATTGCCAATATCCGCTTTGCTATCGATGAAATGCAGAAGGTCCAGCCGAACGCGGACTACGACCATTTGACGATGGTGGGACACTCCATGGGAGCCGATGTCTCGCTCTACTTCGCCAAGATGTACCCCGACAAGATCAAGAAGGTCGTGACGCTCGACAATCTGCGCGTGCCGTTCATGACCGACGGCAGGTTCAAGATCCTCTCGTTCCGCTCGAAAGACCCCGCCTTCAAACCCGACCCCGGCGTCGTTCCTGACGACGAAGTCTGTGAGAAAGCAGGGATCACGGTCGTCCGCACCGCGTTCCAGCACAACGACATGCGCGATACCGGTCCAGACGACGCAAAGGCAACAATCCAGGGGATGCTCGACAAATTCCTCGATGACGACAGCCCGCTCAGGCCGGTGGACATCAAGGCGCCGCCGGCGATGACCGATGCCGGGCCGGTTGCGCCCTACGCGCCGGTCTCCCGGAACTGAACAGACGGCGATTTCGCGCGCCTCCCTCGAACGTCCGCCCAGGTCGGACCGAAGTCGGACCGAAGCCGTGCATTGACCCGCTTCGGGTCGCAGCCCACATAAGGCTTGCAGCCAGCTTGCGAGCATCCATGTCCGGCGAACCGATCAAACCGAAATCTGCCGACGAAATATCCGAACGCCGCAAGGCCGGTTCGTTGCCGGAGACCAGGCCGTCGGCTTCGGAAGACATCGCCGCCTTCGTCGCCAAGGCGAGAGCGATGTCGCCGCATGCGGCAGGTAGCAGGGGCCGGCTGGTATTCGCGCTCGACGCCACCATGAGCCGGCAGCCGACATGGGATATGGCCTGCGCGCTGCAGGCTGACATGTTTCACGAGGCGGCGGCGCTGGGCAGTCTCGATATCCGCCTCGTCTATTATCGTGGCCTCAATGAATGCCGCGCCACCGGATGGATTTCCGACAGCGTGGAACTGGCGAAGCTGATGGGCAAGATCGATTGCCGGGGCGGCAATACCCAGATCGGCAAGGTGTTGGCTGAAGCGCGCCGCGAGGCGGTGGCCTCGGCGGTGCGGGCGGTGATTTTCGTCGGCGACGCCATGGAGGAAAGCGTCGACGATCTCTGCGCCAAGGCGGGCGAACTCGGCCTGCTCAAGGTGCCGGTGTTCATGTTTCAGGAGGGAGAGGACGGCGTCGCCGAGCGGGCGTTCCGGGAAATCGCGCGCCTCACCGGCGGCGCGTGGTGCCGGTTCGATCCGGGTGCTGCGACGCAATTGCGCGAGTTGCTCCGTGCCGCCGCAGCCTATGCGGCCGGCGGGCGCGAGGCGCTGCGGCGGTTGTCGAAAACCGGAAGCGGCGCAGCCAAATTGCTCAGCCAGCTGAAATGATCTCACCCCACCGCGGCGACCTTCGCGACCGCATCCAGCGTCGCGGTCAGGTTTCCGATCGGGGCTTCGGTCCCGTCGAGCCCATGCCGTTTCGCCAGCCACGCCGGATCATTGTAGGAAAGCCAGGTATTGCCGGAAGCGTCCTGCCAAACCAGCGCCTTTAGCGGCAGGTCGATTCCGATGGTCTGGGCCGATTGCATCAGCGGTGTGCCGCCCTTGGCATTTCCAAAGATCAGGACTTCGGTCGGATTCAGCGACAGACCGACCGCCGATGCGCCCGCAGAGTGATCGATCCGGGCAAACACCGTCATGCCCTTTGCCTTTACCGCCGCATCGAGCCTGTTCATGGTCTCTTGCGGCCCGTGGCTGCTCTTGATGGTCGTCAATCCCTGCGCCGCCATTTCCGCGCTCCATCGTTATCCGGCTGAGGTTATTGGCTTCGGGCCGGCAACGCCAACGAGCTTTCCGTGATCGCCGGTCGCCTGGATAGCTCACCGCGATGCTTTTTGCCGCTGATCCCTCTATATAGAAGTCATGCCCACCCTGATCGCCGGTGTCGTCGCCGTTATCGTTCTTTATTCGCTGCTGCAGATGTTCCGCGCGGCCAATCCGGTCGTGCTTGCACGCGCCATCAAGATCAGCGGGGGCGTGGTGGCGCTCGCGGTCGCCGCCTTTACCGGCGTCAAGGGCGAACTCGCGGTTGCCATCCCGCTCGGTATTTTCGGCGCAGGGCTGTTGGGCTGGTCCCCGTTCGGCACGTCGGGTTTCAGCACGATTGGCGGGTTGTTCGGGGGCTCACGCGGACAACGCTCGCCGGGACAGACGTCGCGCGTCCGCTCCCAGTTTTTCGAGATGACGCTCGATCATGACAGCGGCAGCCTTTCCGGCCAGATCGTGGCCGGGCCGAACGCCGGCCACTCCCTTGCGGAATTCGACTTGCCGCAGTTGATCGCGATGATCCCTGGCCTGGACGCCGAAAGCGTGCCGTTACTTGAAAGCTATCTGGACCGCAGGTTTCCCGCCTGGCGTCAGGACGCGCAGGCTGATGCGGCAAGGGGGCAGGGCCGCCCGGCGGCGAGCGGCAAAATGACGGACGAGGAGGCCTATCAGATCCTTGGCCTGCAGCCGGGGGCGGGGCGCGACGAGATCGGCCGGGCGCACCGTGCGCTGATGAAGAAACTGCATCCCGACCAGGGGGGGTCGACGTACCTCGCCGCCCGTGTAAACGAGGCCAAGGATGTCTTGCTTCGTACGCATCACAGTTAACTCCGGCAACGCTACCAACGCTGAGAACTGCGAGCCGCTTCTGCTTCCTTCTCCGCTTGATGCCCCGTTGCCGCCCGCCGTTGTCCGGCGTGGTCGATCATTCGTCCCTAAAGGTTTAACCGCAAAATCTTGACGAGAGGTTTGCAAAGGTCCGGTTTCACCTCGGCGCCGACATGACGGTTAGTCGATCAGTTCCGAACCGTGATGCAGGAAATGTCGCTGCGCTTCAGCGTCCGACATACGGCTTCCGCCTGATCGCGGTCGAGGCCGGCGAAGCGGGCTCGAAACAGCTTTCTGTCGCCTTTGGCGACCACCGGTTCGGTGAACGGATCAGCCTTGTTGAGCAGGCCATGGGCCTGGCTGCGCGCGGCATCAATACGCTGCCGTGCTTCGCTTTCGCTCTCCAGCGCGCCAACCTGAATGATCCATCCCGTGTGGGTGGCCTCTGGTTTGAGGGCACCGTTTTGCTGAATGGTTTGCGGCTGCGGTTGGGCGCGGGGGGAGGGATCGGCGTAAGCCATGGCCTGCGAAGCGGCGGGGGACGCCACACTCGATGCCGGCAATACGCCGAGTACACCGTTTCCGGTGCCGTGGTTCGCCGGCTGCGGCGGCATTTCAGTCTTGGCTGCTTCGATCCTGGCCGCTTCGGTCTTGCCGGTCTCGGTCTTTCCCGTTTCGGCCTTTCCCATTTCAGCTTTGGCGACGACCGCGCTTGATGTCTCCGGCACTTCTGCACGGGCCGGTATCGCACTGGTGACGGGGGTGGCCGGCTGCGCCGGGCCGGCTGAGGCCAGTTTGAGCTGTCCCGCCTTGATCTGGACGGTCTTCACCCTGACGGGCTTCATCGGTTCGGACGAACCGGGGATCGCCGCGATCGGCTGGGTTTGAATCACGCCGTTGGTAAAGGGCGCGGGCTCGGACTTGGGCTGCGGCACGGCTGAGATCACCGTCCGCGATGCCGGTGCGGCCGAACGAGAGGCTGGCGGCGCGGCTGGCTCGGCCGAAACCGGCGCGACCTGCATGGCGCCCTGGACCTGAACCATCTGCGCAGGCTGCGTTGCGGCCTCGGTTTCCGCAACATCGGCGTTGGCATCGGCGGGATTACGCTCGGCGATCGCGGCGACGGTGCGCTTGGTCGAGGCTCGCTCGAGATTTTCCGCAAGCAGGCCGCGCATGATGGCGTCGCGCGAGCCGCCGCTGCGGCCTCCCATGACCACGCCCACCAGATGCCGGTTACCCCGACGCATCGATGTCACCAGATTGAAGCCGGAGGCGCGGGTGTAGCCGGTCTTGATTCCGTCGACGCCCTCGACGGTGCCGAGCAGATGATTGTGGTTGCTGATCGAATGGCCGTGGTAATTGAACGCCAACGTCGAGAAGTAGCGATAATAGCGCGGGAAGCGGTCCTGGATGGCGCGGCCCAGCGTCGATTGATCGCGGGCCGTCGTCACCTGGTCATCGTCTGGCAAGCCGGACGCATTGCGGTAGACCGTCTTGGTCATGCCGAGCGCGCGCGCCTTGCGGGTCATCAGCTTGGCGAATTCGTCTTCATCGCCGGCAATGGCTTCCGCGATCACGACCGCGGCGTCGTTGGCCGAGCGCGTCACCAGTCCCTTGATGGCGTCTTCGACGCGGATGGTCTGGCCGGGACGCAATCCGAGTTTGGTGGGCGCCTGTTCGGACGCGAACTCGGACACCTGCATTTCCGTGTCGAGCTTCATCTTGCCTGCATCGAGGCGCTCGAACAGCAGATAAAGCGTCATGATCTTGGTGAGCGAGGCAGGATGGCGGCTGCCGTCCGGATTATTCGAAGAGAGGGTCGCGCCGGAGTTGGCGTCTACGATGATGGAGGAGAACGCCGGGCTGTAGCTCTCCTGCGCCTCTTGGTGGTGGCGCACATAATGATGGTGTCTGTAATGACGGCGCGCCTCGGCGGTGCCGGTGGTGAAAGTGACCGCGGTGGTGACCGCGACGAACCCGAAGAAGCAAACCCGCAAAACTTGCGAGGAAGCCAAGGTTGTGCGAAGCATGAACTTCCCCGTCCCAATTTCTGTCTTGATCACCGGTCCGTGAGGCTAAATTATGCCCAACGGCCGGTGCCGTTTCCCTGTTCAGAGACCGGCTTGGGGTGGTTATTCCGCCCGGCCGGCCGATCAGTCCGCTATTCTGGCTAACGCGCTGTGCAAAAACAGATTTCGGATGCCTGCCCGGAACCGAACAAGTCCTTGGAATCAGGTTAGGGGGCCGGGGTTTCCAAAACATTAAGAAAGGCTTGCGTGAAACGCCGGTATTCAACGGAAAGATCGGAGATTTTGTGCGCCGCACAAATTCATTGACTTTTTTGTGCATTGCACTAAATTAGGAGGGTCTGGGGGCCGGGACCTCCCGGCAGATCGATGAACATCAGTCTGGGAAAGGAACTCCACCATGGTCAAAGTTGAAGACATTCAGCAGTACGGAAAAGAGCATCTCGAGACGGTCGCGGCCTCCGCAGCAACGCTTCAAAACGGCTTCCAGGCCATCGCAAGCGCCTATGGCGACTATACCAAGAAGTCTTTTGAGGACACCAAATCGTTCGTTGAAAAATTGTCCGGTGTGAAGTCGTTGGACAAGGCGATCGAAGTGCAGACCGAATTCGCGAAGTCCGCCTACGAGACGTTCGTGGCGGAGTCCCAGAAGATCGCCGGGCTTTATACCGATATGGCCAAGCAGACCTTCAAGCCGCTGGAAGGCATGGTCGCGAAGTTCACGCCGGCTGCCACCCACTAGCGGCGGCTGCGTTTTTTCGAAATTCAACAGCCCGGCGATCATCGCCGGGCTTTTTCTTGCCATGGAACGGCCCGATGTCGAGGTGCCGGCCGCAACACCAAAGCAGTCGCGGTGATGTACCGGAGGTTGTGACCGCGGGGCTTTTCCGTGTTGCCGGGGATAAAAATTTCGCGACTGGCTCCGCCACAGACGCGGCCGAACGCAGCTGGCGCGAAATCCGCCGCCAAAATCGGGCCAATCGTCCCGCCGACGGCGAATCGGCCTCCATGGTCCGGCGAAATTTTTGAAAAGCCGGTCAGGCGCTGGGCGCGTCTGCTTTGTCAAACCCGCCGGGATTGATTAACCTTTGGAGATCGCCAATCCGGGAATCGGGTCGGTCGCAAGCTGCATTTGGTCGATATCTGCGCGCTTGCGGCGAACCGAAGGTAGACCCATATTCTTGCCATCGATCCAGCTGATGGTCAGACCGGCCGGAGCGGCGATTTGGAGAGGTGTCCGGCGTTGTTCGATCGCTCCCATCGGAGCACATCGCCCGGTCGCTATCCAGCCTCTCGTGGGGACTTCGAACGCCTGTGCCATGTTGCAATTGATGACCAGACCTGATCCGTCCGTGCCGCCGCTCGGCGCATCTGCTCCCCGAATGGGCAACGATGAAAACCGCGCCGGTGGAACCGGCGGTCCCGCGACATCCGTTATCGCAAAAGTCAAACCGAAGACAAAGCGGCCTAATCTCTATCGTGTCCTGATACTGAACGACGATTACACGCCGATGGAATTCGTCGTTCACGTCCTGGAGAAATTCTTCCAGAAGGATGTCGAGGCCGCGACCAAGATCATGCTGCATGTCCATCATCACGGGATCGGGGAATGCGGCGTATTCACCTATGAAATCGCCGAGACCAAGGTGACCCAGGTGATGGATTTTGCGCGCAAGAACCAGCATCCCCTGCAATGCGTGATGGAAAAGAAGTGACGACACGCGCGATCCGCCAAAGTTCGGAACGGGTTTTGCATCGGTAGCGCCGGCAGAGTAGCGCTGGCAAAATGGCTCCGCTAGACACGGGTGAGCCCGGATAATCTGCGCAATCACGTGAGCGTGCAGGGAGAACCCTAACCCTGTCGCGGGAACCGGTCTTTCGCCATGATCGGATATGACTATATATGACGAAGGTTGTTGTTGCCTGACCGGGAAACGACGATCATGATGGCGGGGGCCACAGAGGACGCGAATGCCGACTTTTTCCCAAAGCCTAGAACAATCCCTGCATCGAGCGCTGGCGATTGCCAACGAGCGTCATCATCAATATGCGACGCTTGAACACCTTCTGCTGTCGCTGATCGATGACTCGGACGCGGCAGCCGTCATGCGCGCCTGCAGCGTCGATCTCGACAAGTTGCGCACCAGTCTCGTCAACTATCTCGAGACCGAGTTCGAAAACCTGGTGACGGACGGCGCCGACGACGCCAAGCCGACTGCGGGCTTTCAGCGCGTGATTCAGCGCGCGGTGATTCACGTCCAGTCGTCGGGGCGCGAAGAGGTCACCGGCGCCAACGTGCTGATCGCGATCTTCGCCGAGCGCGAGAGCCACGCCGCCTATTTCCTGCAGGAGCAGGATATGACCCGCTATGACGCGGTCAACTACATCAGCCACGGAATCGCCAAGCGGCCCGGAGTATCGGAAGCGCGTCCCGTCCGCGGCGTCGACGAAGAGACCGAGACCAAAGGCAACGAGGATTCCAAGAAGAAGGGCGAGGCGCTCGATACCTACTGCGTCAACCTCAACAAGAAGGCCCGCGACGGCAAGATCGATCCGGTGATCGGACGAAATTCCGAGATCAACCGCGCCATCCAGGTGCTGTGCCGCCGGCAGAAGAACAATCCGCTGTTCGTCGGTGAAGCCGGTGTCGGCAAGACCGCGATTGCCGAAGGGCTGGCCAAGCGTATCGTCGACAGCGAAGTGCCGGAGGTGTTGGCGGCGGCTACCGTGTTCTCGCTGGACATGGGCACGCTGCTGGCCGGTACCCGTTATCGCGGCGACTTCGAGGAGCGGCTGAAGCAGGTGCTCAAGGAACTCGAGGCGCATCCAAACGCCATCCTGTTCATCGATGAGATCCACACCGTGATCGGTGCGGGCGCGACTTCGGGCGGCGCGATGGATGCTTCCAATCTGCTCAAGCCGGCATTGGCATCGGGCACTATCCGCTGCATGGGCTCGACCACCTACAAGGAATATCGCCAGCACTTCGAGAAGGACCGCGCGCTGGTGCGCCGGTTCCAGAAGATCGACATCAACGAGCCGACGGTGGAGGACGCGATTGCGATCCTCAAGGGCCTGAAGCCCTATTTCGAGGACTACCATCGTCTGAAATATACCAACGAGGCTATCGAGGCCGCGGTGCAATTGTCGTCGCGCTACATCCATGATCGCAAGCTGCCGGACAAGGCGATCGACGTGATCGATGAGTCCGGTGCTGCGCAAATGCTGGTCGCCGAGAACAAGCGCAAGAAGGTCATCGGCATCAAGGAGATCGAAACCACGATCGCGACCATGGCGCGGATTCCGCCCAAGAGCGTGTCGAAGGACGATGCCGAGGTCTTGAAGCATCTCGAACAGACCTTGAAGCGTGTGGTGTTCGGCCAGGACAAGGCGATCGAAGCCCTCTCGGCCTCGATCAAGCTGGCGCGGGCCGGCCTGCGCGAGCCGGAGAAGCCGATCGGCAGCTATCTGTTCTCGGGTCCGACCGGCGTCGGCAAGACCGAGGTCGCAAAGCAGCTGGCAGCGTCGCTGGGCGTCGAACTAATTCGCTTCGACATGTCCGAATATATGGAGCGGCACACCGTGTCGCGCCTGATCGGCGCGCCTCCCGGCTATGTCGGTTTTGACCAGGGCGGCCTGCTCACCGATGGCGTCGACCAGCATCCGCATTGCGTGGTGTTGCTCGACGAGATCGAGAAGGCGCATCCGGACCTGTACAACGTGCTGCTGCAGATCATGGACCATGGCCGGCTGACCGACCATAACGGCAAGCAGGTCAATTTCCGCAACGTGATCCTGATCATGACCACCAATGCGGGCGCCGCTGACCTCGCACGCCAGGCCTTCGGCTTCACCCGCAGCAAGCGGGAAGGCGACGATCACGAGGCGATCAGCCGGCAGTTCGCACCGGAGTTCCGCAACCGGCTCGATGCCATCGTTTCGTTCGCGCATCTCAATGCCGACGTGATCGGCATGGTGGTCGAGAAGTTCGTGCTGCAGCTCGAGGCACAGCTTGCCGACCGCGATGTCACCATCGAATTGTCGGAACCGGCCAAGGCTTGGCTGGTGCAGCATGGCTATGATGAGCAGATGGGTGCGCGGCCGATGGCGCGCGTGATCCAGGAGCACATCAAGAAGCCGCTCGCCGACGAGGTGCTGTTTGGCAGGCTCAAGGGCGGCGGTCACGTCCGCGTCGTGCTGGTCAAGGACGAGACGGCTGCGGACCCGGCGCAGGAAAAGATCGGCTTCGAATTCGTCGAAGGGCCGGTCACCCCGAAGCCGGAAAAATTGCCCGGCGCGCGCAAGCGCACCGTGCCGCGCAAGCCGAAACCGAGTGGTCCCAGCGGCGGGTCGAAGGGCCCGGCCTCGCGAGGCCCGCTGGTCAAGGCGTGAGCAGCTGATATCGCGAATTGGAGAGCCGGCGCGTCGCAAGACCGCCGGCTTTTTTGTTGCGCGATATCTTGGCCGCGGCATGATCCCGACATAAGGGACGTGGCACGGCACTGCATGAGGGGTGCGATCGCGGCGCGACGGCAGGGGTTGCAAATGATTATCGAAAATCAGGCCATGGTGACGGACGCTGCGATGGAAGCGGTCTTGCACGTGGAGGATCGGCGTCTGCGCGAGATATTGCTGGCGCTGGTGCGCCACTTGCACGGGTTTGTGCGCGAGGTGCGCCTGACCGAACGCGAGTTCCAGGAAGCGGTCAGGATCGTGGTGGCGATGGGACAGAAGACAACGGCCTCGCACAACGAAGTGGTGTTGATGGCGGGTTCACTGGGCGTGTCGTCGCTGGTCTGTTTGCTCAATAACGGCAACAACGGCCAGACCGAGACCCAGGCCAATCTGCTGGGGCCATTCTGGCGGGACGATCAGCCGCCGAGCGCAAGCGGCGATACGCTGGTGCGCTCACCGACACCCGGTCCGGGACTTGTCGTTCGCGCTTCCCTCGAAGATGGAAACGGGCGTCCAGTCGCGGGTGCCGAAATCGATGTCTGGCATTCGTCGCCGGAGGGGCTCTATGAGAACCAGGATCCCGGGCAGGCCGAGATGAATTTGCGCGGGCGTTTTATTTCCGACGAAGCCGGGCGCTTTGATTTCCGGAGCGTAATGCCTGCGGGCTATCCTATTCCGGTCGACGGACCGGTCGGAGAACTGGTGCGGGCCACCCGCCGCCACAACTTCCGGCCGGCACATTTGCATTTCATGGTCTACAAGCCGGGCTTCAAGACGCTGATCTCGCAAGTTTACGCGCCCGACGACGAGCATATCGATTCAGACGTGCAGTTCGGCGTCACGCGGGCGCTGATCGGCAACTACATACGCCACGATGAACCGTCGCCCGAGCTGGGCTTCGCTACGCCCTGGTACTCGCTCGTTCAGCGTTTCACCCTGGAGCCCGGCGAAGCGCGGCGTCCGGCGGCACCGATCCGCGCCAAGCTGTCAGTGCAAGAAGGTTGCAAATGATCAGCGGCACCGCCCGCGAACATACCGGCATCCGGCCAGGAACAGCTCCGTGACGGACTCAAGCCATATTTCACCGGCTTTACCCAACATAACCCCAAAAACATTGATCGACCCGCCTGAGCGTTCTACAGTCGCTTGGTGCTCGGAAAATATCTTGTAGCAGCTTCGGCTTTCGAGGGCTCGGCCGCGAACAGCCTGTTGCCGACGCTGCGCGACGGATCGATGCGCTCGTCCGGCACGCTCGTACTTGCCGAGTGAACGAACTGCCCTGCAGGTCCTGGATGGTCTAGAATGTCGATGCGTTCCAAGTTTTATTTGAGAAGGTTGATGGTCTACATCATCACCCCGTGGATTGCGCTTGCGAGCGTCACATTGACGCCCGCTTTGAGCCAGCAGCCTGCGCAGGCGACCCGTGGTGCCCCGCTCAATTTCGGCATGGACGCCGAGCAGGCTTCGCAAGCGTTGGGCGTGCCGCTGAGCTACGTTCGCGGCCGTCCCGGTGAGGAGCTGCTTCTCGCAATACCGAACGTCAAGGGAAGCGCACTATCGACCCGCAGCGATGGGCTCTATCTGCAGTTTAGAAGGGGAAGGCTTGCGGGATGGAAAGGCGATTGGGAGATTATCAGACCATGATGCATAAGCCGGTCCCTCCGATAGGGTTGGGAAGATGCCTGTTGGTTGCTGCTCTAACCGCATTCGCTGCCGCGGCACCTGCTTATGCCCAGAATTATGGCGAGCGCACCCTCCGCTACGGCTACACCAGCGGCTTTTATTATGACGCCCGCAACGACAACCGCGACTTCCGGACCAATGGCGTTTTCCCGGGAAATTTCGCCGCCGATCCGGTTTTCGCGACGATCGGAGCCGCTGGATTCCTGGAGAGCAATCCCAGGCGCTCGGCCGTACCCTATCCATCCCAGGTCTACTTCGGGCCGGCACGCGATCTTGCCTATTGTCGAGGGTATCGTTCCTATGACGCGTCGACCGGCACGTTTCTGGGCAAGGACGGCCTTCGCCACCGGTGTTGATGGCTGATGCCCGGCGGCATCGAACCGCGTGCCTACCTGATCAATCCCGCGAGCCTCGGCAGCGTCAGGCTGATCTGGGGGATGCAGATGATCAGCAAGAGCCCGGCGAACAATGCCAGCATGTACGGCACATAGGTGCGGAAGTGCTGGCCGACATTCAGGTTTGCGAAGCGTAGCGCCATCAGCAACCCGACGCCCATCGGCGGCAGGAACAGGCCGATGCCGACGGCTGCGGTCTGCACGATGTTGAAGTGGATCGGGTCGATGCCCATCGCCTCGGCGATCGGAAACACCACGGGGATCAGCACGACCGCGGCGGGCAGGCCCTCCAGCACCATGCCGAACAGGCAGCTCATGACGGCGGTTCCCATCAGAAACAGCCATGGGTGCGTTTTCAGCGGTCCCAATAGCTGGCCGAGCAATTGCGGTACGCCGCTCACGCCCATCAGATATTGGTATACCGAAGCGACCGCGAGCAGGAACACCACTGCGGCGGTGAGGATCGCGCTGTCATAGGCTATTTTGCCCATCTCGCGCCAGGAGACGTTGCGGTAATAGAGCCTGGCGGCGAGAAAGGCGTAACCCGCAACCACCGCTCCGGCCTCGGTGGCGGTGATGATGCCGAGGATGAAGCCGGCGAGAATCACGAACGGCACCACCATCGGCACCGCCGCGTGCAACGCGGCGTGACCGAGGCGCTTGAGGCTTGGCCTGGAATCGACCGGCCAATCGTTCTGCCGCGCGCGGATATAAACCACCGCCATCAGGCACAGCATGATGACCATGGCCGGAACGAAGCCGGCGACGAACAGCGCGACCGCCGAGGTATTGGTAACCTGTGCGATCACGATCATGAAGATCGCAGGGGGCACCAGCATGCCCATCGCGGTGCCGGCGGCGATCAGCGAGGCTGAATCGCGCCGGTCGTAGCCGGCCCTGGTCAGTGGCGGCATCAGCGCCGAGCCGAGGGCGGAGACCTCCGCCATCTTCGATCCGCAGATGTCCGAGAAGAAATACGCCACCACGATCACCGACATGCCGAGCCCGCCCTTGACCCAGCCGATCAAAGCGCGGGCCAGCTCCACCAGCGCGTGGCTCATGCCGCAGCGCTCCATCAGATTGCCGGCAAACACGAAGGCGGGGATGGCGAGCAGCACCCAGCTTTGCGATCCCGAAACCAGCGCCGAGGAAAGCTGCTGCATCGGATAGCCGCCGATCCACAGTCCCGCGATGCCGGCGACGCCGAGCGCGAACACGATCGGCATCGAGAGCAGGATCAGGATAACGAAGACGGCGGCGACGGTCGCAAGCAGCATGAAAGGTCCGCCTCAGTGCTGGGGATCGCCGTGCGGCAGCGGCGAAACCATCATCGCGAAACCATAAATCGCGATCAGGATGCCGCCGGCCACGGAAGAGGCGTAGAGCCAGGCGAGATTGATCTGAAGCCCCGGCGTCGCCAGCGTGCGGTTGAGCAGGCAGAGCCTGAAGCCGTAATACGCCACCAGCAGGCCGAAACCCACGATGAGCGCGTGATTGAAGCGGTGGATCCAGAGCTGCGCGGTCTCCGGCAGCCGATGCACGAACACCGCAAGGGCGAAATGCGAGCGCGACTGGATGCCGATCGCGGCACCTATCAGCGTCAGCCACGCCAGCGAGAGTTCGCCGACTTCCTCGACCCAGGTGAACGGCACCGGGTCGACATCAAGCCAGTCGGTGATGGCGCCGACGAAATAGCGCAGGATGACGCCGACCAGGAGATTGACGATGGCAAGGGTGATCAGCGCCGTGACCGTGAATTTCGGGACGGCTGAGAGCAGACGCAGCATGCGCAATGGAATTCCGGCAATGATGGGGGGCAAGCGGCCGAAGGCCGGCTGAGGATCCGGCTCCGGCGCGCCCGGTAAAGTCAGACCTTGAAGCCTTCGATCTCGTCCCACAAGGCGCCGTACTGGCCTTTGTAGGCCGGCCATATCTTCTGTTGCGCCACTTTCTTGAATTCCTCGACATTGGCTTCGACCACGGTCATGCCGAGCGGCTCAAGTTCCTGCTTGGCTTTCGCGAAATTGTCGACCGACTCGGTCGCCTCGCGGATCTTTTCCTGCGCGGCGCGGGCAAGATCCATGACCAGCTTCTGCTGCTGCGCCGTCAGCCCATTCCAGATTTCGAGATTCATCACCGCGTTGGTCGGGCCGTAATTGTGATAGGTGAGGGAGGCGTATTTCGACACCTCGTAGATCTTCAGCGCCTTCATGTTGACGACCGGCAGATCGCCGCCGTCGATGACGCCCTGCTTGGCGGCGGTGATAACCTCGCCATACGCCATCGGCACCGCGTTGCCGCCGAGCCCGTTGATGGTGTCGCCGAAAATCTTCGCCTGCTGCACGCGGATTTTGAGGCCCCGCAGGTCCCTCGGTTCGACGATCGGCTTCTTCGCGGTCCAGAAATGCCGGAAGCCGTAATCGAAATAGCAGAGTACCTTGAGCTTGTACTTGTCCTCGATTTCCTGGCTGAGCTTGTCGCCGATCCGCCCATTGAGCATGGCGTAGGCCGAGGTGTAATCCTTCACCAGATAGGGCACCAGCAGCGCGCCCATTTCCGGAAACACGGTGGCGGCGGCGCCGGCCGGGCTGCCCATCGCGATGCTGCCGGATTTGACCGCGTTCATGATCTCCAGCTCCTGCGGGATCAGGGTCTTGCCGAAGAACTGCATCTCGAGCGCGCCGTTTGATCGCGCGGTCAGCTCCTTCGCCATCCAGTCGAACGCGACCGCGGCCGATTCCGGGACCGCGTTGATGTGCGCGAATACCAGCTTCTTCGGCGAACCCTGCGCGAAGGCGGGCGCGCGGCCGGTGGCGAGAATACCGGCCATGCCGGCGCCCGCGCCCAGGAGCGTGCGGCGATTGAGCGAGACGCGGCTCGTCGGAGCTGCTGACATGGGGATTCCTCCAAAATTGTTTTTTTGTTGTGGTCTGGTTTGTTGCCGTCCGGCGGCCGGCAAGGGGAACGCCGGCCAATCCGGCCGCAAGCTTACAGCATAGCGGTCGCGTTGCCAGTGCGATGTTGGAGGCTTGTTCGCCGCGGCAACCTTGCGCGCGCCCGCACAACCTGATCGCGAATATGTGCTTGTGTTGACGGCGGTCGGCCGCGAGTTGTCGCGGCAGGACGGCGCGCTCGATCTATGGCGCGTCAGGCTTCTGGTTCAGACGCCGCACTTCCCAGGGCAGAATGACCTGGCGAAAGATCACCGGATCCGGCCACGTACCGGCGGTGCGACCCATATGCCCGCCAACCGGGTTGATCCAGGCCTCGCGCGGCCCGCTGCCGCTGTTGACGAGAAGTTCGAGATCATCAATGGGCACCTGTGTATCCCGCGTTCCACCGACCACCAGGATCGGCGCGGTCGGTTTGCCCAGCAAGTCCTGGGCCTGCAGGGACATCCTGGGCAGGAATGCAATCAACTCGTCGGCGGATTTCAGACCGTACACGAACAGGCTGGCCGGAAGCAGGTCGAACAGATATTCGCGGGTGTAGATCCGGCCCCGAAAGAAATCCGGCTGGAAGGTGCGGTGGATCGGCGGCGACTGGGTAACGGCGCCCGCGAGGCGTTTGGCCTCGGTGTGCGCGAGCTTGGCGGCCCAGTAGGCGCCAAAGCTCTGGCCGTGAACGAGGATGCGGTTCTTGTCGATCTCCGGCCGTGTCGCGAGGTAATCAAGCACGCGCGAATACATCCGATCGGAGGTCTCGTCGGCCTTGAGCGGTGCCTGCCCGGTGCCGGGATTATCAACCGCAATGAATCCGACGCCTTCGGCCAGCGCCGCCGCATAGGTCTCGGCGACCGTTTCCTTGCGGCTGTCCAAACCCGAAATCGCCAATACCAGCGGCACCGGGCGCTTGGCGTTGGCAGGCAGCCGCAGGTAGCCGACGATTTCCTTGCCTTCAAAGGGGATGCGCACGACTTCGAGCGGCGGATCGAAAAACCGGGCATGCTGCAGGTAGGCATCGATGGCCCGCTGATACGCCGCCTGCTTGCCGGCGGAAGTCGGCGCCGGCCATTGCCCGAAATAATAAAGCCGCCAGGCGCGGACGAAGTTTGCGTCAGCCTCCTTCGGGTCGCTCGCCGCCTTCGCTTTTGCCATGTAGCCGTCGGCGACCGCGCTCCAGGCGGCGGCCCATTCATCCGGATTGCGGCTGCGGATGCGGCCGAGCGCTTCGCCGGCGTCAGCGGGCTGGATGCCCAACACCGGATAGGCGCCGGTCTGTGCCCGCGCGAGCGTCTCGGTTTTGATCTCGTCGATGGTGCGGTCCGCGGTCTGCGCCGACACGGTCTCGCTGACAAAGCAGGTCAGCGCAGAAAACAAGATCAGTGAGAATGCACGCATGGTTTCCCGAACTTCCCCTTCGAAGGCGGGCGATTATGGGCATGCCAAGGTGAGGTGGACAAGCCCCTTAAGCCGGACCGGCGCATAGCAGCGCTCAGCCTTCCAGCAGCTCCTTGATACGGCGCTGCAGCTGGCGCTTTTTCTTTTCGCTTCTGCGCAGCCGCTCGGCAAGGTCGGAGCCGGGCAGTTCGGATGAAGATTCCGAACTGAAGGCGACGCCGACGAAATTGTCGCGCCACCAGATGATCCTGGCGAGGAAGGAGCGTCCCTTTCGTGCGATCGTCAGCAGGATCTGCTGTTTCGGGAGCCTGACGTCGCTACTGAATTCGAGATGGGCGCCGTTTTCGGAGATGTTGCGGACGACGCAATCTCGGGATCCGCCGCGTTCATCGATCTCGGCGACCCCGCCATAAATAACCTTGTCGCGCGCGCTCTGGCGTCGGTCCAGCATCGAGAAACTCCCAATAAAGAGGCAGACTTTTACGCGGCTTTGCCGGTCGTGGAAGCCCGGGGCAGGCAAAATGCGCCGTTAACGTAAACTGATGTTGGACCGGGAGGACCGGAATTGACGGGGTTTTGCGCGATCAGGGGGACTTACGCCGCGGTTTCGCGCAATCCGCGTGCGATTTCCTTCTGCGCGTCGAATTCGCGCCGCCGCCGCGCCAGCTCTTCGGCGCTCAAGGCCGCGACATTGTTATAGTCGCGCTTCCAGGCGGCATCCGCGCTCCAGCGCAGCGGCGACTGCACCGTGGTTTGCGCGGAAGGCGCGGTTTCCAGCACGCGCAGCGCGAGCTCAAGGGTAAACGCCTGCGAGTCCACATCGTGCGGCTTGCCGGCTGAATTGCCGAGCGGAAAATCCGAGAACAGAAACCGCGGCACCGCGGCGTACTCGACGATGTCCTTGGCGCAGCCCATCACGACCGTGGAAATGCCGTTGGCCTCCAGATGCCGGGCGACCAGGCTGATGGTCTGGTGGCATACCGGACAGTTCGGCACCAGCACCGCGGCGTCGACCTCGTCGGCCTGGCAGCGGGCGAGAATTTCGGGTGCATCGGTTTCGATCGTGACGCGATGGCTGCGGTTGGTAGGTGCGCCGAAAAAACGCGGCGCGACTTCGCCGATTCGTCCCTCGCGCTTAAGCCTCAGCAATTGCGGCAGCGGGAACCAGGTGCCGCTGTCGTCGGCCGAGGTGTGCACGCGGTCATAGGCGATGTGCGAAATCCGCAATTCGTGCGGCTTCGAGGTATCGCCGTCGTAGACCGAATAGAATTTGGCGCCGCCATTGTATTTGGCGCCGGGACCTTGATCGCCCTTGGCGGGATCGAACGGCGCCGCCGTCGTGACGATGGCGATGCGGGATTGGGCGAGCGGCTTGCGCAAGGGCTGGAACGGCGCATCGACATGGTGGGCCCAGCGATAGGGCGTGGTGTAGCCGATCGCCGCGTAATATTCCCGGGTGCGCGCCATATAGGGAATGGGCGCGTCGTCGTCGGGCGCAAAGCCAGACTGGTCGTCCGAAGCTGCCGTCATGTTCTCACGCTCCCATAGACGTGCCATCATTGCAAAGTAGCTAGACTGCCGGGTTCCCGTGTCAAGCAGGGTCTGCCGAGGACAGGACTGCAATGCAAATGCTCTGGGCTCCGCGGGCCGCGCTTTGCGCCGTGGTCGTGACGCTCTGCTGGCCGGTAGCGGGGGCGGCGGCTGAGGAGGCGGCGCCGGCGCAAACCGGTGGCGCGATCGCGACGCCGAGCGTGGAAGAGCCGGCGACGCCCGGCGATGCCAGCAAGGGTGCGACGCAGAAGCCCGCGGCGGACGGGCGGGAGGCCGATACCAGACAGGCCGTGTGCCTGATGATCGAGGCGGCGGCGAAGGCCAACGATTTGCCGCTTGAGTTCTTCGCGCGCGTGATCTGGCAGGAAAGCCGTTTCCAGTCCGATGCCGTGGGCCCGCTCACGCGCCGCGGCGAGCGCGCGCAAGGCATCGCGCAGTTCATGCCGGGCACTGCGAGCGAACGCCGTCTGCTCGATCCGTTCGATCCAGTACAGGCGCTGCCGAAATCCGCCGAATTCCTCAACGAATTGCGCAACCAGTTCGGCAATCTCGGGCTGGCCGCGGCGGCCTACAATGCCGGACCGCGGCGGGTGCAGGAATGGCTCGCGGGCACAGGGGCGATGCCGCAGGAGACGCGCCATTACGTCGCTGCCATTACCGGCTCCACGGTCGATGAATGGGCCGCGGCCGGCAGGAACGGCAAAATGCCCGACCGCGGGAGGTATGCCGGCTGTCACGAATTGATGGCGCTGCTCAAGCGCGCGCCGAATTATTTTGTCACCGAACTCGAGCAGCATGTGCAGCTCGGCGCTGTCCGGCCCTGGGGCGTGCAGCTTGCCGGCGGCTTTGACCGCGACCAGGCGCTGGCGATGTATTCCCGCGCGATGACGCGATTGCGCCCGGTGATCGGTGATCAGGATCCAAGCCTGCTCACCTCGGTGTTCCGCAACCGGGGCACCCGCATGTTCTATCAAGTGCGGATCGGCACCGACACGCGCCCGGCTGCCGACGATCTCTGCAACCGGATTCGCCGCGCCGGCGGCGCCTGTTTCGTGCTGCGCAACATGAATGTCAGCGGGTGAGGCGTGGTCTCCGGCACGCTCCCGATGCTTTCACCGGAGGTTTGCGAATTGCAGCCAAGGCGCATTGCGGTACTCTCTCCGGAAAAAACGCGCAATCGGGGAAACGGCATGAATTTGCCCGCGAGGTCGGCCTTGATCGCCTGGCTTGTCGGCGCGACGGCCCTTGTCGCCACCGCAAGCGGCAACGCCGCCGAATTTCCGGCGCGTCCGATCAGGGTTGTCGTTCCCTATGCCGCGGGCGGTCCGACCGACGTTCTCGGCCGGATGGTGGCGGAATTTCTTGGCAGGGATCTCGGGCAGGCGGCGTTTGTCGAGAACAGACCGGGGGCCCAGGGTGCGATCGGCGCCGAAACGGCGGCGCGCGCCGACCCCGACGGTTATACCCTGCTGGTCGTGGCCGGCTCGATGATCGTGCTCAATCCGTTGCTGTACAAGAAACTGTCCTACGATCCGGCCCGGGATTTTCGCATGCTGGCGTTGATCACCGAGGTGCCGGTGGTGATGGAGGTCCATCCCTCGGTGCCGGCAAGGACGGTCGCGGAATTCGTGGCCTACGCCAAACAAAATCCGGGCAAGCTCTCCTTCGGTTCGGCCGGAACGGGAGGCACCATTCACCTGGCCGGCGAAATGTTCAAGCAAATGGCCGGCATTGAGATGACCCATGTGCCCTATAAGGGCGCCGCGCCCGCGCTGACCGATCTCCTGGCGGGTAACATCCAGGTCATGTTCGACGCCGTGGGCACGGCCCTCCCGTCGGTGCGATCGGGAACGCTGCGGGCGCTGGGCGTAAGCTCGGCGCGCAGGAATTCCGATCTTCCGGACGTTCCGACCATTGCCGAGAGCGGTTATCCCGATTACCTCGTCAGCGTCTGGTTCGGTGTCGCCGCGCCCGCCAGGGTGCCGGATAACATCGCGCAAATCCTGCAAGGCAGCCTTGACCGGGCGATGAATGATGATGCGTTCCGCGCGTCACTGGAGAAGATAGGCTATTCGGTGCTACGACCGCGGAGCAGGGCTGCTATCACGGAATTTATCGATGCCGACCGGGCACGGTGGTCCGATGTGATCAGGGTGCGGCACATTTCATTGGATTGAAGCATGGTTCGAGAGAGCGAAATTCGTGAGGGCGAACTGGCCGTCGAGATGCCGCCGGCTCGTGACGCCGGCCTTGTCTTCATCGGCCGCATCCGCACGCCCTGGTCCTCGCGCGAGGATACGCCGCGGCAGGGGAGCTTTGACGGTCCGGTCTGCCGGCTCGAAATCTTCGAGCCATGGGTGCCGGCGCTGAAAGGCGTCGATTTCTACGAACATCTCGAAGTGATCTACTGGCTGCATCAGTCGCCGCGCAATCTCGTGCTGCAAAGCCCGAAGAACAACAAATCGACCCGCGGCACGTTCTCGCTTCGCTCGCCGGTGCGGCCGAATCCAATCGGCACGTCGATCGTCAGACTGGTCGGCATCGAGGGCAACACGGTCCTGGTGCGGGGGCTGGATTGCCTCGACCAGACGCCGCTGATCGACCTCAAGCCCGACCGCTGTGAGTTTTCGCCGCTGGCGGCGCAGAAGCGCGGGGATTTTGAAAGAGAGTGATCTTTCCGTCATTCCGGGATGGTCCAAGGGACCAGACCCGGAATGACGCTCTCACCCCTTCAGCGCCGCCACGAGTTTCGCCGCATTTTCCTCCAGCACCTTGCCATCTTCCTTGCGGCTCGCCGGCGGCAATAGCGCCACGCCATCGTGGCGCGGCATCACGTGCATGTGCAGATGAAACACCACCTGGCCGCCGGCATGTTCATTGAATTGCTGCACGGTGATGCCGTCGGCCGCGAATGCGGTCATCGCGGCGCGCGCGATTTTCTGGGCGACGCGCGCGACATGGGCGAAATCCTCTGGGCTGATATCGAGGATGTTGCGGGCCGGCGCCTTGGGGATCACCAGCGTATGCCCGCCACAGCGCGGCATGATGTCGAGAAAGGCCAGCGTGTGCTCGTCCTCATACACCTTGTAGCAGGGGAATTCGCCGCGCAGGATCTTTGCGAAGGGGTTGTTGGCGTCATAGGCGGGCATGAGGGCTCCTGAATCCGGTTCTACTCGCTGGCTGGCTCGTCGGCCGCTTTGCGAAACGGTCCGGCCTCGGTGAGTTCGCGCGCGGCCTCCGCTACATAGGCGCGCTCGCGCTTGAGATATTCTGCTATCGCGCGGCGCAGGCCGGGGTCGGCGATGTAATGCGCCGAATAAGTGGTTTGCGGCAAGTAGCCGCGCGCGATCTTGTGCTCGCCTTGCGCGCCGGCCTCCACGGTTTTCAGGCCGCGCGAAATGGCAAAATCGATCGCCTGATAGTAGCAGACCTCGAAATGCAGGAAGGGATGATGCTCGATCGCGCCCCAGTTGCGGCCGAACAGCGTGTCGGAACCGATGAAATTGATGGCGCCGGCGATCCAGCGGTTATTGCGCCTCGCCATGATCAGCAGCACGTCGTTGGCCATGCTCTCGCCGATCAGCGAGAAGAAGGCGCGGGTGAGGTAGGGCCGGCCCCATTTGCGCGAGCCGGTCTCCATATAGAAGGCAAAGAACGCGTCCCAGGCGTCCTCGGTGATGTCGCTGCCGTTGCGGGCGTGGATCGTGATGCCGTTGGCCAGGGCGTCGCGCCGCTCGCGCTTGATTGCCTTGCGATGGCGCGAATTGAGGGTGGCGAGGAAATCGTCGAAACTCCGGTAACCCTGGTTGTGCCAGTGGAATTGCTGGTCGGTCCGCTGCAGGAATCCGTGTTTGGCGAGCAGTTTCCATTCCGCCTCGCGCGCGAAGGTGACGTGCGCGGATGAGGCTTTGGTCGCCTCGCACAGCGCGATCAGACCGCTTGCGAGCATGGTGCCGATTTCATGCTTGTCGACGTCATCGCGGATCAGCAGGCGAGGGCCGGTGGCCGGCGTAAAGGGAACCGAGGCCTGCAGCTTCGGGTAATAGTGTCCGCCGGCGCGCTCATAGGCATCGGCCCAGCCGCGGTCGAAGACGTATTCGCCCTGCGAGTGCGATTTCAGATAGCAGGGCACGATGCCGGCGATGATGCCGTCGCGCCGGGCGAGCAAATGGCGCGGTCCCCAGCCGGTCCGCGCGCAGGCCGACCCGGACGCCTCCAGTGCCGATAAAAATGCATGCGAAACGAATGGGTTATAGGAGTACTTTAAACCAGCGCAGGAGTTATTGGGGGAACCAGATAGGGCCAATGTGTCCAGGCGATCGAGGCTGTCGGGATCCGGAACGGGATTGGCGCAGGCGTCCCAATCCTCAGCCGGGATCTGGCTGATGGACGAGACCGCTTCGAGCGTTATTTCGGATGAATCCATCGATGATTTGAACCGGCCACGCGTTACGATCAGCCATCGTACATGGTGACCACGCTACTAAAGATCGGGCATTGCGCTTTCGACTTCAAGGGCGCGGGTTCCGCCGATTTGAAGGTTTGGCACCGGGCGGAACTTACGGCCGGAAACCTTCGAAGATCATCTGATCGGCGTAGCGGGCGGCGCGCTCGCGTTGCTCCGGTGTCCGCACCGTCCACGTCAGGAGCGGCAGGCCGAAAACATGGCGCGCGATCCAGGGCGCCGGCGCCGGCAAATCATTCACCGAATAAGCCACGAAATGCGGCCGGGTTTGGAACGCGTGCCTGAGATGTCGCATGCCCTTCCGCTGGGCCGCCGTGGCCTGCGGCCAGTCGGCTTCGCCGTAGATGCGTTCGGCAACAATGCCACGGGGAAGCTCCGGCATCGTCTCGCGCAGCGCCTTAACCTGGTCCGGGTCGAACGACATTCCCGCCACCGGTCCGGGATAGGTGCCCAGCACTTCCGCCATCCGGGTTACCAGTTTGCGGTTGCCGTCAAAATGGCTCTTCAACTCGATCACGATCGGGACGCGTCCCTTCACCAGCGTGCAGAGATCGGAAAGCGACATCATCCGCTCCGGCGTATCCTTGAACCTGACCGCCTTGAGCGCTGCCGCGGTCATGCCGAGCAGGGCGCCGGAACCTTCGGTGAGGCGGCCCAGCGCGTCGTCATGATGCACCATGGCCTCGCCGTCGGCGGTGAGCTGGATATCGCATTCGATACCGAAATTACCATCGATCGCGGCAAGCGCCGCGCCCGGCATATTCTCGATGATACCGCGCGCGCGGTCGTGCAGGCCGCGATGGGCCACCGGCCGCGCCGTCAACCAGCCGGATGCGCGCACCCCGCGCAACTCCGCTTTAAGAGACTTCGAACAGCCCTTCGACCTCGACCGCCGCATCTGACGGCAGTGCTGCGACGCCGACCGTGGTGCGGGCATGGCGGCCCCTGTCGCCGAAGGCCGCGACCATCAGGTCGGAGGCGCCGTTGAGCACTTTCGGCCCATCGAGAAAATCCGGGGCCGAATTGACAAAACCGCCGAGGCGGACCACCCGGACCACCTTGTCGAGGTCGCCGAGCGCGGCCTTGATCTGCGCCAGGAGATTGATGGCGCAACCGCGTGCTGCGGCGTTGCCTTGCTCCACGGTGACGCCGGCGCCCAGCTTGCCCTTGGCGATCAGCTTGCCATCCGGGTTGACGCAAACCTGGCCGGATACGAACAGCAGGTTCCCGGTGCGCACGAAACCGACGTAATTCGCCACCGGGCTTGGCGGCTCATGCAAGACGATGCCTTGGGCCGCAAGTTTCTGTTCGACTGTACCCGCCATGTTTCGTCCCCGTGTGATTTTGACCAGCACTCGAACCAAAGTCCGGTCGAGCCAGCTTTGTTTCGCGCATCGTGCCGCCACTTGCAAGCGAGGGCAGTATGGTGGCGGAAATGCCAAAAAACATGGCAATCCGTCGGTAAATCATACTTTTCCGTGATGTGGCCGCAGTTGCGGCGCAATGGAGCGGTGAATAATGTGACGAAACCCAGAGCATGATCCGGAAATGCGGGAACCGGCTTTCCGAAAAGATCATGCTCTAGCCTAAGGAAAAAACATGGCCCGCTCATTCCGGATTTTGCCGCGTGATGCCAAATCGTTGGCGCGGACGCTCGCCGTGGTCGCGATGGCAACGGGGGTCGCCGCCGGTAACGCCGATGCCGCTGCAAGCGGGGCGTTTCTCCCGCATCAGGCGCTCTACGAACTCAGCCTGATGAAGTCGCGTGGTTCCAACTCGATCAACAGCGCGCGGGGACGCATTCTCTATAATTTTTCCGGTAGTGCCTGCGAAGGCTATACCTCCGAATTCAGGCAGGTGTCCGAGATGGACAGCGGCGAGGGCAAGGTGACGCTGAGCGACCTGCGCTCGACGTCGTGGGAAGATGGCGACGGCAAAAGTTATCGATTCAAGATCGATTCGCGCATGAACGAGGCCGACTCAAGCCCGGTCGATGGGGTAGCGGAGCGGACCGGCGATCACATCACGGTCAAACTGAAGCAACCCCAAACCAAGACGTTCACGCTCGACGGCTCGACGGTGTTTCCGACCGAACAGATTCAGCGCATCATCGCCGCCGCGAAAGACGGCAAATCAGTGCTCGAGCTCACGGTCTATGACGGCTCGGACAATGGCGAAAAGGTCTACAACACCCTTTCCGTGATCGGGCAACCGATACCGGGAGACCGCACCATCGCCGCACCGGACCCTTCCACCGAAAGCGGCGCCATGAAATCGATGACGCGGTGGCCGGTGACGGTCAGCTATTACGACCGCGACGCCCGGGCCAATGACGGCGAGCAGACACCGGTCTATGCGATGTCGTTCGAGCTGTTCGAGAACGGCGTCTCGCGGGCGCTGGTGCTCGACTACAACGACTTTGTGATTTCCGGCGCCTTGGGAAAATTCGACGTCAAGGATTCCAAGCCGTGTAAGACGGCGGAAGCGCCGAAGTAGCCCGTCGGGGCGAGTTCGTGGCCCGGATGAGCGAAGCATTCATGGGCGCGGTCTGCGCGTGCTCCTGTTCAGCAGGAGCACCACGGAAAATTGGATAGCGGCAATAACGAGTGGCCCGGCGCATTTCCCCGTATCATGCTGAAACAGACCGATTCCCGCATCCAGCAATTGTATGACGCCCGCGAGCGTGCCCAGGATCAGCAACGCCGCCGTCGCACGGTTGTAGATCGCCGCCAATGTAATCAAAGCCAGAGGAATGGAGCGCGCCGCTGCGTACATGGCGAATAGGGACGACGACTCCGTCGGAACATAGCCAGCCGGCAGCACGGATTGCGGACTGATGAGTCCCGCGATGGAAAAGCCGCTCGCGACCAACACATTGATCGCCGTAACCAGCGAAACCAGCCACATCACCCTTGTTGTTGTCATTGATATTGTTGTCATCGATCGAGCTTCCTGATCGCGGTGCCTTTGGCGCGGCATAAATAGGGTCGTTCAGCCACCACAGGACCCGTCACATCCGCAGAGATTTCGCGCCGGCCCTATCGTGCGGAGGGAAAAACCTGTATCGGACGAGGATCATGAACAAAACAGAATTCGATTCATGGACTCAATCGATAATGTTCATATTCGCCGCCTCGACCTGACGCTGCTGATCGTGTTCGAAATGCTGCTGAAGAAGCGCAACATGAGCGCGGTTGCTGCCGAAATGGGGCTGACCCAATCCGCCGTCAGCCACGCGGTCGGGCGTCTGCGATCGGTATTCGACGATCCGCTCTTTGTCAGGAAGGGTGCCGGCGTAGAGCCTACGGCGCGCGCGCAGCTCCTTGGTCCTCCGCTGGCCGAGGCTCTTACCGGCATACGCGATGCGGTCCAGATCGGGCGGCGCTTCGACCCCGGAACCGCCACGCGCCAATTCACCGTGGCGGCACCTGATACTGTGGTTGCAAAGATCGCGCAGGTGGTTCTGGCCGAATTGGCTCGGACAGCCCCTCACTGCCAGATCATGTTTCGCACTTTCAGCCACGAGAGCGCGGCCGCCGCGGTCGTTGCCGGGGACGTCGACCTGGCCGTGGGAGTGTTCCTCGATTCGCCAAGGAGGACGGTGAGCAGGCCCGTTGCCTATGAGACGTTCCGCGTGGTCGCCAGGCGCGATCATCCGCGCATTACCGGAACGCTCGACCTCGACACCTATTGCTCGCTCGACCATATACTGGTCTCGCATGATCGCGATGCGCGCGGTACGGTCGACATGGCCCTCGGCGGCCTCGGCCGCCGGCGCCGGATTACGGCGGTTATGCCGCAAATGTTGCTCGCCTTCGCCGCCGCAAGCCAGTCCGAGGCGATCATCACTGCGCCGCTCAGTGCCTGCCTTTACGCAGCATCGCTGTTTCCGCTGACGCTCCACGAGCCGCCACTGGCCATTCCCAGCTTCGAACTCACATTGCTGCGCCATCGCGATGGGCTGGCCGATCCAGCCATCACCTGGCTCGCCAGGTTGGTCACGGCGGCTTTCTCTCTCTAATGCGGCTTTTCCGGCCCATCATAGGCAATGCCCCGGATCACGGCAGCATCGCCGAACTTCTTGCGCAGGTCGTCGATGGCGCGTTCGGCGTGGGCGGAGCGGCGGTCCAGCATGTCGGTGTCGTCGGCCTGCGATCCCGGCCGCAGCGCGCTGACGCCGGCGCCCATCAGGCGAAATGCGGTGCCGTCGATCTCCTTCGCCAGCATCTCCCTCGATACCGCGAAAATTTTTGCCGCCAGCTGCGTCGGCGCGTGAATTGATTGCGAGCGGGTACGCTGCCGGAAATCGGCGGTCTTCAGCTTCAGCGTGATGGTCGATCCCGCAAGTTCGCTGCTCTTGAGCCGCGACGACACCTTCTCCGACAGCCGCCACAGCGTCTTTTCGAGGGTCGCAAAATCGCGGATGTCGTTCTCGAAGGTGGTCTCGCTGGAAATGGTTTTGGCGTCGCGATCGGGCACCACGCGACGATCGTCGATGCCGCGCGCCAGCCGCCACAACCTGCGGCCCTCCGCTCCAAACTGCTTCATCAACTCGTTCTCGTCGGCGCGCTGCAGGTCGGCAATGGTGCGAAAGCCGCGCTGGATCAGCCGTTCCTGGGTCGCAGGCCCGACGCCGAAGATGAAGCCGACCGGCTTGTCCGCCAGCATTCCACGCGCCTCATCCTGATCGAGCGCGGCAAAGCCGCGCGGCTTGTCCATGTCGGAAGCGATCTTGGCCAGGAACTTGTTGCAGGAAAGACCGACGGAAACCGTGATGCCGATGTCTCGCTCGACCTCGCGGGCGAAACGCGCCAGCACCTTGGCAGGGATCATGCCGTGAACGCGCTGGGTGCCGCCGAGATCCAGGAATGCCTCGTCGATCGAAAGCGGCTCGACCAGCGGCGTCAGCGCCTGCATCGCGCGGCGCACCTCGCGGCCGGCCCTGACATATTTGGCCATGTCGGGCCGGATGACGGTAGCGGAGGGGCACAGCGCCAGCGCTTTAAACATCGGCATGGCCGAGCGGACGCCGAAGGTGCGGGAGATGTAGCACGCCGCGGAGACCACGCCACGCTTGCCGCCGCCGATGATGACAGGCTTGTCGGCAAGCTCAGGGTTGTCGCGCTTTTCCACGGTCGCGTAGAACGCGTCGCAATCGATGTGGGCGAGGGTGAGCGACGGCAACGCGTGGTGACGAACAAGGCGAGGCGAACCGCATTCGCCGCATCGCCTGGCTGCGTTGTCCAGATCGTGGAGGCAGTCCCGGCAGAAGCAGGTGGATCCCTCCATTGAAGCTGTCACGGCACGTCGCGCTCCCATTTTGGATCGTTCAGCGCCTGGTGAGCGGCGGCAATATTGGTGGGGTGAAGCTGCGAGGCCGCCGCGAACGCCTTCACGGTCGCGTCATCGCGCATCACGAAATCGAGCACGCTGGCGAGAAAATGCGGATTGGCGGCGGCGGTACGCAGGGTCTCCGGGCCGATCCCGCTTTCGGCCAGGAAAAGGCCCAGGCGCTCAGGATCGCCGGCGACAAAAGAAAGCGCCTGAATTGCAACGATTTCAGCTACTTCCCGAGGGTTGTGAGTGGGTTTTCTCAACGGATGTGTTTGCCTTTCCGTAACTTATGGTCTCTATTTTAGAACCATCATGCCCGAGTCTGCGGAACGTGTTCAAGCAAGTGGAAACCACTTCGCATAAAGATCGCACTGGGGCTTAACGGGTTAGAGCGAATCTGGCGCTAGTTTGATTTCACTTTTTGGCACCCTCGGGAGCGGCGTCCGATGCACCGCCTGCCGGGTCTGTATTGCGGGAATTGGAGGGGCGGGATGGCAAAAACCGTCCTGATCGTGGAGGACAACGAGCTCAATATGAAGCTCTTTCGCGATCTGCTCGAGGCGCATGGCTACCAGACTTCCGGCACCAGCAACGGTTTCGAGGCGCTTGACCTTGTGCGCAAGCTTCGCCCCGATCTGGTCCTGATGGATATCCAGCTTCCCCAGGTCTCGGGTCTCGAAGTGACGCGGTGGATCAAGGACGACCCGGAGTTGCGATCCATTCCGGTCGTCGCGGTCACGGCATTCGCGATGAAGGGTGACGAGGAGCGCATCCGCGAAGGCGGCTGCGAGGCCTATCTGTCCAAGCCGATCTCGGTCGGCAAGTTTATTGAAACCGTCCGACGATTCATCGGATAGGGAGAGTTAGATGTCCGCGCGCATTCTGGTCGTCGACGACGTCCCCGCCAACGTCAAGCTGTTGGAAGCGCGGCTTTCGGCCGAATATTTCGATGTCCTGACCGCGTCCAACGGTGCGGAGGCGCTGGCGGTCTGCGCGCGTGCCGAATGCGACATCATTCTGCTCGACGTCATGATGCCTGACCTGGACGGCTTTGAGGTTTGCCGCCGGCTGAAGTCCAATCCGGCGACGCATTTCATTCCGGTGGTCATAGTGACGGCGCTGGACAGCCCGGCCGATCGCGTGCGTGGCCTCGAAGCCGGTGCCGACGATTTCCTGACCAAGCCGGTGTCCGACGTCGTGCTGATCGCGCGGGTGCGTTCGCTGACACGGCTGAAGATGATGACGGATGAGCTGCGCATGCGCGCCATCACCTCGCTCGAGATCGGCGTGCAGGCGCCCGAGCGCAGCGCCGTGGCCGACACCGGGAAGGGCGGCCGGGTCCTTCTGGTCGACGACCGGCCGTCGTCCTACGAGCGGCTGGCGCCGGTGCTCAGCACCGAGCATACCGTCGATGTCGAGAGCAATCCTGCGGAAGCGCTGTTTCACGCCGCCGACGGCGACTACGATCTTCTGATCGTCTCGCTCGGCCTTGATAATTTCGATGGCTTGCGGCTCTGCAGCCAGGCGCGCTCGCTGGAGCGGACCCGGCACGTGCCGATCCTCGCGATTGCCGACGCCGACAACAATACGCGGTTGCTCCGGGGCCTCGAGATCGGCGTCAACGATTATCTGCTGCGACCGGTCGACAAGAACGAGTTGCTGGCCCGCGCGCGCACCCAGATCCGCAAGCGGCGCTATACCGACCATCTGCGCGACAATGTGCAGAACTCCATCGAGATGGCCATTACCGATGCGCTGACCGGCCTGCATAACCGCCGCTACATGGAGAGCCATCTGGGCACGCTCGCCGAGCAGGCTTCAAGCCGCGGCAAGCCGCTGGCGCTGATGATGCTCGACATCGATTTTTTCAAATCGATCAACGACAATTACGGTCACGACGCCGGCGACGACGTGTTGCGCGAATTCGCGGTCCGGGTTCGCAAGTCGATCCGCGGTATCGATCTCGCCTGCCGCTATGGCGGCGAGGAATTCGTCATTGTGATGCCGGAAACCGACTTGCACGTCGCGGGCATGGTGGCGGAACGGTTGCGGCGTTCGATCGCCGGCGAGCCGTTCGCGGTCAACAAGGGCGCAAAACGCATCGAGGTGACGATCTCGATCGGCCTGTCGACCCTCGAACGCAAGGGCGAGGCCATTGCCGACGTGCTCAAGCGCGCCGACACCGCGCTCTACCGCGCCAAGCATGACGGCCGCAACCGCGTCGTGGCGAACGCGGCCTAGTCAAATTGCGGCGATCGAACCGCATGAGACGAAAACGGGGCCGAAAGGCCCCGCTGAAGTCAGCAGTATTCCGCAATCTTACTTGATCTTGGACTCGCGGAATTCGACGTGCTTGCGCGCGACTGGATCGTACTTCTTCTTGACCAGCTTGTCGGTCATGGTGCGCGAATTCTTCTTGGCGACGTAATAGAAGCCGGTATCCGCCGAGGAAACGAGCTTGACCTTGATGGTGACCGCTTTGGCCATGTGCAAAACCCTTGATGTCTGGAATCGGGCGCCGGCCCATAAGGGGGCGCATTCGCCGCGCAACCTAGCCTCGATCCGTCCAAAGTCAAGGATTTCGGGACCGAATTGACCCCGGATTCTTGCGATTAACCCTCAAAGAACCGGTTTTTCGGCCGCGGCAGGCCGAGATTCTCCCGCAGCGTCCGGCCCTCATATTCCGTCCGGAAAATCCCGCGTTTCTGCAGTTCCGGCACCACCTTGTCGACGAAATCCTCGAGGCCGGCGGGCAGGAACGGGAACATGATATTGAAACCGTCGCAGCCAAAGCCCGTCAGCCATTCTTCCATCTGGTCGACGATGATCTGGGGCGTGCCGACAAAGGACAGCCCGCCATAGCCGCCGACGCGCTGGGCGAGTTGGCGCACGGTGAGCTTGTCGCGCGCGGCGAGGTCGACGAGGCGCTGGCGGCCGCTCTTGGAGGCGTTGGTCTCGGGGATCGGCGGCAATTGCCCATCGGGATCGAAGCCGGACGCATCGGTCCCCAGTATGACCGAGAGCGAGGCGATGGCGCTGTCATAATGCACCCGGCTGTCGAGCAGAGCGCGTTTCTCTTTCGCCTCCTCGACGCTGTCACCGACCACGACAAAGGCGCCGGGCAGAATCTTCAGGCTATCGCGGTCGCGGCCGAGCTTGTCCATCCTGCCCTTGATGTCGGCATAGAGTTTTTGCCCGTCGCTGAGGCTGCCGCCGCCAGTAAAAACGGCTTCCGCGGTCTCCGCCGCAAGCTGCCGGCCGTCATCCGATGCCCCGGCCTGGACAATGACCGGCCAGCCCTGCACCGGGCGGGCGACGTTGAGCGGGCCGCGGACCGAGAGATATTTCCCCTTGTGGTTCAGCTCGTGCATCTTGTCGGGGTCGAAATAGAGGCCGCTCTCGACGTCCCTGACAAACGCATCGTCGGCGAAGGAGTCCCACAGGCCCGTCACCACGTCGTAGAATTCGCGCGCCCGCTTGTAGCGTTCGGCGTGCTCCATGTGGTCGTCGAGCCCGAAATTCAGCGCCGCGTCCGGATTTGACGTGGTGACGATGTTCCATCCGGCGCGGCCGCCCGAGATGTGATCGAGCGAAGCAAAGCGGCGGGCGACATGATAGGGCTCGTCAAAAGTGGTCGAACCGGTGGCGATCAGTCCGATGCGTTCGGTGACGGCGGACAGCGCCGACAACAGCGTGAACGGCTCGAACGAGGTGACGGTGTGGCTGCGCTTGAGCGCATCGATCGGCATGTTCAGCACGGCCAGATGGTCGGCCATGAAGAAAGCGTCGAACTTGCCGGCCTCGAGCTTCCGGATCAGCTGCTTGATATGGCCGAAATTGAAATTGGCGTCCGGCCATGCGCCGGGATAGCGCCAGGCGCCGGTGTGAATGCTGACCGGCCGCATGAAGGCGCCGAGCTTGAGCTGCCGTTTTGCCATTCGCGCCAATCCCGTGTTGATATGCCTGGACTGGAGATAGGGATGCCCTGGCACAATGGCATCACGCGCTCGCAAGAAGATTATTGCGATTTGGAAGTCGGTTCGGCGAGATTTATCCCTCAGTGTCATTTCCCGATGCGCCATTGCACATCGGGGGAATGATGGAGAAGAGACCTGAGCGAGCGCAAAAACAGCAAGAGCGAATTTATCCGCTACTCGAATAAATCTTATATCGTTGCACCCCTCACCATCGTCCGGCAATGATTAGGTCCTCGTGGTCAGGCGGCATCGGCCGCCTTAAATCCAAACGGAGCGTGTCATGACCAAGAAACTCGAAGGAAAAGTCGCGGTTGTTACCGGCGGCAGCGCGGGTATCGGATTGGCCGCCGCCAAACGTTTTGCCGAGGAAGGCGCCCACGTTTTCATTAGCGGACGCCGGCAGCCGGAACTCGACGCGGCCGTGAAGGAAATCGGTCATCAGGCGGTAGCCGTGAAGGCCGACGTCTCAAGTCTCGCCGACCTCGCGCGTCTCTTCGCTGCGGTAAAGGCCGCCAAGGGCCGCATCGATGTGCTGTTTGCGAATGCCGGCATCTATGAATTCACGCCGTTCGGGACCATCACCGAGGAGACCTACGACAAGATGTTCGACATCAACGTCAAGGGCACGTTGTTCACGGTGCAGCAGGCGCTGCCGCTCATCTCCAATGGGGGGTCGATCATTCTGACGGGATCGGTGGTTGGTTCGAAAGGCTTCGAAGCCGCCTCGATCTACAGCGCCACCAAGGCCGCAGTCCGCTCGTTTGCGCGAACCCTGACCACGGATCTGAAGGCCAGGAAAATCCGCGTCAATCTCGTTAGCCCGGGTCCGATCCAGACCCCCGGCCTCGACGTATTCGCCAGCGACGACGTGAAGAATGCCCTGAAGTCGGGCGTGCCGCTGGATCGTCTCGGCACCGCCGACGAAGTCGCCAAGGCCGTATTGTTTCTGGCGTCGGACGATTCCAGCTACGTCGCCGGTGTCGAGCTGTTTGTCGATGGCGGCACGGCTCAGGTGTGAGCGAATTGATTGCAAAAGGCGGCGCACCGCGCCGCTTTTTGGCGCGCTCAGGCGGGTTCGCCCAGCACATCCTTCTGCATCTTGCCGCCATAAAAGTGGAAAAACGGCACCGCGGTGTCGTGGCGCAGCGCGCCGCTGGCGAGGCGTTGCTCGAGCTCGTTCAGCACGTTTCTGGTCATGGGATGCAGATCGGCAAGCGGCTTCGAACCGATCTCGACCCAGACCAGCTCGACCAGCTCGGCATCGGCGTGGATGACGCCCTCGACGCGATGGGCAATGGCCGAAGCGTCGGCGGTGAAGAACCGGGTGTCGAAGCGTCGTACGCGGCCCGGAGGGGTGATCGCGCGCGCGATCAGGAACAGCCCGGACGGGTCTGGCAAGAGCCCGGCCTCGGTGAACGGCTTCCACGGCCCCTCGAGTGCGGACGCCGTGCCGTT
>Ga0073928_10002052_pt1 | contig 36294 bp, 25 predicted proteins | sample PaiPotPPA55metaG_FD_76969 | JGI IMG/M metagenome (GOLD analysis project Ga0073928, IMG submission 76969) | Iron sulfur acid spring bacterial and archeal communities from Banff, Canada, to study Microbial Dark Matter (Phase II) - Paint Pots PPA... ... | reverse complement strand
CGATTCCGAAAACCGCCTCTCCAGCGATTCGTCCAAACACTTCAAACTCTCCAGCCTCCAGTACTGTCCCGCCCGCGCCTCGCATAGATAGCGCCCCAGTTCGACGAACTTGGTGCCGCGATCCGTCTCTTTTCGCGGCTGCCAGGCCAGAAGTTAGTCAATCCTGCTCAGTACAAATACGGCGGTTATGGTGGTGCGCATTACGGAACCTCGACTAGCTGTTTGCCGACAAATACAGTCTGGTGACCCGCGAAGATGCTGGGAGCCACTTCCACTTCGTTCACATTTAAACGGGCTATTCGGCGCGTACGGCGTCATCTCGGGAAAAGTAGGACCACCGGGCGCCAGTGAAGCGTAGACCTCATCCGGCCTAGTCGAACTTAGTCGAACTAATGTCTGCGGAAATCCAGCGTCAGTGGCCAGCGGGCGGCGTCCAGTTCCAACCCCGCAACTTCCAACCTTTGCCTTTTGCGACTAAAGCTCCCACGTACTGAGGGTCGGGACGAAGAGAACGCAGACTCCAATCGACTCCGTCCGCAGTTTGCAGTCGCGCAGGCTCGCCCGGCGTGAGCGAAACTTGAAAGCTCTTGAGTGGGATCTGCAATCCCTCGCCGCTTGCCTTGATATATGCTTCTTTACGCGTCCAACAAAGAAAAAATCCTTCGTTCTGTAAAGCCGCGGGCAATTGCCGTAATTCCATAAGCTCTTGCGGCGAAAAGTAACGTTTGGCGATCTCCTCACCCGCGAAGGATCGGACCAACTCCACGTCGATTCCCAAATGGCGTCCGACGCTGAACGCAAGCAAAGCCATGCCATTAGAGTGCGAAACATTGAACTGAATCGATTGCTCTGATGGCTCCGTATGAACAGTCGGCTTGCCTTGAGGTCCATATCCGAATTCGATACCTTTTGGGTTCCGGTTCAGGTATCCGCCAAGCAGTTCGCGCAGCATTCCCCGGGTGGCAATAAAATGACGGCGGTCCCGCCGAAAGAAGAAGCGGTTCGCTCTGGCTTTCTCATCAGTTGACAGCGTTTCTTCAAGCTGACGAAGTAGGATCCCTTCCTCTGCGAGTTCGAGATAGGCACGCCAGACGTGAATCTCGTCCGCTGCAAGTTCAAGCCGTTCAGGGCGCGGCTCCCATTTGCTGAAATCGGACATAGCATGACTCTTCTGCATTCCGAAGATATCATCGTAACCTAATTGCTTCGTCAGTTCGTTGCGAACCCTCAGGTTTAAGATAATCTGAGAGAGCGACATTCCTCTATCGCAGCGCGGCCTTTAGGCCGCGACGCAAGCCGTCAGGTCGTTACGTGGCTGAATGCGTCTTCGACATGTTATGGGGCGCACGACTTGCCTTCGCGCCCGAAATGCTTGCGCTTCTTCCGCCGGATCATCACCCCGCCACTCGATGCAGTCTCTTGCGATTCATGCAGCCGCCGATACCCGCAGTGCGATTCGGACCGCGCTAACTCCACCAGCCGCGTTCGCAGCGGTTCCGCCGCGCTGTCCCTCATCAAAACTTCGTGCTGTCCTCGAATGAATGACTTGCCGCTGCTCGGTTTCGTGCCTTCCGATAAAATGTCGGCCATGTTCCCGTCTCTCCGGCACCTCATCGGCTGGATCGTCAGTGCCTTCAGCTCACGCCATGATCTCATCCTTGAGAACCTGCCCTACGCCAACAACTACTGACGCTGCGCGCGAAGCGACCGCGCCGTCGCCTGTCGGCAAGGCAGAAATTGTTCTGGGTAGTTTTGAGAAAGTTCTGGCAAGGATGGAAGAGACCCCTCATCTTGGTGATCCCGAGAACCGTAGTTGAGTGGCATCGCGCTGGCTTTCGGCTTTACTGGAAGTGGCTCTCCAGATCTCGGCGACTTGGAGGTCGCCAACCGGTAGACGAACAGATCCGAGTTTTGATCTTTCGCATGGCTGCAGAAAACCCGACGTGGGGAGCACCTCGAATCCACGGCGAATTACTGAAACTCGGCTTCAAGGTTTCCGAGCCGACCGTCTCACGCTGGCTGCGGCGGGCGCCTAGCAGCCCCGAAATCGGCAAGTGCTGGCTGACTTTCCTGCGCAACCACCGCGAGGCAATTGCGGCGATGGACTTCTTCACCGTGCCGACGCTCACCTTTGGAGTCTTGTACTGCTTCTTCGTGATCAGCCACGGTGGGAGGAAAATTCTGCACTGCAACGTGACCCGGAATCCAAGTGCGCTCTGGGTCGTACAACAGATGCGTGAAGCATGGCCGTATGCCCAGGCTCAGAGGTTCCTCCTTTTCGATCGGGATTCAGAGCTCGGCAATGACGTGATCTCCGCAGCCAACAACCTGGGGACTGAACCGGTTCGCACCGCGTTTCGCAGTCCTTGGCAGAACGGGGTTGCCGAGCGTTGGTGGAAAGCTGCCGCCGGGACTTGCTGGACCATGTGATCGCGCTGAATGAACGGCATCTGAAACGACTCATCCGCGAATATATCCGCTACTACCACGAGGACCGAACCCATCTGGGGCTGGCCAAGGACACGCCACGAGGGCGCCCAGTCGCGAGGGACTCGGTCGACGGAAGCAGGCTTCAATCGTTCGCTCGAATCGGCGGCCTGCATCATCGTTACGCTGTGGCAGCGTAGGAGCGCTGCCTCCTACTTGCAACCTGGGACATGGCAGTCGTCTGCATGCCCTGCTTCCCATTCGCCATAACCTGAGCCTGCGTATTGGCCATTACCTGAGCAACCTCAAGAGTTGAGACGACGCAAAGCGAGCGTTGATTCATTCTCTTGCGCGGGAGTTCTGATGAAGCACAGCCAGCGTTCTGCTCAATACGACTCGGGCTACCTGCCAGGAGCCGTCTCGGCCTTTGGTGGGCTGTGCAATGCCGTCCTCGGGTTTTGACCGCTTGCTTCTGAAGTTGCGCGTCACGATGCGCGACGAGCCTGTAGTAGATCCTGTAGTAGTTTCTTGTTCGGACGGGTTATTTCGGATAAGATCGGTTCAACCAGTGCGTCTTGGAACTCAAAATCCACCGCTATTTGGTACGTTGGGGTTCGATTCCCCCTCCCCGCACCACTGACATCCGATGAATGTTCCGTTGCTAGATCTGAAAGCGCAGTACGTCACCATAAAATCTGAGATCGATGCTGCCATCGCGGAAGTGGTGGAATCGCAACGCTTCATTCTTGGGCCCAAGGTCGAGGAGTGCGAGAAGGCGATTGCCGCATATTCGAACTGCACGTACGGCACTGGAGTTTCGTCCGGCACTGACGCGCTTCTCGTTTGCCTCATGGCGGAGAAAATTGGAGCCGGCGACGAGGTCATCACAACTCCATATTCGTTCTTCGCCACCGCTGGATCGATTGCCCGCTCAGGCGCTATCCCCGTTTTTGTTGACATCGATCCTGTGACCTACAACATGGATGTCTCTCAGATCGCGTCCAAGATCACGCGTAAAACGTGTGCCATCATTCCCATTCATCTGTACGGACAAATGGCGGAGATGGACGCCGTCATGAGAGTGGCAGAGGCGCATCACTTAGTTGTGATCGAGGACGCGGCTCAAGCCATTGGCGCGGAGTACCAAGGCCGGCGCGCCGGCTCCATCGGGCATTACGGATGCTTTTCGTTCTATCCGTCAAAGAATCTCGCCGGCATTGGCGACGGAGGCATGGTTGTCACCAATGATGGCCAGAGGGCGGAAAAGGTTCGTTGCCTACGAGGACATGGCGCCGACCCGAAGTATTACCACAAGATGGTTGGTGGCAATTTTCGGCTGGACGCTCTCCAGGCGGCCGTCGTCTCGGCGAAACTGCCTCACCTCGACGGCTGGACGGCAGCCCGGCAACATAACGCGAATCGCTATGATCAGCTATTCCGGAAGGGAGGTGTCCCAGTTGGGCTGCCCCAGGTGCAGACGGATCGCCATATCTTTAATCAGTACGTCATACGATGTGAGAACCGGAACGCGCTGCAAGATCATCTCAAGAAAAGTGGCGTCGGAACGGAAGTATATTATCCAGTCCCACTGCATCTGCAAGAGTGCTTTGCCGACCTCGGATATAAGCCGGGCGCATTTCCTAAGAGTGAGCGCGCTGCGCAAGAAACGCTCGCGCTGCCCATTCAACCGGAACTCACGGAAGCTCAGGCGCGCTACGTCGTAGACTGTGTTCGCGAATTTTATCGCTAGACGGTTTGCGAGTCTCACGCTACTGCGAAATCGCCGTCAATTTCTCGACGCTCCCCCGGGGCGCACAAAGCAGTGTATAGGGAATAGGCACAACCAATGCCACTCAACAAAAACCGCCGGATCGTGTTAGCTGCACGCCCCGAAGGTGAACCTCGGGATACCGATTTCCGGTTCGAAGTGGGCGACGTGCCGGTACTGAGAGAGGGAGAAGTACTGCTGCGCACGATCTACTTGTCGCTGGATCCTTACATGCGTGGACGCATGGATGCACGACCGTCGGATGCGCAGCCGATCGGAATTGGGGAGGTCATGGTGGGGGCCACAGTCAGCGAAGTGGTCGCATCCAAGTCGCCAGATTTCAATTCCGGCGATATCGTGCTCAGTTACTCGGGATGGCAGGAGTATGCTGTATCGGATACGAAACACTTGCAGAGGTTGAATCCTGAGATCGCTCCGGTTACGACCGCGCTGGGCGTCCTCGGCATGCCGGGAATGACCGCTTACACCGGGTTGCTGAACATCGGTCAGCCCAAGGAAGGTGACACTCTGGTCGTGGCTGCTGCAGCCGGAGCTGTCGGGTCGGTGGTGGGCCAGATCGCAAGGATAAAGGGATGCCGTGCAGTTGGGATTGCGGGCGGTGAAAGTAAGTGTGCCCACGTCCGCGAGCAACTCGGCTTCGACGACTGCGTTGACCATCGCAGTTCCAGCTTTTCCGCTGAACTCCGGGAAGCATGTCCCAACGGCATCGATATTTACTTTGAAAATGTCGGGGGCAGGATTTTTGACGTTGTTCTAGGTATGTTGAACCCTTTTGCTCGGGTTCCGGTGTGCGGTCTCATTGCTCTGTACAATGCAATAGAATTTGCGCCGCGCCAGGGCTGGGCCGAACGGCTCATGGCCACGGTTCTCACCAAGCGACTCACCTTGCGTGGTTTCATCGTTTCCGACTTTCTCCCTCAGAGCGGCGATTTCTTCCGCGACATGGTTCTGTGGCTGCGTGAGGGTAAAGTGCACTATCGAGAAGATGTTGTAGATGGTCTCGAGAATGCCGTTGGCGCATTTCAGAGGTTGCTGCACGGTCAAAACTTTGGCAAGCTTTTAGTCCGCTTCTAATTTCCGGCTGCTCTTTAGACACCTCGGACATAGCACGCAAAGGTACGTCACCGAGCAAGATTTTCACAATGTGCGCCGAAATGGGCCACGCCGGATCCGTTTGCCCCTCAGAGGGGACACGCCAGCTAAACTCCACTCCGGGTAATGACATGCGAAAACATGCGAAATATTCCGATTCGGACTGAACGCAGTATTAAGCTTTTTATTGCCGCCCTGGGTTGACCCGACCGCCCTCCAGTCGCATCAAGGCAAGAAAGTTAGCCCCCACAGGCCTGATAGAAACCGCCTTTACGGACTGGGAATATCTATGCTGGAGCTGGGCGGAATGATGTTGCTGCGGTATCATGAACGTCAGAATTCCAATGTCTGGCCTCCACAGTGGCAAAAGCTAGAATCGAAGAGGACGTCCTTCTCGTGTTTCTTTTCTTGACGCTTACTTTTCAGTGCTTTGGGGCTGCGAAAAATGAGAAGCGGAAGACTCCTCAATCGATAAGAGAACTGCAACAACAAATCGAGGGAATTCTGACTGAGACCCATACTCCAGCCGCGTCTATTGCCATTGTGCATCGGGGAGGGCCGGAGTGGATTGCCGGTCTGGGCAAAGCAGACGTGGCGAGTGGACGGGATGCGACGCCTGAGACCCTGTTCCGTATTGGTTCTATTTCGAAGGGGTTTGTGGCGCTGGCAATCCTGTTGCTAGCCGACCAAGGCAAGCTTTCACTCAACGATCCCGTCCATAACCTAGCCCCTGAGGTACGATTTGAAAACCGCTGGGAGGCCAGCGACCCAGTTCGAATAGTTCACCTTCTGGAGCACACTACTGGTTGGGACGACATGCGGCTGCGGGAATATGCAAAGGATGCTCCAAGCATGGGGCTGCGACAGGCGCTGGATTATGACCCCCATTCCCGCGTTTCTCGTTGGCCACCCGGTACTCGCGCAGCTTATTGCAATTCGGGGCCTGCTGTTGCAGCGTACATTGTGGAAAAGGTCACGCACCAGCGCTTCGAAGATTTCGTAGAACAAAACCTCTTCCTTCCGATCGGCATGAAAACAGCTACCTATTTCCAGCCAAGTCCGGAGACTGCCACAACTCTTTACCATATGGATGGCAAGAATCCTTACCGCTACTGGAATGCCCTGTATCGGCCGTCCGGCTCCATCAACGCATCGGCCAAGGACATGGCGAATTACGTCCAGTTCTATCTGAACCGTGGACTCGTGAACCGCAATCATATCGTCCCGAGTATTGATATTGATCGCATGGAAATTCCTGAGAGTACTTGGGCTGCCCAGCAAGGCATGACGACCGGCTATGGCTTGGGCAATTTCTCGAGTATTTATGATGGCTTTGTCTATCACGGGCACAACGGAGGGGTAGAAGGTGGGCTCAGCGAGATGGCCTACGTCCCAGAATTTGGCGTTGGCTATTTCTTCAGTATCAATACGAATAACGCAGGTACGTTTGGTCGAATAGGCGAAGCAATCCGCGATTATGTTTCGCGAGATCTGCAGAGATCGCCCTTACCTCGGGTTGCAGCGCTGCCATCTAACTTCGCCGATTACGTTGGCTGGTACCAGCCCGACTCACCCCGAATCGAGGCGATTCGCTTCTTGACACGCGTACGCGGAATCGCCGCAGTCCGCTTCAAGGACGGACAACTCCTGCTAAGCCAGTGGGGCCGAAAAAGTGAAATCTTTGTTCCGGAAGTGGGCGCGCAATTCCGAAATGTTCCAAGACAGGGTCCTCCTGCAACGGTTCCTACTCTCGAACTGCTGAGGCCAGAGCAGGAGGGCCGATTTATCCAAGTTGGGGCCATGAGTACAATGAAACGCATCCCAGCTTGGATTGCGCTGCTGGAGATTGCCGCTACGACGTTCGTTCTGCTGTCTATGGCATCGATCCTGGCTTACGCTCCTTTTTGGATCCTCGGAGGCATCAGCAAGCAAGGACGCCGCCCAGCAGAACGCGGCATGAGAGCTTGGCCGTTTGCGGCTGTACTTAGCTCGATTGCAATGATCAGCATTCTTATCGCATGCAGGGAAGACTTGATCTCGCGTTTGGGAAATCTGACAGTATGGTCTGGCGCTCTTTGCCTGGCTAGCATCATGTTTGCTGCGGCAGCGATTGCGAGCGCTTTGTGCGTTTGGCGAAGCCCGGTAAGAGAGGTTCGCCGCAGCGTCCGCGCTTATTCCATGGCGGTCACGGTCGCGCTCTTAATCGCGGTCGCTTACCTCGCCTACTGGGGTATCATTGGACTGCGGACGTGGGTTTAGGGTTGTCCGGAATCTCACTGCATGAGTGATCGGTGATGCGATACATGCGATGACATTCGGCACATGACACCGTGCACCCGTTCGGCAGGCGGATACCGCAATAGCACATCCAACCAATCTGTTTTGCGGGTACGCCGGCGACCAGCGCGTAATCAGGGACGTCGTGGGTAACGACGGCGCCAGCCGCAACGAATGCGTAGCTCCCGATACTTGTACCGCATACCACGGTCGAATTGGCCCCTAGAGTTGCACCCCGCTTGACCAGCGTTCGTTTGTATTCGTGACGCCGAATGATATGGCTACGGGGATTGATCACATTGGTAAACACCATCGATGGGCCGCAGAAAACGTCGTCTTCGAGGGTCACGCCCGTGTACACCGATACGTTGTTCTGAATCTTCACGTTGTTTCCGACAATCACGCCGGATGCGATCATCACGTTTTGACCGAGGTTGCACTGGTCGCCGATTTTCGCGTCGGTCATAAGATGACTGAAATGCCAAATCTTGGTCCCGCGTCCGATCTTGCAGCCGGCGTCAATGACCGCCGTAGGGTGGGCATAGTAATCCGAGTTAACTGATCCAGAGTTTTCCCGGGTCATAAACTTTTCGGAAACGCACGTTCGGCGGACGATAAGCGATATCCGCAAGCGCCATGGTAACTGAGGGCCAAGTTGTTGTACGGGTTGGGTTGAGGATAGTCATCCGGCGAGGCGTGACAGCAGGTTTTTGTTCGCCCGAAATAGTTCCACTGGTCGCTTACTTAAAATGCTCTCTTTATTCTGAAGTGTCGTATTCAACTTCTGGTCCAAGGCTTCAATTGTGAGGGTTCGTATTTGACTCTTAAGCTGCTCAATGAGAGCTTGGCTACGTTGCAGGACTTCGGAACAATGATGTTCCGTGATGCGAAGCCAGAAATAAGCCGATTCCTGGCTCTTCTCAACCCCATACCCCTCGAGATATGCCACCGCGAGAACGAATTGCGCCGGCACGAACCCCTCCTGGGCAACTTCGATAAACTTCTCCATCGATGTTACAGGCCCAATCGTCGGCGTTCCAGATCCCTCGTTGAGCGCACGATTGACTTTACGTTCGTTTACCAGGAGGAAAAGCAACTCGATACGGTTTGAAATCTTCAGCTTCTCGAAAACACGAAACAAGTAGTTCTTGACAGTGTGCTCGCTGAGACCGAGGTGGTCGGCGATCTGTTTGTTTGTGAGCCCTTGCGCAGCAAACTCTGCGACCTCAATTTCTCGTTTCGAAAGTGTGCTCAGGTGACAGATTGCATCACATGAGGGAGTGCCTTTAATCGCATCGAGTAAGTAGTCACCAGCCCCTCGGTCCACCCATATTTGACCTTGAGTCACGGCTATTACGCATCGCTTGAACTCAGAAAGCGCCTCGGTGCGGCAGAAGACACCTCGAGCTCCGTTCCGAAAAGAAGCGACGACCTCGTTGCGATCAGTGGCCTCTACTAAAATAACGATGTTGATATGAGGGTGGCTGTTGCTAATCGTGCGCGCTGCGTAAAGTCCTTTTCGCGGTACTGATTCAAGGTCCGCGCTGATTACAACGAGGTCGAGGCGGGAAGCCGCAGACATCGAAATGATTTCGGCCACACTAGTGGCTACGGTTATTTTGAACCGTCGATCTTGCGACAGCGATTCGGCCAGAAGCTGACTACTCATGCGATTGCGGTCAGCAATCAGCACCTGGATCGAATGGTCTTGCGTTTGATTGGAAGGAGCGGACATAGATCCCTCTGGGAGTCCGCACGCAAATCATCCCCGAGCATTTGCCTGCTGTACCAGCAACGCACCATGGAAGGTAATCCGACCCCATGGGTAAGTCAAGGAGATTGTGTAGGGCGCTTGCCTACTCAAAGTTTGACCTGTACTAGAGATGAATGGCTCTGGTATAGAGTCCAACGTCCCCCAAAAGGCCTCGAAGTGCCCGATTCTCGAGTTTAGCGCGTGTTTTCCGCCAGTTCCAGCCCCCTTGCCATACTTGCGTCAATAAAATCCGGAGATCGATGGGCTCACTCCAGGGTCATTCAACCTACGGCGCATATGTACGAGCGGCTCTGGTAAGCCCTAGGGAGAATGGGCGTAGTGCTACGGAATTCCAGCCACTTGTCTTATTGAAAGAGCCAAGCTATCGTCCGTGCACGAATTTTGCTGGGGTGGGAAGCTCATCCCGATCTCCAGATCAGTCTCCTCCATTCGCCCGTACATAGCTGCTTGTCTGCTTCCGAGCAAGGACGCTCGGAGATTGACTGCGTGATCTGGTTCTCAAAGTGGGACTCAAAGGGCGAAGCTGTGAGTTGGGAGCGGGAATGGGCGCTGGGCCACCCCCTTCATTTCGAGTGTTTCTTCAGAAACCACCCGTCTTCGAGGCGTCAAACAATAAAGAGCAGACAAACTTGTGCTATGCGCGCCACATCTTGCCGGTGTCTGGGTTGAAATCGTTGGAGGTGTCGGTTATGCAGCGGTCCTCCCCTGCCAAGTCGTTGCACCGCACTTTTCGGTTGTCCGTTTTGATGTTTTTCTTGCTCCTTTGTGCGCACGCATTCGCGCAGGAGCAAGATGACAATCTGACAAACGGATTTTATCTCCAACGCTCCTATCCATCCGGGCACATTCCAATACACGCTCTCCGTGATGCCCGCGAGCGGCTTGCAAGGCACAGGGATCTATCGCAACTCAGTTTGCCCAACGCGTCCTGGCGCCTGATCGGGCCGCAGCCCACGACTCCTCGTGATCTTGCGTATAGGGGTTCTCCGGCAGTTTCGGGGCGAGTGACTGCAATTGCAGTTGACAGTTCAAATTCCAAGCGTGTTTTTCTCGGAGCTGCCGAGGGCGGGGTGTGGAACACGACGGACGGAGGCAATACTTGGACTCCGCTGACGGACAGCCAGGTAACGCTGGCAACCGGATCCGTCGCCATCGATCAGACGAATCCGCAAACGATCTACGTAGGCACTGGCGAGCAGGATTACCTGAATTCCTACTATGGCGCGGGCGTGTTGAAATCGACAGACGGCGGCAAAACCTGGGCGCAGCTGGGAGATTCGGCGTTCGTCGGCCCGTTTTCAGCATCCGCCGGCGGAGCCTTTATTGGTTCTATGGTCGTGGACCCAAGTACGGGTAACCTATTTGCGGGGGTGCTGGAGAACGGTGCCTCGGGAAGTGGAGTCTATCGGTCAACCGATGGCGGCAACACCTGGAACGTGGTGCTGAGCGGAGCAGCGGGGAATGCGGTGGTTTACGATCCGAATTCCGGAAATTTATTCGCGGCGCTCGGTCCTTGCGGTTCTGTGTGTGGCAGCAGCGGCACGCTGCAGGCCGGCGTTTTTGTGTCGACAAATCATGGGACAACGTGGAGCTCGCTGAATAATGCCACGCTTCCGAAAACGAATGTCGGTCGAATTGGGCTTGCAATCTCCCCAGCCACCAATCCTTCAACACTGTATGCGGGCATCGCCGATTCGGCCACGGGGTCTTTGCAAGGTGTTTGGAAAACGACGAACGGTGGGACGACATGGACACAGCTCACTTTATTGTCGGACTATTGCACGCCGCAATGCTGGTTCGATAACGTAGTCGCGGTCTCGCCCACCAATGCAAATGTTGTTTACCTCGCAGGTAAGGCGGGTGTGTATCAATCCCTCGATGGCGGAACGACTTGGACCGGCGATGTCAGCAGCAGCGCAAATGGCGTTAGTCTGCACTCCGATACTCACGCCATGACTTTTTCTGCAGACGGATCGGTGCTTTATGTGGGAGACGACGGCGGGGTGTGGTCAGGGACGGTGCCCGACACTACTGCGGTGAGCTGGACAAACCTTAACAATCCGCTGGCGATCACGCAGTTTTACAAAGGATTTTCCATCAATCCGTCTTCAGTAACCACTGCTATTGGAGGCACGCAGGACAACGGAACCCAGCTGTATTCAGGTTCTCTTGGTTGGGATCAGGTCATTTGTGGCGATGGCGGAGCAACGGCTATTAATCCAGCCAATCCCAATAATGTCTTCGCGGTTTGCATTACAAATGCCGGGCCCCTCGTATATGAGTCAACGGCGGGTGGAGCCGTGCGAACTTTCGTGCGCGCCGACTCGGGAGTCACGTCGAGTGATCGAGCATTCTTCGGCGAGACGCTGGTCATAGACCCGAGCAACCCACAGACGATGTACTTCGGTAGCTATCGTGTGTATCAGACCACCAATGGCGCACAAAGTTGGGCGCTGATATCGCCGGATCTTACCAATGGCGGATATGTTTCGGCGCTGGCGGTCGCGCCGGGGAGCAATTCTAGTAACGGGTCAATTTCGCAAGTCGTCTATGCCACAACTTCCGACGGCAATGTATGGGTAACACAGAACGCGGCTAGTGGCACCGGGGCCAAGTGGACCAAGGTGAATACTGGACTTCCAAATCGATGGGCGTCGGAAGTCTTTCCGACCAGCTCCAGCACGGCTTACGTCACATTTTTGGGTTTTTCCGGATTTACCGACAATTTAGGACATGTGTTCATGACGACCAATACGGGGCAGTCATGGACGGACGTGAGTGGGAATCTTCCTAACATTCCAGTGAACGACATCGTCGTCGATCCTCAATCGCCAAGTCTCATTTATATAGCGACTGATGTGGGAATCCTGGGCACGACCGATGGTGGCACCACGTGGGCTACTCTCGGCGCAGGCCTTCCTAATGTCGCTGCCGTTGGGCTCCGGATTCATGCGGGGTCGAGAATTCTGCGAACGGCTACGCATGGGCGCAGCATGTGGGATATGCAGTTGCAGGATTTCGGTTTGGCTCTCTCTCCAAGCAGCGCCACGGTTACGGCAGGGCAGCCGGCAAATTCGACGATCAGCATCACGCCGAACTCGAGTGGATTCACAACTCCAATTACGCTCTCGTGCAGTGGCTTGCCTGCAGGCGCAACCTGTAACTTCGCTACAAATCCGGTTACCCCAGGCTCGAGTCCAGTGCAGGTGACGCTGTCTATTCCCACCACCGCGTCTCAAGTGTCGTCCGCTTCCACAGCAGCAATTTTTCAGCATCCGTATCGGACGGATGACCGTCAGGGAACCGGGTTTGTGACGGTGAATTTTCGTGCGCATATTTCAAGGGCCCGGGAATTCGGGTTCGTACTCGGGCTGCCTCTCGCGCTAGTTTGCTTCTGCTTGTTGGATGAGGTTTTCAAACGAAAGCTAACAGCTTCCACGTGGCTGATTCTGCTGGCGATCGGCCTCGTTCTGTTGGGGTTGCAATCGGCCTGTGGCTCTTCGTCGTCCACGACGATCTCACAAAATCAGCCTCCGGCTTTCACGAGTGCAAACAGTGCTACGTTTACGGTGGGCGCTGCTGGATCATTAAGTGTGACTACCACGGGAACGCCTACTCCTACTGTGATTGAAAGTGGGAGTCTGCCAACTGGAGTAACGTTCACTGCCAACGCATCAGGAGGAGGCGTTCTCAGCGGTACGCCGACTGTTGCTGGTACGTACAAGATTAGTTTTACTGCGACCAACAGCGCAGGCAGCGCTACGCAGACCTTCACCCTCACAACCAGCAGCGCATCGAATATGTACACTGTCGTGATTACTGGAACCTCAGGCGGGCTGCAACACACAGCATCGCTACAACTGACGTTACAATAAGCTGCCTCGTGTGCGTGTCGGGCCGTCTTTACCCAAATGTAGAGGTGGCCACTTCGGTTTGAAATCAAAAGCGTATTCCCAAGAAGCGATGGCAAAACAGAAGGGTTCGAAACATATCCCGACTACGATCGGGCGAGATCTTCGGAGGCGATCGAAATGTACAGGCGTTTCTTCCATCTGAGTCGATATCCGTTCGAACTCAGCCCCGATCCATATTTTTTCTACGCGACGCCTGGTCACAAGGAAGTCCTGCTCAATCTTGTGTACGGTATTCAGAGAAAGAAAGGGTTCATCGCGGTTACTGGAGAGGTGGGGACGGGCAAGACGTTGCTGATCCAGTGTCTGCGGGAATTGCTTCGCCGTATCGGTGTGCCGTCCGCAAATGTGAACAATCCTCAGGTATCGTCAATTGAGTTTATTGAAGGCGTGCTCGAACAGCTCGAGTTGCCGTTTCGGGGCATTTCGAAGACGGAAGCGCTGAACCGTCTGTATAAATTTCTTCTTGATCAGTATCGGCGAGGCGGCACCTGCGTCCTCATTGTGGATGAGGCCCAACTCCTGTCGTGGAAAATGTTGGAAGAGGTTCGCCTGCTGGGGAACCTGGAAACCACCCGACAGAAACTGCTGCAGATTGTACTGGCCGGGCAACCGGAACTGGATCGCCGGATGGATTCGCCCAGCTGCCGTCAGTTGAAACAGCGCGTGAGTCTAAGATGTCAACTCTCGGCGCTGAATGAAGAAGAAACAGCGAAATATGTGGTTCGCAGGCTCGAGTTGGCCGGTGCAAATTCGACCGCGAAGCATGTGTTCTCTCCAGAAGCCCTTGCTGCTATCTATCGATATTCCCGAGGCATTCCACGAGTAGTGAACACGATTTCCGAGAATGCCCTTATGGTCGGGTACTCATGTCATGCCCCCTGCATCGGCCTCGATCTCATCGAAGAGGTTTCGAACGGGTTGCACCTGCTTCCTCCCGTTGAGTGCAGGGTAGCAGTTTAGAGCTCCTCACTGGAAACTTGGCAATGAACAGAGCGGACATCAACCGCACGATCGACCCCGAAAGCTTGCCGCTCCTGTCGGAAGACCGCGGGCCTACGAAATTACGCGAGCAATCGGACTTGGATTCATTGGGACTTTTCGATCCTGCTACACGCGGATCAATCGATGAATGGCGGGAAGAACCACCATGGATGGCGGAATTCTTGGCGCAATACCGACTCGTATTCGGATCTTCCAGCCGCATTTCTCCGCCCTCACACGTTCATCCCGAACCGATTCGCGTCGAAGCCCGTACAGCATTCCCGCAGCCTTTGAGGGCCGAGACTTCTACCTCAGTTGCGCAGGAATCAGCGCCGGGGCCTGCCGTAGCGTCTGGCCCTCCATCAACGGAGCCGCTCCGGAGTCTTCCGGAATCAGTGCTTGGCGAGTGGACTTGGACCCAGACGGTAACGGCGCTGGCAATTGCAGCCCTCCTGGGGATGCTGATTGCTCTGTTGATACCCCGCCAACACGTGAACGAGAAGGTTGACGCGGCCGACCCAGTTGCCAGTCTGCCGGTAACGAAGGTTGAAGCAGTCGCACCTGTAAAAGCTATCGCGACGGATACACGTGTAGCTTCAAAAGAGTCATCTCATCGGTCTGCCGGCGGGCAGGCCGCCCCCTTAGCAGGTTCGTCGAGTGCGGCTGATTCTTCCGATTTTCCCAGGTCTGACGAACCCACAGAGGGTGTGCCATTGCGTAAAGTGCAGCCGGTTTATCCGAGTGAAGCGCTCCTCAGGAAATTGGAAGGACTGGTGGCGCTGCAGGCAGAGATTTCTCAAGACGGGAAGGTCAGAGCTGTAACGGTAGTGAGTGGCGACCCGATTCTGGCCAGGGCAGCGGTCGTGGCGGTACGCCAATGGACTTACCCGCCAGTGTCGTCGCAGGAGCTCAAGCCGCGTCAGCAGCAAATTACCATCCACTTCCAGGCACCTTAGTAACCGGTCATCGGCTGTCTTCATCCGAACAAGAAGCATTTTCAACTGGTACCTATCATTCACAATCGGGGTCTTTCCAACGAGGAATCCGATCCCGCAAAGCGAATTGTCGCGCGACACCGACTGGTGACTCCGGCGCAGAAAGAAGGAATCATGGGTAGAGTTTCCGATGCATGGAACCGAGCCGAGGCAGAAAGCTTGGAAGTCGTCGGCAGTTCCACAGAGATGCGCGAACCAGACCTGGAAGCGCGTTCCACCGCCTCCGCCACTCCTCATGACGATGTCCATGCTGACGATACCAACAGCTTCGCAGCCAGTCGCAACAATCAACCCACACCATTTCCACGCGAGTGGAATCCGGATCGGCACCGTTTAGTGTTTTTGAACGGAAACGGCAATGGGCACTATGGGCTAGTGGCAGAGCAGTTTCGCAGCGTAAGCTCTCAGCTTTACAAGATCCGGCAAACACGTCCCGTCGCCAGCGTTCTGATTTCTAGTCCAATGTCAGGAGAGGGGCGGACCTTCGTCGCTGCCAATCTCGGTCACGCGCTTGCGCAACAACCGGATAAGCGGGTCTTGCTGATTGATGGAGACATGCGTAAACCTGCGCTCCACAGGTATCTGGGGACGGGAGCCGAGCCTGGACTTTCAGAGTATTTAGCCGGGAAGGTGGATGCGCCCGAAATCATTCAAAGAGGCTCAATTCGCGGCATGTTCTTCATTCCGAGTGGCAGTGTCACCTCCGATGCCGCTGAATTGTTGGCGAATGGGCGGCTCAAAAACCTGATCGAACGAGCGGTACGTTTTGATTGGATCGTCATCGATTCTCCACCGGCGGGTGCATTCTGTGATGCCAGCATCATGGCCGAGGCCTGCGATGGAGTACTTTTCGTCGTCGAAGCGACCAAGACGCCTTCCGCGTTGGCCGAAAAGACCGTTCAGCAATTTGGCGGAAGACCAATTCTGGGCGCGGTGGTCAATCGCAGTGACTTATTTCGTGCGCCTCAGAAGAACGCAAGACAAGTGCAGAACTGAGCAGGTGCCCTCATGACTCGATCGAAGACACATGGTCCGACCGCATCCACTTTCGCCAGGTGGACTGCTTTCCTGGTCTGTTTGGTTGCAGGTGCGATGGTCTCCGCAAAATCACAAGAACCCGCCACCTTAACCCCAATTGAGCCGATTCCCACCGTAACAGCAATCGATCCGACGAAGACGGTAGCGGATTCGGCAGCGAACACATCAAAGGACTCCTCTCCGCAACTCACCTACCGAATTCCGAAGCATGAAGAACGGTATCTTCTGGGGCCCGGAGATACGGTATTGATTACTGTATTTCGCTATCCCGAACTTTCTCGAGCGGTTCGGATTGAAGGAGACGGTACGATCCGGCTCCCCCTGATTCATTCCGACATCCAAGCATCATGTTTGACGACGGATAAACTTGCAGCAGAAGTAGCAAAGCGCTACCTCGAATATCTGAAAGATCCGCAAGTGGACGTTTCGATCAGAGATTACAGCTCCGAACCAGTGGCGGTGGTTGGTGCCGTGAACAAACCTGGAAGCTTTGCGTTGCAGCGGAGAGTTCGGCTGCGCGAGATTCTCGCATTTGCCGGAGGCCCGTCGCCGGCTGCAGGCAGGCTTGTACAGATCATGCACGATGAGGGTCCGAGTGGCTCTGCTTGTCAGGCAACCCCGAGTGTTACAGCTAAAGAAAGCCTCTCACCATCTGCTGTGTCAGCAGCATCCCCAACCGCGACAAACGATCCCCGCAATGGAGCAGCGTCAGCCGCGCCTGGCAGCGGAAGTGAGAACAATTCAACAGCGTCCGCGAACAGCACAAACGCTTCCAGAGAGACGGGCATCACCAGTACACCTTCTGCCAGTAGCGGAAATCCAACGGACAAAAAGAATCCGGAGGCTCCCGCTTCGCGACCGGCAGAAGCCACTGCTTCGACAGGAAAGCCCGATACGGATCCTGGGGCTGCGCCACCCACCACAGCCGCTCCTGGAATAACCTACGTCGACTTGGTTGAACTGATGCAGGGGGGCGCGACCGATCCTTACATCCGCCCCGGTGACATCATCAATATCCCCGAGGCCTCCTCTGCTTTCGTTATTGGTGATGTTAATCACCCAACCGTTGTTCCTCTAAACCGGCAAATCATGCTGTCTCGGGCGATTGCGCTGGCCGGCGGCCCGACGCCAGAAGCGAAAAGTTCGAAAGTTCGTATCGTGCGATACATCAACGGCAAGGGCGGCAATACTGAAATCGTGGTCAATCTGAAAGATATTTATTCAAACAAGAGAGAAGATATAGCACTGCGCCCCGGTGACATTGTGCAGGTGCCCGGCTCAACCGCAAAAAGCATTATGAAGTCGATCTTGTGGCTGGGTTCATGGTGGGGCGTCTATAACGCCTATAGCATCCTTCATTAGTGTGTCTCCTGATGGGGCAGAACCCGACAAGAGCTGAAATCGCAGATCGGAGCTGAACTATGCCGGACCAGAATGAGGATCTTAGCCATGTTCTGCCTGAGAGCATAACCGCGCTGGTTCCACAAACGGGTGTTCGCTCGGGCCTCATCATTCGGAACGTTGAGCGGAGCATGCATCTTCGGGACTACTGGCGCGTCATACAAAATCATCGAAAGGCTGTTTTGTGCATTGTTGCGGGGTGGATGTTTCTGGCGACGCTGCAGAGTCTGTTTACTCCTGATTTCTACGTGGCGACAACACGGGTCGAGATTGATCCGGAAACTCCCGCCCTGCAACTTCCCACGGATGCAACCGACGCCGATTCCGCAAACACATATCCCATCTATATTAATACTCAACTGCAGATTCTCCGGAGTCCAGTACTGCTGAATCGCGTGGTTGCGGCTTTGGATTTGGAACATGATGTGTCTTTTCGGATGCACATGATTCGCGGTGGACATACCATTCGCAAAATCCTTCGACTCGGATATTTGGGCCCCAAAGATCCCGGCGAGCCGAACCCAGTCCCCCTGACTCAGTCTCTTCAGCCCGCTATCACGACTGAAGCGTTAAGCGAGGACGAACGACTCCTTCCTTACGTAACCGACCTACAGAAGAAACTTCTGATCGAGCCAGTGAAAGAGTCAGGAGCAGTCACGCGCGATACGCGCCTGGTCGACATCTACTACTCAGACGCAAACCCTATTCTGGCCGCGAAGATTCCCAACGGAATAGCGGATGCTCTGGTTGAATTCAACAAGCAGAGAAGGACCGAGATCGGTAAAGCGACTCATCAGTTCCTGTTACGCCGTATTGCAGAACTCAAATCGCAAATACGGGAGGATGAGGACCACCTTTCAAGCTACGCAAAGAATCATGACATATTGACGCTGGACCCGGGTCAGAATACCGCTCTCGACCGACTGGGAGTTATGAATCGACAATTGGTCGAAGCAGAAAACGAACGGCGACTTGCCAAGGCCGTCTACGATGCCCTTCGCGGACCTGGGGCTGCGGATGCACAAGCCGAACAAGATGCCAGACAGATTGCAGAAGCTAGGGCCAGTCTGGCTGCTTTGCGTGAGAAACGCGCGCAACTACTGGTTGGAACGACTGATAAATGGCCGGAAACACAAGAGGTCAACCAGCAAATTGCGGAATTGGAGAAGTACATCGACGAAACCCAGAAACGAGCCCGTTCCGTCGCCGTTACCAACGTTGAGACTCGCTATCGTGCCACTCTGGGTCGTGAAGCAGATCTGCGCGAGAGCTTCGATACCCAACGGGCAGTGATGTTAAAACAAGACCAGGCTGCGGTGACTTACCGTCTGATGCAGCAAGGAATAGAGAGCAACAAAGTTTTGTTGGCGGATCTCCTTGTCCGCTTGGGAGCAAATGATGTAATGCAAGCAACTATAGCCAACAATGTCAGAGTTGTGCAGTACGCCGGCATTCCCAATCATGATGAACCAACGGGGCCATTCCGCTTGCCCCATCTGTTTGTGGTTTTCCTCCTGGCATTCGGATTGGCCTTAGGTGCGGCCTTTGCGTTGGAGTACCTTAACAGTACTCTGCGCACGCCAGCTGATGTTGAAGGCGTTTTGCACCTTCCTACACTTGGTTCAATCTCCTCACTTCCAGCTCCCAGGGAACCTCTGCTTTCATTTGCAACTTTCCGCAATCGAATCGGAAATGGCAGAAAGAATCAACGATAGGAATTAAAGGGATGAGTCTCGTTCACGGCAGCACGAGGTTAAGCGTTCAACTGTCGCTTATCACAGCGCTTCAGATCGTCTTGTCATTTGGTGTCCAGTGGTACGTCGTTACCTATTACGGTGCCGGCTTCAAGACAGATGCCCTGTATACAGGATGGACCATACCTCAAGTATTGACCACGATTCTGATTGACACAGTATCGGTCGTGTTGATTCCTGCACTCTCCAAGTGTCGGGAAGATGAGGTCCATCGGCACGGGTGGATGCTTTTTCTAGTAATGGGAATCGGCTTTTTTGGTCTCGCCGGGGCGTTTTTCTTTCTTATGCCCTGGATCGTCCCCGTCATTGTTCCTGGCTTTTCGCCCCTGGCGAAGCGGTTGGCGATACTTCTCAGCAGAATCCAGATTTTCGGACTGGTCGGAACAGGTTGTTACGCGATCCTTTCGGCGTTATGCCAAGTGCGCAACAAGTTCATTTGGCCGGCACTGACGATACTTCTGGGTGCCACCGCAAATTTGGTGTTTGTGGTTTATGAGTTGCCTCGATTCGGAATCGCCTCTGCCGCCTGGGGTCAGGTCATTTTCAATACGATTCCAGCCCTGTTGTTATTGCCGGAATTGGGGAAGTTGCGTCTCGTTCGGTGGCGAGTTGAAACTTTGAAGCGCGGGTGGGAGCAAATTCGCCCAATCGTTCTGCTCAAGACCTATAGCATGACGAGCATGCCATTCGATCGCTTTTTGGCATCGTTCCTCGTCCCTGGAAGTGTCGTAATGTTCGAACTAGTCTGGCGCTTCTATAGTTCGGCCATACGAGTATTGAGCAAGGGTATCTTGACTCCCTTTTTACCGCGTCTGTCACGGCTGGCTCACACCGACAATTGGCAGGAATTCTCAACTGTATACCGTCGGCAATCTCGGATTATGTTAGGAGCTGCTCTACTTGTGTTGGCGGCCGTATTTGCGACTGCTTTTGCGCTAATCGCGATTCCGGACCTGCCCTTCAGACGGCTGATCGGCAGTTTAACGTCCCAGGATTTATCGAAGATCTCCATTGTCATACTTTGTATGTCCGGGATGCTGCCCTTCATCGGACTTTCGAGCTCCCAAGTCAATGCCTATTACGCTATGGGCGACACTCGAACCCCGGCGAAAATCGGATTCGCCGTTTATACCGCAGGCATTTTGTTTCGGATCGCGGGCTTTTTCGTGGGCGGCCTAGCGGGGATGGCGCTTGCGGTGAGTTGTTGGGCAGGGTTGAATTACCTCGTGATGGAGGTCGTTTTGAGGAAGCGGTGGATGCTCCAAGAGAATCTCAAAGAACCGGCGGAGTTGCGAATCACTGAACTGGACAAAGAACAGAAAAGTCGATCAATCAGTGTATTGGACAACCTGTACTGACGATGCAGCGCTTCGGCCGGACCGAGGATCGCGTGATCAAAAACAATTGCCCACCGTTAGATAGCGGCTCGAAAACTTTCGCCGTCCGCAACTTTTTCGATCAGACGGACCGATACCTCGTCAATAACGGCAACATTGAGATTAGGCGAAGAGTTGTAAGAGATTTGGTGGGGGAGATTCAAAGTGCAAAAATACTGGATCTTGGCTGCGGAGACGGAAGTATTGCTCTGCAATTTCTGAGTCTGTCAAACTCCCTTACCCTAGTCGATATCTCGTCCAACATGTTAGAAATCGCCAGAAACCAGACACCACCCGCCCTCAAGATGAACGTCGAATATGTAAATAACGAATTAGGTCAGTACCAAAGTTCTTCGAAATATGATTTGGTGCTTTGCCTTGGAATCTTGGCCCATGTCGATGTTGTCGAGAACGCGATCCGGAAAATAGCGGATTTGGTGAAGCCCGAAGGCCGATGTGTTCTACAAATGACCGATGACGATCGAATTTTGGGCAAACTGTCGGGTCTGTACTGCGACTTTCGAAATCGTCTGAAGCGTCGCTACCCTACAACGCTGAATCGGACCGGAGTCAGAGGAATTCGTTCACTGGCGGCGCAATTCAACATGGCGTGTTTGGCTGAACGAAGGTACGCGAGTTTACTGCCAGCCATGGGAAGAATGCCGCTCTCCTGGCGGTCAAGATACCAACTGCTCACGCTGAATACGCCATGGCTGTCCAGACATGGTTCAGAGGCCATTCTGCTGTTTTCCAAAACTGCATAAAATCTGCTCTTGTGGTGCCATGCGCGTACTTTATGTAATCCCGGGGACTCCTGAAGGGAGCGAGTTTATTTTTGCCAAGCGCCAGATTGCCTGCATGGAGGCCGTCGGAATTACGGCGAGCAAATTTTTCCTGAGGTCGCGAACGTCCATTCCTTTTCTGGTCAGGGCGATCGGCCTTCTGAAAAATGAGATCAACAGTTTCCGGCCCGACATCGTCCATGCGCAATTCGGGACCGTAAACGGAATTGTATGTGTCTGCGCCGGAGCCAATCCGCTGATTGTGACATTCCGCGGAGGCGACTTGAATCCTACCCGTGAGGTGAGTCGGATTCGATCTTTGGCAGGCAGGTTGATTTCACAGATCGCTGCACTGCCGGCGACAGCGATCATCTGTGTGACAGCCAGGTTGAGGGCCAAATTGTGGTGGAGGAAAAATCGATCCAGAGTCATTCCCAACGGCCTTGATCTGTCGATGTTTTCACCAATGCTGAAGGACGAGGCTCGAGCGGCGTTGGGATGGCAACGGGCAGGGCGGGTTGTATTGTTCAATGCAGGAAGAAACGCAAGGGCTAAGCGTCTGGATCTGGCGCTGGCAGCGATTGAACGTGCCAGATTGCGGGTTACTGGTCTCCGCTTCGAGATATTGCGCGGAGAAACCGCTCCGGAAATGATGCCGCTCTACCTTAACGCGGCAGATTGCCTGCTCGTGACCAGCGATTGGGAAGGCTCCCCGAACATCGTTAAAGAAGCCCTGGCCTGCAATCTACCGGTGGTTGCAGTGGACGTAGGAGACGTCCCAGAACGACTTGCCGGCGTTAACCCGTCACGCATCGTGGAGCGCTGCCCTGAAGCTCTCGGCCGCTGCGTCGCAGAAGTGCTGCAAGAGAGTCGAAGGTCAAATGGTCGCGACAAGATAGCCCATTTGTCCGATAAAGCAGTGGCACAGCAGATTCTTGAAGTCTATCGTCAAGTGCTCTTTGAATCGCAGGGGGGAACCGTTCCCGTGAGTCAATCCAGCCTCGCGGAGCCACCCCGGAATTAATAGTCAGTCTAACATTTCAAGAGGAATTAAGCGCATGCAGTACTATGCAGTGCTAGCGGTTGCGACTGTCATTATTGGTCTCTTAACGCTCGTCCTATGGAGGAAAACTGGGAGTATTGCCTTTCCTATCGGCATTGCGCTGCTGTACTACTGGACGCTTCTGGGCGCATGGTTCATCGTTCAAGATCTCCTCGGCGGCAATACCGGCTTGCGCTACCAATACTACTTCTACAAGTTGTTCCCTGTTCGGCTTGACGATGACTACTTCTGGACGCTGGTGCTTTACTCCAGCTTCATCGTCGTTATCCAGTTGGCGGTTCTTCATTGGGTTCGAACGCCCAATGAAAGTGGGCTTGAAATCGTCCCGATTCGGATTTCTCATGCAAAGATCTTGATCTTAACCAGCATCGCGGGTCTGATTGCATACCTGCTGGTGAGAAATTCGCTGGCCAGCGCGGAGGCTGGAAATCGCTCTGGCTATGCTTTTGTACGATACGACCCCTCAGTCCGACTGTTCACGGTACATCAGATTCTGAATCGTGTTGCCCTATTGAGCCTCTGCGTGGGTGCAGCAATACTTACTGCAGGAAAAAGAGCGCGATACATCATCGGTGCGAGTGTCCACTGGACAACGGTCGCGGGGTACATCGTAGTGCTCGGTCTCTTGTTCCACTTCAATTTGTTGTTAGGCAATCGCTACGAAATCGCGAACTCAGCCATCGCTGCGGTATTGTTCTATCTGTCGAACGATCGAAGACCCAACAAGGTTCTACTTGCTACAGTGTGCTTCATTGCAATGGCTGCGGTCGGATATGTTGGCTTCACTCGCGGGTATGGCGGAGAAGACGTGCTCTTGAAAGGAGATTTTGGCACGGTGTTGAGCAGTTCGCTGAATGAGAATGTAGTCAGTAATGAGCCGTTTGAGGCGCATCTGTCCCTTTATGGAGTGATTCACAAGAACGTTCCGGTCACCTACGGCAGTAGTTTCGTTTCCCTTGCAGCGTCGGTTGTCCCACGAATCTTATGGCCGACCCGCCCGGACAATATCTACATCTACTACATCAGGGAAGTCGGTGCCCCAGACACCCAGGGCTACAACATCCATCATGCAACTGGTTGGTATTTGAATTTCGGCGTATCAGGAGTCATCGCGGGTGCATTGTTGTTCGGGTGGTTCTGGGCCGTTCTCTTCAACCAGTTCCACTCGGACTTGCGTAACAAGTCACATGTGGCTCGGGTGTTCTCTATCCTGTCGTTTTGTACCTGTACTTCAGCTATTCCCGCCATCGTGCGCGCTGGGATCGAAGGTTACAAGACAATCGCGTTAGAAGCGTTGATCTTCCCGACGGCATTATTCACGCTCGCCAGCTTAAGAATAGTTCTGAGACAGAATAAGCCGGCTCTCGCGATCCATGCGCCCACGCGGGCGCCAACACCTCGGATACTTTCCTCATCGGTTGGGTCCGGAACCAACTGTTCGCTTGGTCGATAAAACGATGGCAATCAATGTCGCATTGATCGGTCTTGGTTACTGGGGACCAAAATTAGCACGTAATCTGCGTTCGGTCGCCGACTGCCGACTAAGTGTGATTTGCGACCTTCGGCCTGACTCATTGCAGCAATATCAAGAGAACAGTTCCGATCTGTCCCTCGTGACCGATTATGCATCTGTGCTTGCCAACCGGAGTGTGCACGCCGTTGTAATTGCTACGCCCGCTGAAACTCATTTTGCCCTAGCACAAAGCGCGTTACTTGCAGGCAAAGATGTATTCGTTGAAAAACCGCTGTCTCTAACCTACCAAGATGGATTGCGATTGGTGCGGTTGGCCGAGGAAAACGGTCGGATTTTGATGGTGGGACATGTGCTCGAATACCATCCCGCCATCGTGCAACTAATTCGAATGGTCCGACGAAACGAACTTGGCAAGGTCCGGTACATCTATTCCAACCGGGTCAGCCTCGGACGAGTGCGCCGAGAAGAAAACATTTTGTGGAGCTTTGCGCCCCATGATGTCGCGGTCATCCTGCGATTGATGAATGGTGCTCCATTTCAAGTTTCGGCCAGTGGAGGAAGTTATCTCCAACCCAATATTGCAGACGTCACGATCACCAATCTGTTATTTGACAACGGCGTTCGGGCACACATGTTCGTCTCCTGGCTGCACCCATTTAAGGAGCAGCGACTGGTTGTAATCGGAGCGGAGAAGATGGCTAGCTTTGACGACGTCGCTAAACGATTGGTGCTCTATGACCAGAGAGTAGAAGCGGGCAATGGTCCGCCGACCTATGTGAGCGGATTAGGCCGTGAGGTGCCGTTCTCCGACGAAGAGCCGTTGCGTCTGGAATGCGAAGCGTTTATTCGTGCAGTGCTTACCCGCGAGTCGCCTTTGACGGATGGTACGAGCGGTCTCAGAGTGTTGCGGGTGCTGGAAGCTGCTCAGCACTCGTTGATCATAAACGGTCAACCAGTTGTTCTGCCGGTCGAGGGATGGGATCGCGTCGACCGTTCTGCCCCACTTCACGTTGCGGTCTGAAGCCGAATGACGAAAATGTCCGAAACTGCTTTCGAGATCAACTCTGGAGAATCCACATCCTTCAGCGGAAAGGATGGGTTCTCCCCTTGGCCACCACGAAAAGAGAGTGGGTCGAGAAAGATCGTAAGCGTGGTAGGAGCCCGCCCTCAGTTCATAAAAGCAGCTCCCGTCAGCGACGCTCTAACGAAGCTGACTCAAGACTTCAGTGAAGAAAAACGAATCACGGAAATGCTTGTGCACACCGGGCAGCACTACGACTCCAACATGTCTGCGGACATTTGCAGCCAACTTGGACTCGCCCCGGTCGCAAATTTGGGGATTAACGGTGGAAGTCACGGCGAACAGACGGCCGCAATGATCCGGGAACTGGAAAGAGTCTTTGTTACTGAAAGACCCGATCTTGTCCTGCTTTATGGCGACACTAATTCGACAGTTGCCGGTGCGCTGGCAGCCACCAAGCTGGGGATCACGGTTGCCCATGTAGAAGCAGGTTTGAGAAGTTTCAACCGGGCAATGCCGGAAGAGATAAACCGGGTCATAACGGATCACGTGTCAAATATCCTCTTTGCTCCGACCGAGACAGCGATGAGCAACCTGTTTCAAGAGGGGATTAAGGAAAAAGTCTTCTTAGTCGGGGATGTGATGTATGACGCGGTCCAACAAAACCTGCTCAGAGCCCGGCAGGAGTCACGCATTCTTGAGGAACTTGGAGTGCGGAGTAAGAGCTACTTGCTGGTAACAATTCATCGCGCGGAAAATACGGGGAATGGGCGGCAACTCCAGCACATCGTAAGCGCTCTGACGGACGCCAGCGTCTCCATGGCAGTCATCTGGCCCATGCATCCACGAACGCGGCGGGTGTTAGAGGGCGCACAAGTCGCCTTGGGTGATAGTCATGGTCGGCTCACAATCATTGATCCCGTATCGTATCTCGACATGCTCGTGCTCCAGTCTAACGCGCATACGGTCGTGACTGATTCGGGAGGCATGCAAAAAGAAGCGGCATGGCTCGGCGTTCCATGTGTCACCCTGCGAGACGAAACCGAATGGGTTGAAACGGTGCAATCAGGGTGGAATGTACTGGCAGGCACGGAAGTCGGTCCGGTTCTCGACGCGATATCAAATGCCGAGGCGCGAACTAGAGAATTAGCGCCTTTCCCGGCACGAGGCGGTGCTGCCAATGCAGTGGCGAATCATCTGGTGAATTGGCTCAAGTAACTAAGCCTCACGTGAGACGGGAGACTCGCGCGGGAAACTAGCCAGTTCCAAGTGCGCGAGATCGGGATGCGATGCTGTGAGGATCTGAGCGCACCATCCAATAGAATAAGCATCACTCACGGACGGTTACGCAAGGGTTTCGCAAAACGCAATGCTAGAAATACTATACAGGAGGTCCGATTGATGACCGTTAGAGACTTGTTGGAACTGTGCGGCGGGTTTCTCGTCTAATTGCTTGTTGGCTGGCTCACCATGGGTAGCATAAAGACATCACATAACCGATGAAGTGAACAAGGTTAGACTCAACGTTGCAATGTTCCTTGTCGACGCTGGTCAAAAGATCGACGAGAACCAGAACGCTGATCCGTTGTTAGAAAGACTTCAAGGTGCGTCTCGTCTTGCAAGAAGAATTACCTTGGCAGACCTTTAGCGGCCAAGCATCCAGGCCGGACTACACGTCAAAACCAGCGCCATGCGATTTCTATTCCTGACACAGTTTTATCCGCCAGAAGTGGGAGCTACGCAAAACCGCGTTTCAGACCTAGCGGAGCGCCTCGCACGCGCAGGACACGATGTGACAGTGCTTACGTCAATGCCAAATTACCCCCAGGGCAAGATATTCGAAGGATACCGCGGAAGATTCGCGATGGAAGAAGACTCCGGCGGGGTACGCATACTGCGAGTGTGGACGTATGCGACCAATAGCCTCGGCTTGGGCGCTCGGCTGTTCTCATACTTGTCCTACACGGTTGCTGCGGCAATCATGGCGCTGGCAAAGGGGGGGCAGCACGACGTGCTCTATGTGGAGTCGCCGCCTCTTTTCCTGGGAATTACTGGAATTGTAGTAAGTCGATGGCGGAAATCTAAGCTGCTATTTAATGTGACCGATCTGTGGCCCGCCAGTGCGGTTGCGCTTGGCATTCTGCGCAACCCAACTGCAATCCGAGTCGCTACATCCCTGGAGCGTTTCATTTACAACCGTGCCGATATCATTACCGGCCAGACCGAGGGCATTGTGGAGGGCGTTAAGGAACGGGCTCCCGACGTCCCCGTCTCCTTAGTCATGAATGGGGTGAGCCCGGAAGCGTTCGCTACGCCGAGTGCAGCACGCGAGCAACGGCGGAACGAGTTTGGCTTTGGGGATTGCTTTGTGGTGGGATACGCGGGTCGCCATGGCATCGCACAAGGGTTAGAGACAGTTCTGCATGCTGCAGAAATCATGTCGGATCAGCGAGACATTCAGTTCGCATTTTTCGGGGATGGGCCGGAGAAAAACAAGCTGCTCAAGCTGGGACAGCTTAGTGGTCTCCGAAACGTGCATTTTTTCCCGCCCAAGCCTGCGTCAGAGATGCGGGCGATATTGGCATGCTTCGATGCCGCTGTCGTCCCACTCAAGAAGCTCGATCTTTTTCATGGGGCACTGCCGTCTAAGCTGTTCGAATGCATGGCAGCAGGTATTCCGGTCATTGTTTCAATCGAGGGGGAAGCGAAGAGGTTGGTGGAGAAGGCGAATGGTGGCATCACCATTGCCCCGGAAGACCCACAAGCAATGGCAAACGCAATACTAAGCCTCAAAAACAATCCCGAACTCCGAAGAACCCTGGGACAGAATGGCCGCGAGTACACACTGTCTCACTGCAGCCGGCAACGTGCTGCCGATGCTATCGAACATCTTTCTTCTAGCTCTGTATTGGGAAATCCCTACCCAAAGCCGATAACACAACTTCCTAGCGATCCAGATCGAATCGAATCATGAGAGTGCCGCTTTCCAAACCGGAGATCACCGAACTTGACATTAGCAGCGTTGTCGACGTGCTGCGATCCGGGCAGCTGAGTCTGGGCCCGAGGGTTGAGAAGTTTGAGCGGAACTTTGCCGCGTATGTGGGCACCCGACACGCCGTCGCAGTCAGCAGTGGAACGGCGGCCCTGCACCTTTGTATTCGAGCACTAGGCATTGGAGCAAACGATGAAGTCATCACCTCTTCATTCAGTTTTGTAGCATCGGCGAACTGTGCTTTGTACGAAGGTGCGCTTCCAGTATTTGTGGATGTCGATGCCATGTCGTTGAACCTTGATCCGGAGTGTGTGCGAAGGTTCATTGAAGAGCATTGTGTATGGGATTCCCCACAGCAATCTCTGATCGACCGGCGAAACGGGCGTAGGGTGAAAGCAGTTCTTCCCGTCCATGTTTTCGGTCTCCCTTGCAATATGGGTCCGCTGCTGAAGCTTGCGGATCAATATAGTTTGCGCGTTATCGAGGACGCTTGCGAAGCTCTCGGGGCAGAGTACGGGGGCAAAGGCGTGGGCAGGTTCGGGAGCATGGCGACGTTCGCGTTCTATCCAAACAAGCAAATGACCTCTGGAGAAGGCGGGATGGTGGTTACAGAGAGCGATGAGTTGAGCCAGTTGTGCCGAAGCATGCGAAACCAGGGACGCGATGAAGGATCGTCCTGGCTGCACCACGACCGCCTTGGATACAACTATCGACTCAGTGACCTGCACTGCGCATTGGGAGTTTCGCAGCTCCGGCGACTCGACCAGATGCTTGCCGCGCGAGAAAACGTTGCGGCTAGCTACGGTCAGCTACTAGCGAGTGAAGCCCGTGTGACACTGCCCTGCTCGCCGGCCGGCTACCGACGCAGCTGGTTCGTCTATGTCATACAAATCAGATCGTTGGAGGATGGGTCCACAAGGCAAGTGCGCGACGCCGTGGTGATGGACTTGCGTAAGCGCGGGGTGGGGTCCCAAGCCTATTTTCCCGCCATTCACCTGCAACCCTATATGCAGCGATATGAGTTCGCGGTGCCGCGACCATTGCCGTTCACCGAGGCGGCAAGCGATGGTTGTCTTGCCATACCAATGTTTTCCGGGGCCTCAGCCCAAGAGATCGAATTTGTTTGCGACAATCTGCGAGACGCTCTGGATTGTGCAGGAGCGGCAACCTTATCCACGAAGAAGTCAGTGGTTGCTGTTTAAACCGCCAATGTTGGTCGACTGACCGCAATCGCCGGGGCGCGCCTTCCGCTTCTCGACAGGATCACCTTATTGTGGCCGTTTACAGCCTTCTCACCGCCTTTGCTTCCTGCGTGATCTGTGTTCCCGTGGTGATCAGAGTTGCCGAGCATTGGAGTCTGTTTGATCCTCCTGGGCCGTTGAAACTGCACACTCGTCGCGTTCCAAGAATCGGGGGAGTTGCAGTTGCATTGGCGTTTGCCCTCGGCGTACTCATTTCGGGAGCACAGTCGTCGCGTTACTTGTTGCTCCCACTTTTTCTTGTCTGGCTAATTGGGATTGTCGACGACCTGCGCGGGCTCTCTCCTCTTTCAAGGCTAATGGCCCAGGCAATTGTGGCTTTTGTTCTGTGTCGTGGTGCGGACTTGACCCTTCCTCTGCTAAGTAGAAAACCGTTGGGATGGATTTTCGCGAGTCTTTTTGTGATGACCTTGATTAACGCCTTTAATCTTCTAGACGGTGCCGACGGTCTCGCAGCGGGGGTGGCTGCGGTTATTGCTACCGGTTATCTCATCTATGGAATGCAGTCAGGAGTTTCTAAAGCGAGCGCTGCTGCTTTGCTTGGAACCTGCCTCGGGTTCCTGGTTTTCAACTATCCGCCAGCGAAAATCTTTCTCGGAGATTCTGGAAGCACGGTGCTAGGGCTGATCGTTGCGTCTACAGGTCTGGAAGTGCACCAAAGTATTCCGTCCACGAAGAGTGGTCTTTTCGTTCTGCCTGTTTTTGCCGGGTTGCCACTTCTGGACCTCCTCCTCGCGATTTTCAGACGGTTGCGTTCGGGGGGATCTCCTTTCAGCGGAGATCGGCGGCATTTTTACGATCTGCTTTTGCAGAAAGGTTGGTCACCTCGCAAGGTGGCACTCTCAATCTATGCAATCACCGCTGGATTCGTGATCGTCGGACTTGAATGCAATCGGTATAGCCCGATCACTGCTGTGGGCCTTGTGTTCTTAGTGACAGTTCCGTTCTTGCTTGCCGCAGTTCACCTGGGAGCTCTAAGCCCGGCTGCATAGACAGGCATCGTCAGCGATCCAAACAAGACTCACAACCATATGGAATCGAAAAGTACGGCACTAATTGGGATTCGGTCCTGGCTAGAACTGCTATGGATCAAGCGGTACCAGATCTGCGTCGACACCGCAGTGATGTGCTCTGCCTTCAGATTGGCCTGCCTTCTTACCGATGGTTCCAGGAGCCAGATTTACGCGCGTCGGTGGAAAGAGTTAGCCTGTGTGATCCTGGTGCAGTGGATAGTCATCCAGTTGTTCGGCATACACCGACTGTTATGGCGATATGTCAGTTTGAGCGAAGTCAGCCTTTTTGTTAAGGCCGCTGCTTGGTGGCTCGCATTAGACACGCTCATCGTTGTCGCTGCTGCGAATAAGTCAGAGACCTGGCCGATTCAAGCATCCATTGTTTTTCTAAACGTACTGCTCACCTTTGCCGGTCTTCTCGGTGTGCGCGTTCTGTGGAAGATGATGTGCAGTATAAATGATCGACAGAATGAACCCTTGTCGCACGAGCATCAAAGGAAAAGAGTCGTGCTGATCGGAGCGGGTGAAGCTGGAGAACGCGTGCTGAGCGAAATTCTTCATGAGGGCGCCAGAGGCTTCGATGTCAGGGGATTCGTCGATGACGACCGCAGCAAGCGGCGATCCGTTATCCACGGGGTCCCAGTGCTGGGGTCGGTCAGCGATTTGCCGACGATAGTCAAGGAACTGGAAATTGATCACGTGATCATTACGATGGCCCAATGTCCCCAGGATGACTTCCGACGTATTCTGGCAATCTGTGGGCAGATACCGGTTAGGGTTCGCCTCATTCCGAGCCTGAATGAATTACTCCAGGACAACCCAAGAGTGAGCCGCATCCGGGATATCGGCATTGCCGATTTATTGGGGCGTGAGCCGGTCCAACTGGTAGACGATCGGGCCCGGGAACTAATCAGCGGAAAGTGCGTGATGGTCACTGGAGCCGGAGGTTCCATCGGCGCGGAGTTAGTTCGAAGAGCGGCACACTACAAACCGTCAACCTTGTTGTTGGTGGAGCGTTCGGAATTTGCGCTGTTCACAGTTGACAACGAGATCCGAGCCGCATGGCCCGAACTGAATTTCGTGCCGGTGCTGGCAGACGTTACCAATCGATCGCGAATAACTCAAGTCTTCGAGCAATACGGGCCCCATGTAGTCCTGCACGCAGCGGCGCACAAGCACGTTCCGCTCATCGAAAACAATGTGACGGAAGCAATTACCAACAACGTCCTCGCGACCCAAGTCGTAGGGGAACTAGCCGCCCAATGGGGAGCGGAAGTCTTTGTCCTGATATCGTCCGATAAGGCCGTACGGCCGAAGTCCGTCATGGGCGCCTCGAAGCGAGTCTCGGAGCTGATCGTGCAGGAGTTGAACCGTCGTTATCGCACGCAATTTCTGGCTGTGCGATTCGGGAACGTAATTGGTTCGGCGGGGTCGGTGGTTCCCAATTTCGAGGAGCAGATTCGAAAAGGCGGGCCGGTTACAGTGACGCACCCTGAAATGCAACGCTACTTCATGACGATCCCGGAAGCCGCCGCGCTGGTGCTCGAGGCCGCCGCGATGGGGCAAGGTGGTGAAATCTTTGTCTTGGATATGGGGAAACCGGTCCGCGTAGTCGATCTGGCGAAGGAGATGATCCTGCTTTCCGGACTCAGGCCAAATGAAGACATCGAGATCGTTTACACGGGAATAAGGCCGGGCGAAAAGCTGTTTGAAGAGCTCTCTTCGAGCAGCGAGCGCTTGGCGAAGAGTCGCCATCCTAAGATTTACATTGGCCAGTTGGGTGACCCTCCTGGCGAGAAAATCTTCCCCATCGTGGAACAACTCATCCAGCTTTCCGGTCAGGGCAATGTGGCGGACATCAAGCGAGTGCTTCAAGAGTTGATTCCAGACGCGCAATTTGAGCCAACGAAGTCGCCAGCCCCGGTCGTTAGCGGCACCTATCGCCCGCATACGATTGCGGAGAGCGCCTCCTAATTGAATGATTTCGCCAAAGACAAGTGAACGGTTAACCGACTGGACGGCCGCAATCGGCTGGCGTTTGTCCTTCGCAACTTTTCTGACGCCGCGTGATCCGGTCGTACTCATGTATCACGGCGTTCCAAGACATGCGGAGGGGACTTGGCTCGATGCAGCTTCGTTTGAAGATCAGATCCGATTCTTGAAACGCAATTTCGAGATCATTTCTCCCCTTGATAAGGAGATTCGAACCAATAGTCGCAAGCGCGTGCAGGCCCTATTGACCTTTGACGACGGTTTCCGGAACAACGCCGAGGTGGCTGCTCCGATTCTTCTTCGACACGGGGTTCCAGCTTTGTTTTTCGTTTCGTCCCGCCACGCTCGCGCCGGCAGCTATCTTTGGTTCACGTATTTGCGTGTGCTCGCGGAGCATTTTGAAGGTACCGGCTTCATGTTTCGGGACGAGTTCATGGATATGTCACACACGGCACGGGAACGCACAATCAGTCGCCTTACCAGAATTCTTCTCGATCTAAAGCCCCATCCCCAAGCCATGTACGACGCGATCGAAACAGAACTACCTCCGCTTAGTGACTTCGTAAGTCCGTCCGCGATCAATGAACGTGGAGCGGGAATTACGGCAGATCAATTGTCCGGATTATCGGGGCATGAACTGTTCCATTTTGGAGCGCATACAGTCGATCATCCGTTACTTACAAGATGCGACAAAGCAGAGGCGCTCCGACAGATTCTAGAGAATAAGGACTGGATCGAAAGAGCCACCAAACGCCCCTGCGAAGCCATAGCGTATCCCATGCAGGACTATGATGGCCGAATTATCGAACTCTGCAAGCATCTCGGTTTTCGCCACGGATACAGCGTGACTAGTACCCTGAATTTGGACCCGGCATTCGAGATTCCTAGGGTTGGAGTTTATCGGAAATCTCTTGATCGTCTCGGACTCAAAGTGCGCTGGGCCAGCATTCTCCACTGAACTCATCCCACTCATCTCAGCTCGATCTCGATCAACAATGTTCTCTGAATTAAAGAAGATATCGCTATGGCGCTCATGAGCAAAGTCATCCCCCCAATTGAAGACCAACTCTGCGAGATGTTGCGTCTCACACTACTGGCGGATCCCTCGGTCTACGATTGTGCCGTCCTGATCAATGACTGCGAAGGAACCGACCGACTGGTCGCCTACATAGTGCCAAACGGTCCTATTTCGACAGACCGTCTCAGCTTTCGTCTTCGAGTCGCATTCGGTCCTGAGACCCGGTTTCCGCAGGAATATGTGCTGATTTCTTCTTTGCCAATTGGCCCTGATGGCAAAGTCGATGAAAACCGATTGACTTCATTAGTTGTCCCAAACGAAGAGCAGTTTCGTGTCTGGGAAAAGGAGCTTCGTGAAACAAAAGGAATCCGGGACGTCGCCATCATTAACAGAAGCGCTAACGGCAAATGGTCTCCATCCACGATTAACGAACGCAGCTCTTCTTCAGAGTCAACTGCATCACTGCATCGCACGATCTGGCACCGAATGGATCCGAGAACCTACGCGCCAATTTTGGGTGAGGTACTGATTTTTACAGACGGGGAAGGGCTAGGATCTCGTCTTTGCCAAGCATTGAAAAACTATGGCGTCCGCTCAATCATCGTTGAGCCCGGAACAAAATTCGGCAGACTCTCCGGAGATCATTATCAGATCAATCCCGCCGGAGCTGGCGATTACACGTTATTGTTGGGATCACTTGCCACTGAGGGAATGCGCCTCCGTAATGTTTGCCACTTGTGGTCGTATACCCAACTACCGGGCGATTTCGGCCGGCTTGACCAAGTGGAGTCTTACCATCAGCTGGGATTATCCAGTCTCGTTCATTTCACACAAGCTCTGGCGCAGGAACACACCGCTGGCGATATCAGGATCATCGTAGGAGCAAGCTACGCGCAGCGGGTTCATCTTGGAGAGCCAATCAATCCGGCCAAGGCCACCGCCATTGGATTGCTGAAGAGTATTCTGCTCGAACTGCCCTGGATCGACGGCCATCATGTTGACCTTCAGCCCGATGAACCGGATGCGAACGCTGCGCGCCTATTGACGGAGATGACGGTTTCTCGCGGACGTGCGGAAATATGTTACCGGCGCGGCCAGCGATTCGAACGTGGTCTCTCGCGGGTGCACGACGTGCTCGAAGGGAATGCTGATTGCGCAATCAAGCGCGGCGGGTTGTACCTCATCGTAGGTGGCTTGGGTGGTGTTGGGGCCGAACTGGCGCGGGCGTTAATTACCCAGTTTGATGCGAAGCTCGTCATCACCGGTCGCACGCGATTGCCTGATTCTGCAAGCTGGCCGAAGGTCCTGAATAAGGATACGACGCTTTCCCGGCGAATCAAGAGTTATCTCGACATCGAGAGAGCTGGCGGCGAATTCGTGTATCGCGCGGTTGACGTCTGTCACACGAGGCGAATGCGTGACGTGATATCTGCTGCTGAGATGCGGTGGTCACAGCCGTTATCGGGGGTATTTCATCTTGCCGCATCGCTGGGCTCTTCAATGGATATATCTTCCCATTGGCGCACGATGGAACAGCATGGAATCGCCGTCGAGCGCGGGGAGAAGATAGCGGAGATTCTTAAACCGAAGGTTCAGGGAACTCAGGCTCTATTTGAACTTTTGCAGGATCGCCCGGAAGTGTTGTTTGTAGGATTCTCCTCAGTCGCCAGCTTTTTCGGCGCCACAACATTAGGTGTCTATGCTGCGGCGAATTGTTTTCTTGAATCCTATGTCCGGCTGCAGGCTGAGCTCCGTGGTCCTACGTATTGTTTTAGTTGGACGACCTGGCACGGGTTAGGCATGAGTTCAGGCAGCGCAGCCTACACTGAAATCCTGCGAGACATGGGGTATCGGCTGCTTCCTGCAAGCGAAGCAGTACAGGCCTTGCTTGCCGGTTTGTCGCAACGCGAGTCACACTTGATCGTTGGCCTGGATGAAGAGATTCCTCGGGTCAGCCGCGAAATTGTGGACGAAACTTACCCTTTGCATCGCATGGCGGTGTACTTCACTGCGGCTCCTGGATTTTCCGATGCAGACTCATCGATCCGGAGAGAGATTAGCCGGAAGCTTCAGCACGATCACTATGAAACTGTGCGGCTCCTCGAGATGCCGCAGACCGCCGATGGAAATGTAGATCGGCAGTTACTCGCGAAACATCCCGCTGGGCCGGTTCTATCGTTCAGGCAAAAAGATCCTCCGAGAACCTCATTGGAGAAGCTGTTGGCGGAGATGTGGGGCGAGGTATTGGGATTGGAGAAGGTGGGGGTGCACGACAACTTCTTTGATCTGGGAGGGCATTCGCTGCTGGCCACGCAGGTGGTGTCGCGAATCCGGGAAGGGTTGGGGATGGAGTTGCCGTTGCGGAAGTTGTTCGAGCAGGCGACGGTGGCGGAGTTGGCGGAGGAGATCGAGAGGAGTCGTGCGGGAGAGGTCGAGGCGGGAGGAGGGAAACCGGTTGGGCGGATTGCGCGGAGGGCACGGAGTGGGCGGATCGGGTTGTCGTATGCGCAGCAGCGGTTGTGGTTTCTGAACCAGCTGCAGCCGGAGAACGCGTATTACAACTGTCCGCTGGCGGTGGGTCTGGGAGCGGGAGTGGATCTTGGGGCGGTGGAGAAGAGTTTACGGGAGATGGTGCGGCGGCATGAAGTGCTGCGAACGCGGATTGTGAGCGTGGAGGGGAAGCCGGAGCAGGAGATCGAGGCAGAAGTAAAGATGCAGTGGGTGGTGGAGGAAGTGGGGGGGAGAGAGGAAGCGGAGCGGGTGTGCCGGGAAGAGGCGGAGCGGCCGTTTGATCTGAGCCGTGGGCCGATGCGGGTGCGACTGCTGCGGGTGGTGGGAGAAGAAGGGCATGTGCTGATGGTG
>Ga0073928_10002049_pt1 | contig 36309 bp, 49 predicted proteins | sample PaiPotPPA55metaG_FD_76969 | JGI IMG/M metagenome (GOLD analysis project Ga0073928, IMG submission 76969) | Iron sulfur acid spring bacterial and archeal communities from Banff, Canada, to study Microbial Dark Matter (Phase II) - Paint Pots PPA... ... | reverse complement strand
GAGCACCGCTCCGACTTCGTGTCGAAACGCAACTTGGATTCACGATGGTGAAGTACATCCGCGCAATCGAGTTCATCGAAGATTACAAAACCCTTGGCCAGGGCCAAGGCGGTTGGCGAGAAGATTACCAGTATTTCAGCCAGGAGGCGGGGATCTGATTCACGAGGTTTGGCTCTACCCAAGAACAACGCAGAGCGTTTGGACAGCCAGAAGACCCAGATGGAGATTCGACCATCCTACTCTCGCCGAACGTCCTTCCCGTTCTTGTCTACTGCGGCTCCAGGACTGGCGCCGCGCATGACCATCTATCCATGCTCCGCACCATCGGAAGTGTATGCCATAGGACCGCCTACCTCGCCGTGCAATCCCGCTTTGCCCCGTCGGCTTATCATGAGGGGATGAACACACGCCTCGCATTGAGAGCGCCTTCTTTATTCATTTCCACTATTTTGCTACTGGGTGCTCCTCTGTTGGCAGATCAAGTGCCGGTTCGTCATATCGAAGGCCGTATTCATGGATTCCTAGTGCTTCGAGACCTGGACGACAATATACTCGCGTCTGGTGAGTTGATCCAACTATCGAATGGAAACCGTGTCACCACCGAACTTAGTTTTCATTTCAAAGACGGCTCCATCCATGAAGAGACAGCCGTCTTTTCGCAGCGGCGCACGTTCCAGCTTCTCACCTATCATTTGGTGCAGAAGGGGAGAGTGTTTAAGCGCGAAACAGACATGTCCCTGAACGCCTCCACAGGTCAGGTCATCGTTCATTACAAAGACGATGAGGGTAAGGAAAAGACTATCAGTGATCGCCTCAAGCTGCCCGCAGACCTCGCAAACGGTATCGTTACGACGCTGCTGAGCGACATTGACTCCAAGGCGCCGAAAACGACCTTATCGATGTTGGTGGCTACACCTAAGCCGCGGCTTGTGAAAATCGAGATATCACCGGCAGGCGAAGATTCGTTCTCAATTGGTGGTTCAGCTGCTAAAGCAATGCGCTACGCTGTCAAAGTCGATATCGGCGGCATCAGTGGTGTCATCGCGCCGATAATCGGGAAACAGCCCCCTGATACGCACATCTGGATGGTCGGCGGGAGAGCCCCTGGATTCCTCAAATCGGAAGGCCAACTATACGAGGGCGGCCCCATTTGGCGAATCGAAATGGCAAGTCCGACATGGCCGAAGGGCGACTCCGGGCAGAAGCGTTAACGCTTCCTCGGCGTTCAATAGGATCGTCCGCCATCGAGTGCCGTACCAACTCCGATCGTCCCCGATTCCACGCAGCCTTTCCCGAATTTCGTCGCGACGGGTTCCTCCTGCCTCCCAAAGACTCGCCGGGCCCGTGTTCAAATAGGGCCACTCGGCGCCGCCGAGTTGCCCACTCGGAAAATGTACCGACGGCCTGTACTGCCCGGGGCACCACGGTGACTGAAAATAGCAGTGGGGAATCCCTGCCAATAATGTGCGTTAACGCCCCAGAAAGATGAAGGCCCTCGCGATGCGGCTAGTCTTTTGAATCCAACAAAACCTTCAGCCGCTCGGGAAAGTTACTCTCGCCGCAGAGTCCATGAACAGACTTGCCAGACGGTGATTTGGCGTTGAACCCAACAGTGCGCGAACCTTTGCTCGCCCAGTGAATCGAGCTGAAGGACCATCCAGCCTTGCGTGCGGCTTCCAGGATCGGCATGACGGCAGTTCGAATATCTGACCGCAGGCCTTCCGGTACTTCGTTTTCCATGCCACTCCCTTAAAACAGCGTTCCTTAGCAGCCATGCTCTTCGACATGCATTGCGAAGGCGGCTTCCGCCCGTTGCGTTTTTTGCTCGCGCTTCGTCTACCTCGCTCAAGAAGAGCATGTAGGTCCCGTGGCCGGCCCCAGTCTTGTTCGCTGAGTCGTTGGACCGCCTGAGACCATTCCTGGACGCCTTGATTGTATTCGGTCAACAAGCGATCTTTGTCTTTGCAGCCCAAACCGAATCATAACGCGATTCGCCGGACGACCCCACCCCACCCTCACCGCAGCAAGGTGTACGCCATGCCAGGTCCTGTTGAAGCGCGCGCATCGTCCTCTCCGCCAGTGCGGCTTGTCGCGCGCTGCCGTCGGCAGTTGGGTCGGTTGTTGGGTCGGTGTGCGGGGCAACTACGAGCGTGATAAGGGAGGCGTTCGCCTAATTCTGTGCTGCATTATCTTCGCCGGATTTGGTTCTATCGGATCACTTGGAACATGTCCCGCGCCCCAGTTTTCGTGCAAGGGATTTGCAGTTCCGGCATGGGACGAGCCTGGAAGAGCTTGCGGCATGGGACTGCTAGCCACCGGGCCCAGGCGCTGGCTCGGTTCCGGCGGGCGCTATCTGTAGCGATGCCGGTGCTGGCGTACATCTGACGATATAGTTTCGAAATAAAGACGAAAGCCAGGCGCGCGCGGAGATTTGGTGTACAGCGCGACCGCTTCCAGACGGGACCGAAGCTATAAAAACGATCCCACACCCGCTGGGTACGCTGTCGCATCTCTTCAGAGCTCATGCTGGGATGCGGCATAAACATCTTCGGCCGCTTGTACGCCGGAATGAGCCAGTAGCGCGTCAACGGGATCCCATCGACTTCCGGTACATTGTCGCCATGCGCCTTCTCCCATTTCTCAAAGTCGACTGTGCCCGGAAAGGGTGTCAGCATGACGAACTGGGCAAACGTAAGGCCGGCGCGTTGGGCCAGATCATGTGTGGCGTCAAACGTGTCCGGGCGATCGCTTTGCAGGCCGAAGATGAACGAACCGAGAACATGCACGCCATGATCGGAAAACGTCTTGAGCTGTTTTACGAGATTGTCGCCAGAAAGGTTGAAATCCTTGTAGACCGATTTCAGGCCTTCGGCGGTAACCGCTTCCACCCCGACCAGCGCACCCCTGATCCGGGCTTTCTTCATGGCATCCAGAAACCCGGTGTCTTCCGCTGCCTCCATTGTGATCTGAGTGAAGAAGGTCATGTCCTTGGGCAGCTCCGCGAGGCGCTCCATTAGCTCGAAGCGCTCTTCTCGCATAGCCTGAAGCTGATTGACTCTGGCCTGGTTGTTTTGCCGCTTTGCAAGTTCGATGTCGGTTAGTGTGACGGGATAAAAATTGTCGTCCGCCAAGGCGATGAAGCGGAAGCCGCGGCGGCGCAGCTCTACAATTTCCTCAACGACGTTATCGGTCGCACGCTGCCGGGGGCGTTGTCCATCCGTGCGCCATACCGAACAAAACGAGCAGTGTTTGGCGCAGCCACGCACGGTCTGCACCGAAGCCCACATATAGCTGTCAGGCGGAAGCAGATCCCATCGGGCTGGCTTGAAGTCCTCCGGTTCTACCTTTCCGCCGTTGTAAATGCGTTCCGGAGTACCGGCGGCGCAGTCACGGAGAACGCCGTTCCAGATGACGTCGCCATCGCCCTTCACCACCACATGTGCGCCGCCATGCTCAAACGGCTCGTCCGAATAGAGCGTCGAATGGATTCCCCCGAACACAACCCATGCACCCCGCTGGCGTGCGGCGCGGCCCACCTCGTACCCTCGCAAGGCGTTGCCGGTATGAATGCCAATGCCCACGACGTCGCCTGGCTGAACACGCTCCAGGTCGAGGTGCTCCAGAGTTTCATCGCATATCTCGGGATCGCCGAACGACTTGGCCGTCGCTGCTGCCAGCACGTACAGCCATCGTGGCGTGATGACTGCTGTTCCGAACGAGGTATCGCTTGGATTAACGAGGTGGATGTTCATGTTCTCACGTGGACAAACCCCTTAGTTTAGCAGCAGGCCACCGTACGCTATCGCGGCGGCATGGATGCTAAATACTCTCGATGCCGATATCCATAGGTTTTAGGCCCGAGTTGATGCTCTCGCAGATCGCCTCCGGTAGAAACATCGAGTGGCTCGGCGTTGCTGGTCAGGTTTACGCAAATACGTGATAGCTACCGACAATGGCTCACATCAGGGCTGTAGGCGTGGCAAATTCAACTGTACTGCGGGGTTGACGTCGGTGATCCCACGACCGTCTTTCAAATCACCAGGGCGTTTACGGGGATGGTAACCATAGTCCGCTGATTGTTCTCGTTCAGGGTTGCCGTGGCGGAAGTAATCAACTTGAACATAGGTTGCGGCATCGTTCCCCCTTTTTCAACTCCGATGGAAAAGAGCGGAGGCCAAGACCGAATTCGCCTCAAGAATCCTTGTACCTCTTCCAATCGCCTTCCATGGCTTTGGTCATATCCCTGGCGGCAGCGCGCAACCAATTTGATTCTCTGCGTCGCAGGTCCCTCAAAATGTTGGCGACTTGGCGTTTGCTTCCCAGGTGAACATTCGCGGCTTCAGAGCCCATTGCATAGAGAAGCGTCTCCTCGTCGCGCTCTTCCGGCAGGTCGGCAATCTCAATGGGATTTGATTCCGGTGAGAGGCGGCGAATCAGCCACGCTCCCACAATTTTCTGAAATGGATCGTGCGATCGTACAGCGAACTGGATAGCCTTCTGATAGTAGGACTGGCGATTTCGAATGCGACCATCCAGCCAAACGCATGCCGAGGGCAGCATGGCTTTCGCCTCTCGGGCGATGTGGCCTCCTTCCCAACTGGCAATAGCGACAAACCGTTGTTGCCCGAGGCTCCCCAGGCCGGCTTCCCTGCGCACCACTTTATAATCCAGATGTGGATTTGGAAGTGTTTCCCGTAAGACTCTCTTCACGTCGCGAGGCAGGCCGTGATGCACAACCAGGAAATGATCTAGCTTCTCCCAAAAGCCATCTGCGGGCTTGAATGCCTCGACACCTAGTCGATCCAGGTTTTTTTCATGTTCAGCAAGAACAAATGGGCAACCGCCGGCTTTCAGCGCCTTCTGATATCCATCCAAAATGGCACTGCAACCTTCTTTGAATCTGATGGTCAGTTTTCCCGAGTCGATAACAATCTTTACGCTGGCCGCTAGGCGCACCAGATCATTTGTATAAGGCAAAGGATACGATTCATCGAAATCATCGACACCCCAGGACAGCCGACCCTCCGTGTCGCGCCAAGTCCCAAAACTGCCGACATGGAGATCTCCTACTGCCAATACTTTTGGGGCATCACGCAGGCTGGCGCATACGTCCGGCCAAAGCTGAGCCCACCGGTAAAACGTCCCGCGGAAAAAGAGGAACGGGTTTTCCCTCATTTGCTTGTGCTTCAATCGCAGTTGGGCTTCAATGACGGCCGTACAACTGCGCATCCAGTTTTCGTAGCCCTGGGTGGCCTTATGAATATTCATTTCTCTGCTGCCCTTTGCGCGTCCGGCCAATCATCAGCGTCCTGCGCGCCTTGCGCCGCAGTAGCGTCGGCAGCAACGTGCGCGGCGGGAGACTATGTTTGTTTAGGCTGTTCGCTCTCACTGGGAATCCGTTCTAACAAACGCGGCTTTCCCGCGCGTCAGCTTCTTTCCTTTTGGTTCGACTGCAATCTTGGGGGTCGGATCACCGCCTACCGAAAAAAAGCCAAAGTATTAGGACTAAGAGAAGGACGCCTCCAATGCCACCTCCCACTTGAGGTCCACCGTAATAGTAACCGCCGCCTCCTCCAAGGAGAATTAGAAGGATCAGAATGATCAGAATCGTGTTCATGGAGCCAAATCATATCACGCCGTCTTCCGCAAGCACACCGTCATCACTCAACGATGACTTCAACGACCGCAATTACCGGGACGCCAGTGCCGGCGCGGGTAAACTGTTAGGGCTTCCGCGGGATGAGATCATCGGCTGCCTAATCGAGCCCGGAGTTCGACTTGAATATTACACAACCATTACAGACCGCAAGTGAAATCCCTGTTAGTTTTGGATAAGAGCGCGACGCCAGGAGGCTCCCGTGAGCACCGAAGTGATCGACATTGCCGTTCCTCGAAAAATAAACCGGACCAATAGCATCGCCTTCGGCCTTCTCCACCTCGGGGCGGTCGCCGCGTTATTCGTGTTCAGTTGGCATGCATTTGCTGTCGCGCTCTTCCTGTTCTGGATGTGCACCGGCCTTGGCATCAGCATGGGCTATCATCGGCTGCACACTCACCGGTCGTATCAGGTCCCTTTGCCTCTCGAATATTTTCTTGCTGTTTGTGGTGCTCTGACGCTCGAAGGTGGGCCGATTTTCTGGGTTGCGACGCATCGAATCCACCACCAGAAATCCGATCAACTCGGCGATCCGCACTCACCGCGTGATGGCGGCTGGTGGGCTCACATGGGCTGGCTTCTGGTCGGAGAGACCAAGCATAGCGACACTCCGCTGCTGTCGAAGTATGCGCCCGATCTGACCAAAGATCGCTTCTACGTCTGGCTCAACGACTATCATTGGGTTCCCATGATTGTGCTGGGTGCCCTGCTCTATGCCATGGGCGGTGTTCCCTTCGTGCTGTGGGGTGTCTGTCTCCGCGTCGTCGTTGGTCTGCACTGCACTTGGCTGGTCAACTCAGCGACACACATGTGGGGCAGCCGCCGGTTCGAAACGCGCGATGACTCCCGCAACAATTGGTTGATTGCCCTTATCACCTCAGGCGAGGGCTGGCACAACAACCACCACGCACACCCGACCTCGGCGAGGCACGGGCTTGCGTGGTATGAGTTTGATTTGTCCTGGATTCAAATCAGGATCCTTAAGTTCTTCGGCATAGCGAAGGCCGTTCGAGTAGCGAAAATCGACAACGCGGTGGTCGAACGGGAGGCGGCGTGACCAACCGCCCGGCCACGGCAGACCCCGCGAAAACCTACCGATAAGGCCGGTTAACGGGGCCTGCGTCACGATTCCTTAGATGGCGCTCAGGTCTTCAGCGATCTTGCCTTCGAACCGGCTGCCAAACACCTTCCACTCGATCGCCAGCGAAGGACCAGCGCGCTCAACGCTGCTCGACTCGGCGTCTTTAATGTATGAGAATGCAAATCCATGGCTAGGCCGTGCGGCGTGAAGGAGATCCGAGTGCCGGCCAGCAAACACACGATTCTTATCACGGCGACCGGTGAGAGATCCTCACCGGTGAGAGTGATGACGGGCCGATTTACCACGGCCATTATCAATCCTGCCGGCGGCGGCGTGCCCTCTCCTCCGCGCGGGAGATTGGAATTCGGGTGGTTAACGAGCCGCTCCATCATTCTCGATCTTCGTGAAAGTGCATATTTTCAAACGTTCATGAATACACCCGAACCTTCGACCGCGCGGTAGCTGTCTGGGCTTGACGGCGTTCGAGCTGCGGCGGCGAGCGAAGCGGCTCTTCAATTAATATAGGTTCTAGTCTTAGCCGCAATTGTCATTGTCCTCTTGCCGCGATGGTCCTGATCCGTGAGACGGAACGACGCGGTTAATTCTCTAAGAAAGGGGCGACTAAGGCTTGCCGTTAGCAAAAACAGGCACATTAGACGTCAGCGGCCGCGAAAAAAACTCACGCAATAGATTCTCCACCGCGCCGCTTGCTGTCATGATCAGCCCGTTTCGAAAAGTCAGGCTCACAGTCCGATCGCCAGGTGCTCGGTAGAGATTTGAAATACCGGATGAAGCGAAGTTCCCGAACACCTGGGAGTAGTTCGGTTGCATCTGTCCATTGTCTCCTCTGGTGATGACCGCCGCCAGCGCATAGAATATCCGCGAGCGAGTGCTCCCGGAGCCACGATAGAAGTACCGCGGGTCCTGGTGCAGAACTGTTGGCAAGATAGCGCGGCTTACCATCTTGCTGATTAGTGTGTCTGCATAGGCCGCCCCAAACCGCTTGGCATAGCCTTCCAAACCTTGGCCATACCCTGGAAAGATATCGCGTTTTTGCTCTACACCGGCCAGACCAGCGGCCACCAAAAATGTAACCGGATCCGTCGTCGATCGAAGCACCAGCTTGAACTTCAGCTTAGGTGTCATCGGCACCGCATCCCAGATATAACTGGTGTAATAGTTCGGCAGGAGGCCTAATACGCGTTGCTTCTCCTGCGCCTCCACCTGCGACTGCGCCACCTCGTCCAGTATCGCCACAACATGAACCGTCGTCGTGAGAATGCGCGTCCCAACTATCGGAAGTTCGCGTCTCTCGCTCGCGTCGAGCACCACCTCGGCTATAACCGGCTGCTCGAGGTCCGCCGCGGCAATCTTCACCTGGTAGATCCCAGGAATCAGTTCGACAAACGTGAACGCGCCGCTGCTATCCGTGGTCACCACCTGGTCCACTTCATTGTTCGGCCTAGCAAGCGTTACCCGCGCACCCTGCACCGCGACACCGTCCGCGTCTCGAACTGTTCCTGTTATGCTGGCGGATGCTGGCGTAAGCGTCCCGGAGCCCGGAGTCTGAACCGTATCTTCCGGCACGGGCACCGCCTGCGCTACCAAGTAGCTCACCGAAAAACTGGCCGTCTCCTGTGGGCGTAGGCATGTTGACAGCCCCCGGGGTTCCTCCCAAGCACCAGCGGTCGAGAGCCAGTTCGAAACCAGGCACGACGTCCGCCGGCCGCAGCGTGATGGGATTCCGATCGTCTGCCATATATTCGGGACCAAGCGGTTCCAGGAGACGCACGGGGCTTCCTCAGTATGGGTGGTTACAGCTGAGCTTAGTGAGGGCCCTCGTTGACTAAGATCACCCTGTCCCGTCTGGGCGGACAGCTGCTGCGTGACTATTAGCGCAAGTATCATCACGTAGCAAGCGCGAGTGGCCATAGAGACAAGACGCCGGCCCGGCTAACTCGTTTCGCCCTTCGGCCCGAAATGCGGCCAAGATTTTGGGCCATTCGAACATTAAGATGACTGAGCGTTACGCCAAATTGGCCAAGACTCACATTGCCAAGACCGGCAACACAGCGCGAGAGATGTGGAGATTGATGGAAGGAAAAATGGGGAGCAAGGTCGAAACGGGTTCTTGAATGTTCCCGTATTGTTCCCTCGACTAGAAACTGATGTTTTTGGCTGCTAAGAAGTACTTTAGAATCTGGTGGCCAGGGACGGAATCGAACCGCCGACGCCAGCCTTTTCAGGGCTGAGGTCTGCCATTCTCATCTGACTGATTCTGTTGTCCTTGATCACCGTTTTTGCTCTCGAAACCGCCATTTTATTGGAATGATAATGGAATAAGTTCCGGAATGGCTCAGTTGATGAGCCCGTCCACAACCTTCCGCTGCGACTCTGGGATGAACTGCTGATAGATTTCCAGTGTCGTCGTGGCCCTTGAATGCCGCATGAGCTTTTGCGCATCCTTTATATCCGCCTTGGCCTCTTTGAGCCAGGTCGCATACGAAGTCCGCAGGCATCTCCAGTTGACGAAATCAAGCCCCAGCTTCCGGGCTGCCGGCTTGATGTGGCGCTTCAGGATATTGTTATCCCGCATCGCGACTCCCGTCGATACAGACTGAAAGACCAGATCATCCGGGCCGTCGGATTTGACGACCTTGTAATGCCGGGTCGCCCTTCCCGCCTTCACATCGACGGTCAGGGTTTTCAGCCGGAGAATGCGCTCGATCACCGCGCGATTGACCGGAATGGTGTCGTTGCTGGCTTCGCTCTTGGGAGCGCCCCAGTCACCCCGGCAGCACCGCTCGTCTATCGTGATCGAGTCCTCATGCACATCGTTCCACCGGAGGCCGATCAGCTCGCTTACGCGCAAACCCGTGTACACCGCCACGTACAGCATGGTGGCGTAGGGTTCTGCGATCAGTCCGATGAGGGAATTGAATTGCTGCTGCGTAATCCATGGTTTGCTTTTGTTGCCCCGCTTCGCGCGCGGGAGCCGCACGCCTTCCGCCGGATTCTTGACCAGCAACCCGTAGCGGATTGCCGATGTCAGAATGCTGGCGAACACATCACGGACCTTGTCGATTGATTCATACTGCAGGTCCGTTTTGCCGAGCCCCGAGAAATACCGGTCGGCGGTCAAGGGCGTGATGTCGCGCAGGCTCAGTCCCCCGAACTGGGGTTTGAGGTAGTTCCTGATCACGCCGCTGTAGCGATCCTGCGTGCTCTTGGCCATCGTCGGTAGAACGACCGGAGTGTACGTGCTGTCCACAAATTCATCGAAGCTCGTCGCCGCCCCGAGGGGCACAAGGCCCTGATTGACGGGGCGAAGAAACTCGGCCGCGATCTTGCGGACCTCCCGCTCCTTTACGGTTGCGGGGGCAAGTTTCTCTCTCTTTTTCCGCCGCCTCCTTTGTCCGTTTTCGAATTCATCCTGCCAGTAATACAGAACCCAGAAGTGGCCCTCTATCCTGGGCCGGGGGTCCTGAAATCTTCTGCGCGCCATCGCATCGAAATCTCCTTTCGATGACGCGCAGCGATTTGCCTCGATCACGACATTACCACCATTCGGGGTGGCTGGAGGCGGCGGATTGGGAGGCGTCCGGTTCATGTCCGTGGCGCGACGTTTTGTCGTCGCGCTTACGGCATGCAAATGCATTCGGAGAACCTAGAAAAACAGGTCCCCTCACCCGGCCTGCGGTCCGGAAGTCCTTTAGATAAGGCAGCCGATGAAGAGAGTTTCTTGCCGATCCGGTTCATGAATTCTGACGTGAACTTCGTCTCGCTAATCAGGTGGCTGAATTGGACTGGTGTCGCCGGGACTCTGGCGCGGTTGTGCTGTCCTACTCGGTGGCAGTGGGCGCGATTTCGGGCTTCCCGTATTTGGCGAACAGGTCGTTGAAGCCTTCGGCCACAAGACCGTGCAGCGTCGTGCCGTTCTGGACCGCGAGGATCTTTAGCTGATCCCTCACCTGTTTGGGAAAATGCACCGTGATGGGGCTCGTGCCCGCCCTCCCCTTCTCCGCCGGAGCCGCCGCATTGGCGGGCTTCGCCGGTTGCTGGATGGGTTCCCTGTGACGCGCGCTACCGCCGGTTTCAGCCAGCAAGTTGGCCAAGTTTGGTTTGTTGCTCATGGTGCTCCTGCTTGATTTTGTCTTTCGACAGTTGAACGAGAGTGCTCAAAGTATACTTGTAGACTTGTAGGATTTCCGCCGCCCCCTTCCCTCTCGGGTCGTATTCCTGGGCGGCCTGCCCGACGGCGCCCGCATCACCAAAGACGGCGCGATGCCCGAGCGTGTAGGGGCAGACGGGAACCTGCAGACGGTTGAGTAACTCGCGCGCCTGTTCATGGCGGTCGCCGACAGGCGGGACGGCGTTGAGGATCACGATCGCCGGCTTGTTCCCTGCGAGCGTTAGTATCTCCTTCGTGTTCGGAATGGTCTCAAGATCGTAGGCCTGCGGGCGGCAAGGGATCAGAACAAGGTCGGCTACTTTCGCGGCGGCAAGGGCGGATTGTTCATTGCGCGCCGGGGTGTCGATGACGACAAAATCCACCCCGTTCTCGGCGGCCTTTGCGATAGCAGCAGCCAGACGGGCGGGCTGCGCGTCGATGACGACGGGGCTGTCACCTTTCCGGCGGTCCTTCCAGTTGCAGGAGGTGGCCTGCGGATCAAGATCGATGATGATCGAGGTCATCCCGACCTGCCCAGCGGCGACGGCGAGCGATACGGCCAGAGTGGTCTTGCCGGTTCCGCCCTTCTGCGCGATGAGAGCAACTGTATACATGGCTGGTTTCCTCCTGTGAGAGGTTGAGGCTTTGAGAGTTGGCTACGGGGCGGGTTGGAGCATTCGAGAGTTTGCGTGAACGAGAGTTGTATACATGTCTGCTTGGCTAGGTTGAGCGTTGGAGCGCCCGAGGATTCCCGACAGTGAGAGATGGAGTGAACGAGGGATTAAGACTTCGAGACAATGTGGCAACGAGCGTTTCGGGGAAGGCTGATTCGCTCATTGCCTACAAGTAGAACAGTAGCCCCAAAGGGGCGCGCGGTCAACGGGGCTGGGGCGCAGCAGCGATGTTTTCACCATTTGCACGTTGTAGGGTTGTCGCGAAGTAGACAAGTAGACAAAGGGGGGAGCCTGCGGTACGGCACCAGAGACGCCGAAAGGCGGGCGGCACCTACCCTGGGATTCGAAACTTGAGATGCCAAATTGGAACCTCAAATCGACGGGTGTGGGCGTTATGCCCAGGCTGCCTTGACAGCTTCCGACCGTCAGGCACAATCGGTGAGCAATGGCAAAGCCGCAAGCCGCTATCATCCCCGTCGAACGAATCGCCAGCCGGATTTACCTAATCCGGGGCGAAAAGGTGATGCTCGACAGCGATCTGGCGGAGCTTTACGGCGTAGAAACTGGCGCACTCGTGCGCGCTGTAAAACGCAACAACAAACGCTTTCCGGAAGATTTTTCATTTCAACTCAGCGACCATGAGTTCGAAAACTTGAGATGCCAAACTGGCACCTCAAGTCGGTGGGGAGGCCGGCGTTACCCGCCCTATGCCTTCACAGAACAAGGTGTTGCCATGCTTTCGAGCGTGCTCCACAGTGACCGCGCTAACGAAGTTAACGTAGCCATCATCCGTACCTTCGTAAGGTTGCGCGAGATCCTTGCCACGCACCGGGATGTGGCCCGCAAGGTCGAGGAACACGACCGGCAGATTGCCGCCCTGTTCAGTGCAGTGCAGAAACTTCTCGCATCTCCAGACCCGCCGAAAAAACACCCCATCGGTTACGTTCCCGCCAAGGACGATTGACGCCCTTGGGGCTAAAGCGGCGAGCCTTTGTGCAGGCCTGCGTCTGTCTGTCGAGTCCGAGGAACTTTGATGCTTAGATGTCGCAACCTGCGATATCAAAACGTCAGTACGAGAATCAACTGCGGCCGGCGCGACGAACTCCGAGGCTCTTTGACCGCAGATTGCGATGTTAAACGCGCCTCTATGATCAACGGCGCGGCCAGCCCGACAACAACGAGGGTGAAAAGCGGGCAGGGGCGCAGAAGTGGGCAGAGTCGTCTGCGCGTCTTCCGTGTGCTGGGCAGCCGGGGGGATGGCCAAGGGGCGCCCGACGCTATCCGGTTCTTCAAGGATGGGACCGATGGATTCAAATGCCAGGGGCAGGGGCTTTGCGATTTATCAGTTCTCAATACCCCAGACTTCCATGGCCAGGGTGCGCAACTCGTGCAGGTCCTCGTTCCTAGCCCGATCAAGGTTTGCGATGCTGGCGCAGAACTGCTCAATAGCGCTTTCTACAAGGTTGATGATGCGGTCCGGATTCGCCCCTGCGTTTAGCATGTGGGCTACCTGGTTGACGTTCGAGCCTTGTTTCCCGACCTCGGCCTTTTGCTCCTTCCAGACGTCGGCGACCTTTGCGGTGGCGGCCAAATACCTTGTCAGGGCGTTGTCGTTGACGGTCGGCTGGTGACGGCGCCGGGGCAGGGGCGCATCCAGAAGCATGGCGAGGCAAATGGCGCTGGGAGACAGGTCGAAGGCTTTGGCCTTTTCCAAAATCGTGGCCTTCTGGGCAGGGGTACAATTGACAGCGATCCGCGCTGTGGTTTTGCGCTTCTGGCTGCCGCTTCTTCCGGGTTTCGGTTTCATGGCCATCGCCTCCGGCGGGCTATCGCGGCGGTTGCTGCCTGCGTCCAGCAGGGCAGGGCGCCGGGCGTCCAGCCCGCGCCGCGAACACCGCCCACGGTGTGAGCTGCCTGACCCGCCCACGCGGTCAGGCTTGAGCCGCCGGCCAAGGCGGCGAACGATGCGGCCGTGACCGACAGGTAAGTCCGGCAGGACGCCACGGCGCATGAGGCACCGGCCAAGGTGCCAGGCAGGGGTTTGGGGCGGCACGCCCCGGACGGGGGGATCTCAACGGGGGTCGGAGAACCCCCTTGGCAAGATGAGAGAGCCGTCAGGCGAACGGTGGCGCGTGGAACACGCGCACATCTTGCGAGCGGTATAGCGATGACTTTTTCCCTGCTGCTCCGCTTTGGTTTCTCAGCGCGCCAGCGGCAGAACAAACCGGGAATGAATTGACGTAATCGCAGCATAGATAAAATTTGCCTCAAATGCAAGACATCGCACCGCGTCATTCAACCACGGCGAAAGTTAACGAATCCTTACAACCATAAATCGTGACAGACTTGAGTATCGACTATGCGCGGCTGGACCATCGCGATACTTGTAGTGCTCTACGCATGGTTCCTCATTATCGGGCCGCCCGCGTTGCTGGTGCCGGCCATTCTCTTCACCCACCGCTATACGGACCCGCTGTTCCTTGCCTTCATGAGCGTCTTCACGCTGCCGGGGCGGTGGATTCTGCTGCATATATGGCCCGGTTTCTTCCAGCTCACGTGGTACGAGTTCTTCCACGGAGCAGGGCCGGGCCGCATCCTGACCGACGCGTTCGCGTGGCTGTTCGCCATCGTCTTCGGGTATTTCTTCTGGCTCATCCTCCTGTCACGGTTCTGGAAGCTGACGGGACGCTGGAATCCGTTCGGCTGGAAAACCTACCGGCACCGTCCGCACTTCCTCAGGGCTTATGGGCGTTTCAGCGACTGGTGGGAGAGTGCCCATGTATTCGGGCAGCGTGCCACGGGCGGATTTTCCAGCCTTACGGGCGTCCTTGCGAACGAGTTCAAGCACGGCGATATCTTTCTCGGTCGCCCCAAGCTGTACTTCGGCGGGATGCTCCGGCCCATCGGAATTCCCACAGAAAAACACATGGTCACCATCGCCAACACCGGCTCGGGAAAAAGCACCGGGGCGCTGATCCCGAACCTGTGCATCCATGAGGGGTCTCTCCTGTGCGTCGATCCCAAGGGCGAACTGGCGGCCGTTACAGCGAGGCGAAGGGGCGAGGGCGGGGGCGGTGTCCGGGGTATGGGAATGCCGGTTTTCGTTCTCAATCCCTTCAATCTGCCAATCCTGAACGGGCTGGGCTGCGCATCGTATAACGTCTTCGACGAAATGGAGCGGGTTGCGGAATACGACGCCGACCGCCCCGTGAGCTACGCCGCCAAGGTGGCCCAAGCCCTTATTCCCGCCAGTACAAGTCGCGATCCCTATTGGGACAATGCCTCGCGGACGTTCATCACGGGGCTGCTGCTGTACATCCTGCAGGGGCCGAAAGAACACCGCAATCTCGTCCGCCTGCGAACGCTGCTGATGGAAGGCGACACCGCTACATATAACCGCGTGACGGACGGTAAAAAGGATGACGGCGACGCCTTCGACGCCCTGAACGTGATGATGGAGAACTGCCCGGAAGGGCCATACCGGCATGTGATCGCGGGCGCTGCGGCCTCCATATCCAGGATGTCGCACAACCAGAGGGGTGGCGTTCTGACGACGGCGATGGAACACACATCGTTCCTCGACATGCCCGAAATCCGCCGCATCAGCATGAAATCGGACTTCCTTCTGGAAGACCTCAAGAACAGCTATATCTCCGTCTATCTCTGCCTGCCGCTCAATGCAGTCAGCGGCATCGAGGGGCGCTGGCTGCGCATGTTCGTGCTGCTGACCGTCGACATGATGATGCGGGCCAGCAAGGCGCCGAAGCCACCGATCCTTCTCGCCATCGACGAATTCCCGAGCCTGAATCTTCAAAACTGCGGCATGGAAAGCGCAGCTCCCACCTTGCGCAGCTACGGCGTTCGTCTATGGGTATGCGGGCAGGACCTCGAAGCATTTGAAAGGGTCTATCCGGACTCGTGGGGTGGATTCATCGGCAATGCGGAGGCTGTCCAGTTCATGGGCATCAAGCATGCGCCGACAGTGGCATGGCTGGCCGAGCGGCTGGGACAGCATGTCGTGGTGGACCGGCAACGGATGGGGCGGCAGGTGCGTGACGTGCCCTCGGAGCGGGCCGTGCGCGACCCCGATCAGGTCGCGCGTATGCTGTCCAAGAAGAACCAGATCGTCTGGCGCGGCAGCGAGCGCCCGATGCTGCTGAAGCTCTGCCCTTATTTCCAGTACATGCCATGGTGGTATTACTCGCGCGACCGCCGCTTCCCCGAGAAATTCAACCGGTGGATCTGGCGGTGGGGATCGGACCGCGACGTGACGCCGTCGACGATACCGCCGGTTCCGCCGCGCGACATCCCGCCGAAACCGCCGCCCCCGAAACCGCCGGGAGCGCCCGACTATTTTTCGCATATGCCGCCCGAGAAAAGGGAGGCTGCACCCGAATCCCTCTATTCCTACCTGCCGCAGGAGCCGGGGGCGGATGTGAGGCTCTCCGACATCGTGCCGGGAACGAGGGCGACATGGGGCGAGGCCCTGACGAATTATATGGGGCGGCGCGTGCTGGAGGGGGTAGATCGGGTGGAGGCCAAGCTGGACAGGATGGCCAAGGCGGATCTGAAAACGTATTTCGGGACGGACGCTCTCCGGACTCCGGAACAGCAGAAGGCCGACAGCGAATACATCGAGGAAGTTCTCAGAAGATCGGCGGCGGGAGAGGAACATCCGTTCGCGCCGCCCCCGAAACCGCCCCGCAAGGCGCCTGTGAAGGGTCCGGAACCGCGCGATCCCGCGGTTCTGCCCCCGCGCACCGAAAAAAGCCCGGCCGGGGATGCACTGGACGAACTGGACGGACTGATCGGGCTGGACGAGGTGAAGGCGCGGGTGAGAGAGGCGGTCGAAATGGTGGGGCTGCGCAAGGAACGCGAGAGACAGGGCATGCCCCGCTATGACGCGACCAATCACCTTGTTTTCACAGGCAACCCCGGCACCGGCAAGACGACCGTGGCGCGGATCGTCGCAGACATCTACAAGGGAACCGGTGTCCTGAAAAAGGGCCATCTGGTTGAGGTCGGCCGGGCCGATCTGGTGGCGGGTTATATCGGGCAGACTGCGCCGAGGGTCAAGGAACTGATCACCAGCGCGATAGACGGTGTGTTATTCATCGATGAAGCCTACCTTCTTGCGCCCGCCGACGGGGACAAGGATTTCGGGGCGGAGGCCGTGGGCACGCTGATCAAGGCGATGGAGGATTACCGGGACAGGCTCGTGGTGATCGTCGCCGGCTACAAGGACGAGATGGCGCACTTCATGGATTCCAACCCCGGCCTGAAATCCCGGTTCAATGAGCAGAACTTCATCGAGTTTCAGGATTACGATGCGGGCGAGCTGTTCAGGATATTCAATCACATGGCGTCGGCAGCCGCAGTGAGGCCGTCGTCGGACGCCGCCAAGGCGGCGGCATCGTTGATGGAATCGCTTGAGATCGGGAAAAAGGGCTTCGGCAACGCGCGCACCGTGCGGAACATCTTCCAGACATGCATGGCGCGGCAGGCAAAGCGGCTGGCCACGAAGGGCAGAAGCAGGGTCGATATCACGATGTTCGAGAAGGAAGACATCCCGGAGCCGGGCGAGATAAAGAAAGTCTGATCAGTGGATCAGGTCATAGGCGATGCCGACGGCGAACAGTCCCGCGCCCGCGAGGATACAGCCCAGAGCCATGCCGTTGGCGCGGGGCACCAGCCTGAGAACCGCGCCGCCCTGTCTCTTCCATTTGCGCCCCCGGAGGAATCCGAGAATGCCGGCGGCGACAAAGGCGAGCAGAGTGTATCCGACCCAAGCCGTGTTGGATTTTGAAAACAGGGCACCGGCGGCGCCAGCGGCAAGAAGGATCACAACGCAGGCGATGATCGCGTTGAAAAAGGAGCCTGCGAAAGACTGCTCCTTCGTGGAGCCGATTATGCGGCCGTCAAACAGCCCGTGCCCGTTGGGGCATTTGCGGTTGACCGGGTTCGGCACGAGCTGGTTACACTCGGGGCAGATCCACACGGCTTTTGCACGATCATACCGCTTTTCCGCCGCGCAGCGGCCATGCTTCAGGGGTGAGGGCGGCAAGTCCCGAACCGGGCGGGTGGGACTAAAAAAAGGAAACAGCCCGGCTAGGGGGCTGTTTCGGCAGTATTCAGTAATGCAGAAGAAGAGCGTCAGGATCGACTTTGCTCCTGCGTTTGATGCAGAAGATCCAGCAGGAAGGCTTCGTATCCGGGAGCGTCAAGATAGGCTATTCTCCTGCGTTTGATCTTGAGGGCCTCGGCCATGCTTTGCAGCTTGTCGTCGAGAGCGACGTAGTCAGCGTACAGATCGCTGTCGTACGCGCAGCCCAATCCATAGACGGCTTGAACGATTTTGAGCTTGTCACGCATGTAGCGGTGTTTGCGGACGAGCTTGTCATATCTTTTGCGTAAGGTGCATTTGGCTTGCATAGCGTTTCTCCATGATTTCGGGGTTAAGCGGCGGCCATCAGGCCGCCTGCCTTGGCAGAATTCCTTCATTTCTCAGGTCTTCGAGGTCTACGAATTCGAGCACGAGGCTTTCGTCTTCGTCGGTCACTTCAAGGATGCGGTTCATGGTTTTTCTCCATCGGTTGGGGGTTGAAGGCGGCGGCCCGTCGGGAGCCGCCGCCCTGCGGTTATTCGTCGCCGCCGTTGCGGGCCGCGAGGATCTTGGTGTGAGCCAGGTCCGCCGCCTTGGCGAGGGCCAGCAGATCCGCCGGGCCGTAGCTGTGCGTCGTCTGCCACTGGTCCTTCGCGTCTATGTAGCGGCGCTCGAAGGTGACGTTGTGATAGACCTTTCCGTTTTCGTCCTTGTTTTCCCAGATGCTGGCCGTGATGAGGCCGACGCGGACCTTGTCAGCCGGCGGGTTCTTCGTTTCAGCGGGTTCGTTTTTCTTCGTGTTCGATAGTGCCATGTTAGTTTCCTTTTCTGTTCGGGCCGGCTTCAATGCCAGCCTGTGATTTCGGTCAGCCCTGCGAAAGCGGACCGGACGCAAGAATAAAAAACGGAAGGGATGCGCCCGCCGGGGACAGCCGTTTTTTTTCTTGGTGCGCCAGCACGGACGTCCATCAGGGCCGGTTTTCAGGCAGAAATTCACAGTCAAGGCTGGCATGAATGGATTCCGGCGCGATGAAGGAAACAATGGCGCTGAACACGGCAGTCTGAAAACGATGCTGAAGCGGTGACCCGGTTACAGTCCGGATCGGTTAAGATGGCGGGCATCAGGGAAAACGGAAAAAGGAACGGTCACATGGTCGATTACCGAGACGATGAGCGGGAAGGGCCGGTAGTGGTCAGGCGGCCGGTCTACGACGCCGGGATGAAGCTCGAAGCCAAGGTTAAGGCGGGCGATCCACCGGCCTTCGAGACGGCACGGGCGGAGGCGGCGAAATTCAGCGAGGCGGGTAACAGCGGTGACGCCGCGTTCTGGACGGAGGTGTTCGATTTCCTGATGTGGCGCGAGAGCGTCGGCGCGGAGACGGAGATCATCATCCTTGAGGAAGGCGAAAGCTGGGACGCGGACGAGGGCGAAGTGATCAGGCCCGGTGCTCCCCGGCAGCAGGGGGCCGACCCGGATTAGCAGCAACGGAGAAATTACGGCCCGCGGTCAGGGCGGCCAAAGGAACGGCACATGGCTGACGATAACGACGACGGTGTGGAGATCCCGGCAGAGCCGGATTTTGAAGCCAGCACGGACGTATTCGGCGAGGAACTGTGGACGGAGGTCAGAGAAGTCTGCGACCGGGCGCACAGATTGCTCGGGGCCGAGGTCGTCGGCGGATACGGGGCGACGGAAACCGAACGGGTGTGCCTTGACATGCCCAAGGGCCTGCTGCTCATCGCGCAATATGTCGCCGCGCGTGAGGATTTCAAACAGACATGGGACTGGATGGAGGAGGCGCTTGCCGATAAGGGAGGCGAGGGGCGTGCCGCGCAGAAGGCGGTGCATGACCGCCTGACGAAATACCTTAAGGACGCGCTGCACGAGGAGCTGCATGGGCTGGCAAGCGGCAGTCACCGGATATTGCGCGCGGAGGCGGAACGGCGGGGATGGAAACGGGAAAAACCCTGATCAGGCCTGATACGCGTCCGCCGCGCAGTGATAGGGGCTCTCGATAATCATGTTGAAATCGACGATCAGCCTGCCGTCGGCGAAATGCGTCAGCGGATGGCCAGCCTCGTCGATCAGCGGCATGTAGATATCCGTAGGACCGGCGAATTGCAATCCATGCTCGTGCTGGAGGAAGTATTTGGCCTGAAGCAGCATGCAGGCCTTCTGCTTCATGGTGTGATTGCCGATGAGCGCGATTTTCAGGCGTTCGGTTCTGCTGTTGCCTACCGGCGGCTTCCTGACAAGCTGGAGCGTCATGCCTCATCCCCCTAGAGGTTGCGTTTTATTGATACTACAACCTTTGGGTTAAAAATCAGTAAAATCGTTTTCCTTCCGCGTCTTGCCCCGTCAGGCCTTTTCAGAATGACGCTGCCCGAAGCCATCCGGCCGGTGCAACGAACAGACCGCTCCTTCGCTGGCGCTCCCGTGCAATTCGTTGACAGTCCGTCTGCTCATTCGTGCGGACGCTTCTTCATGAAAGGCCTCGATGAGCGGGGTCTCGAACAGAAGGAGCGAACGATGAAACTGATTTCAAAAGCTGATTTGTACAAAAAGAGCAACCGCGAACTGGCGGGGCTGAAGGAGGAAATCCGCAAGGGTATCGGATGCGCCGAACAGCAACGGCGCAAGGGTTACAACGCCCTCGAAGATATCCGGAAGGTGCGGGCTCAAAGATCAACCATGCGCCCGAACCTCTAAAAGGGCCGGTTAACCGGTCGGCCCGCGTTTCCGTTGCAGATCGTGGTGACGAATCTGGAGGTAGATGGCGCGGTATTCGAGATCGGTGATGTGATCGTCGCGGAGGCGTCTGGCGACGAAGTTCCAGATATAGATGGCTCCGTATTTGCAGTGGTCGTACTCGCTGTACATGACCTGAACGTTCCGGCCCCGAAACTGGACCAGTGCTGTGGGTTCCGGATTGAAGGTGCTGGCGGCTTTGTTTGTCATTGCTCTTACCTCTCCGTGGTTGTTGTTCATGCGAACCAAAAGGCCGGACGCATAGCCTGCGCGTGTCCCAAGGTTCTCTGCCGTTTTGGGAAGGGACCCGAAACGCAAGAACCTTTGAACGGGACACGAAAGGCGCGACTGGCATGGTGAGCAACCGACAAACAACAGCTACGGAAAAGGGAAATCAGGGCAATGTCAGGGCAGGAGCGCGCTGCGCCCGAACCTAGCGCTTGGGGTCGGTTGGATCGAAGGTCCGGTCGGGACCGTCGGGTTCGCGATCCCTGTCCTCGCGGCTGAGCCTGTTCTCAACTTCCCGATTAAAGGCATCGGTGAGATCGATCGGCGGTTTCGCTGCCTTCTCGAAATCCTGCCTGACGGGCACGGGGGCAGGGGCCGGCTCCGGCGGCTCGGGATGAAGGGCTTCAACGATCCGGGTAAACAGGCTGACCAGTTTCCCCTTCGCCTGTTTGTTTCCCTCGGGTGATTTCGCTCTCACAGCGTCTTGCGGCGTCCGTCCGTCATCGGTGCCGGTGCGCTCATAGACCTGATGCGCGACGCGGTCGAATTCCGGTTTCAGCTCACGGGCGGCCGGTTTCCGGTCGAGCGGCATCTCGATGACCTTCTTCGCGATCCTCAGGAATGCTTCCCGCTGCAGCGCGACCTCAGCCGACCTGTTTTCGCGCGCTTCCAGCCGGTCAAGGGCACGGGAGCGCCGCTCGATTTCCTGCAGTTCGCGGTCATGCCGGTGTTGCAGGGCGTCGGCCTGCTGTTTGTGCTGTTCGGCGCGGAGCTGGTCCTGCTGTTGCTGCCGGCGTTCGACGATCATCTGTATGCCGGTGATCCGCGTCAGGAAAGCCATCAGGCCCTTGGGCTGCTTTTGCAGGCGGGCGCTGACGATGCCGGTGTTCTGGGATTCCTGCACCGCCTTCAGGCCGCCGCGCTCGGAGAGGTGGCGGGCAAGTAAATCGATCTGTTTCTGACCGAGTTCGGCACGGCGGGCGGCCTGACGTTCCTGAAGGGCATCGCGGTGCTGCTTGGCTTCCGAAGCTGTTTTTTCCTGTCCCTCGCGCTCCTGCGCACGCGTCGCCTCTTCGCGCTGCTTTTTTGCCCACGCCTGCGCCGATTCAACGTCAGGCAGTTTGTCGAGCGGATAGCCCGCGAGCCGGTCTTTCAGTTCCTTCGATCTGGCGACGCCCGCAAGCTGGCGGGACAGGCTGTGAACTTCACCGTGAAGATCGACGACGACAAAGGCGCGCTGATCGCCGCGCGCAAGGTAATAGCCCTTTGACTCAAGCGCCTGAACGAAGGCCGCGCCGTTGCCGGTTTCCTTCCAGCAGGTGGCGATGTCCGCCATGCGCTGCGCCTTGCTGATGCCGTTGCGTTCCTTCTGCTGGCGTTCGCCGAGATTTTCCTGTCTGGCATGATCGTTGAAGCGGTCGCGTTTTCCGTCTTTCTTCATGCCGTCCGGCAATTCCAGCCCGTGGTCGCGGGCGAATTCCCGCGCGACGCTGCGCAGCTTCAGCCGGTCGTGCGCAATGTGCACCGCCTTCATTTTGTCGGTGTCGATGCGGGACCAGACGACGTGGCAATGTTCGCGCAGGACGCCGTCATCGCCCCGTTTTTCATGGAAGACGACGGCGCGCGGCTGCCCGACCAGTTTCAGGCTGCGCTCGGTCCGGTCGATGAGTTCAAGATATTGCTCGCGGGTGAGGCGGCCCTGACTCTGGTCGGGACTGGCGGAAAAGCTGTAAAGGTTCTTCCTGGCTTTGGTGGCGCGGGCCTGAGCTGACCATTCGCCGAAAGCGCCGGAGAGATCCTGCGCGACGGCGCCCCGGACATCGGCAATCTCGATGCGCTCGTTCTGAAACGAGTTCATCAGGTGGGCGGCCAGTTGTTGCCCGCCGCCGCGTTGATTGCCCTTCAGGATCATACTTTGATCCTCAGCCTCTACCCGTTAAAACCGGGTTAAAACCTTCGGTTGTACAGATGCCATTACTCCCATTGCAGGTTCAGGACCAATTCTCAGGCGCTCGCTACGGGCTTCACCTGCCAACCAAAAAGGAGAGACAACAGGAGATCAGACGGTGATCGGGGCTGATGGCATTGAAGGGATCGTGATTGATCCCGTGTGCTCGCCATCAGAGACGGAAACACGTCATCTGCCTGTAAGGATGCGGATACCACGTTCACGGATTCAGACGGGTTTCCCCGGCGCCTGCCACAGGCACCCACTCGCCGAGCAAAAAGAAAGAAAACAGAGGCTCAGACGGTGATCGGAATCGCCGGAGGAGGGGGGAGCGTTTTCATATTGGAGCGCCAGACGCCGTCGCAGCAGAAAAACGCCCATACTGCGCGTGGAATCGGCCTTCTCTTAAACCTTGAGATATAGTTCTGTGAATCTTTTTGCGCGTCCGGAATTCCGGCCTTTGCGGGCCATCCACCCCGCCGATGCCTTGGAAAGAGCGGGTCGAGAAGCCGGATGAGAAGCCCGAAGCACATGCGCGTGCGCTCGGAGGGCACGACAAGCGCGTCGATATAGCCTTCGCGCTCCAGCTCGCGCAGATAGCCCTGAACGCTCCGGCGGCAACGGCCCAGCACCTTCACCAGATAAGTCACGGTGATTTCGGCTTCGCGGCCTTCGCGGTTTTTCCGGTAGACGTATTCCATCAGCTTGCGGGCGCAGCGCCGCGCGCCGTCCGTCAGGTTGCGGTCGTTGTCGATGCGTGCGGCCATCTCCGGCACATAGGCGCCGGTATCGCGCGGCGAGGGATGCCGGGGTTTCGGTTCGGCGGGCAGGTGGCAGAACCGCAATGAGCGCAGCCGCCGGTCTTCGTCTTTGGGTGTCGCCGGTATCGCAGCGGGGGAGGGGATATCTTCGATGCGGACGCCGTCGCGGGCCATGCGCGCCTTGAGGCGGGCGAGCATTTCCTGCGAGGCTTCGGCTTCGGTGAGTCGGGGCATGGGTCTTCTCCTTGGTTATGAGAAAACTGCCGGAATTCAGGCCGCAAAAACCCGCCGCAAAAAACCTCTTGCGTCCGTTTCGGGATTCTGAGAGAGTGGGACTGCAACATACCGCTCTCTTAGAGCTTCAGTTTCTAGAAGGCCCGCTTCGGCGGGTTTTCTTTTTGCTACGTCATAGGATTTCCTTCGAACAGTGGTGAACACAGAATGGCCGACCCCGGAATCGGGATTGGCCACTGAAAAAGTGTCTATGAAGAATCGCTACGCAGCAAGCGCGCGACGACGCGCCTTGCGTGATGCTGCGGGCATCGGCGGTGCGAATCAGGCGGGAACGCTGGCGGCGCTCGGCAGTCGGCGAATATGCGATCAGTGTGGACAAGATGCAGTCTCCTGTTCGTGAGGTGGAGAAAACCCGCCGGATTGAGGCCATACAAAACCGCCGCAAGAAAACTCTTGCGTCCGTCTCCGGTCTCTGCAAAACTGGGATTCTCACATCGCTGCTTTTGCAGTTTTCGGTTTCTAGAAGGCCCGCTTCGGCGGGTTTTCTCTTTTCTAGGTCATAGGAATTCCTTCAGACAGTCGTGAACACACAAGGGCCGAACTCCGGAATCGGATTGGCCCTCACAGAGTCTGCCTGATTATTTGCCGCTCGGCAAGCGCTACTCAACCAAAGGGTGGTTTTGTATAAAATCTCAACCCCTACCGGAAATGGTAGTTTTCTTGGCCGGTGTCATGCCTTTGAATGAAACGCACGCGGTGAGTCGCGCAACACAAAGGAGATCGTCGAATGCCAAAGCGGCCTGATCTGAAGTTGCTGGAGGCCTGCACCAAGGGGCAATACAAGTATGACTTCGACCAGGCGTCGCGGGTTCTGAAAGCGATGGACGTGCTTCGCAAGGAGGCAGTGAAGACCCGGATTCCCGAAGTCGTGACGATGATCGATGCGGCGCACAGGATTCTCGTCACAACGTACTGCTCCATCCTCCGGTACGAAATGACGAAGCTGTCGGCTGCGGAAGACGTAACGGGGTAAGAACCATTGGGGGGCCGGTCAGCGGCGACTCAGGACGGCTGCGCATTTGATCATGTGAAGTATGGCGGCGCGCATGGGCTGATCCTTGATGGCGCCCCATGATTCGAGAAGCGTCTGAAACCCCTTGGCCCGGAATTTCCCGGCGAGCGCCTTGAACCCGGCGTCGGTTGCGGAAGAGTCCACGAGGTCCGAGAGAGGCACGTCCAGATAGGCCGCCAGACGGACAAGCTCCTCGACCGGAATGCGGTTAGCGGCTTTTTCATACTTTTGAAACTGTTGCGGAGAGCAGTCGAGATGCTCGGCGACATCGGCCTGGCTTCTCCCGGCGGCAACACGGGCGAGGCGGATCGCGCGCCCCAGATTACCGTAGAAAGTGTGGTCGGTTGTCTTCCTGTGTCTTCCGGCCATTGTCAGATACTCAACTCGTTGCCCTGCCGATTAAAAGGCAGCGGCGGCGGCGGGTCAACCGGAAAGAAATCCGTGGAAAACTTGCTCCACCTGTGCTGCGGCAAACGCCGCTGGACGACGTTTCTGAAAGTGTTCTCGTTTTGTTCTTGACTCCCTTTCGTTTCTGAGTCATGACTCGGGGATGGGATGGGAAAATTTCTATAGGGATATGCCCTTTTGTCCGTACAGGGACGATATGGCCGCCGCGCGGCAGCTGCACGACTCCCTGATGATCCTGCGCCTCTATCTGGACGGGCAGTCCCGCTTGTATGACGTTCTGGACGCCCTGCGGCATCTCGAATATGTTTGCGGCCAGCCGGTCAAAAGGGCTACAAGCGAATTCAGGCGCTGCCTGTCCTGGGAAGACCAGAGCGCAAGGGACGAGGTCGCGCGGGAATGCCTGGTGGAGATAGGCGGCTGGGTGAACCGCAACAAAAGGTACAGCGGAGGATGACAATCCTGCCTGACGACAGGTATCTCTCAAGATGGCAGCGCGCGAAAGCCCGCTTCGAGGCCCTCATGGCGGACTTCAAAAACTGGCGCGCGGGCAATGCCCGGATGTCCGACAGATGGAAACCCAAACAGCTTGAGAGGGGTTACACCGAAGTCCCGAGCGAAATGGAAAAAGTGGCTCAGGATCACAAGCCAAAATCATGATCCGGGAGATCGACATAAACCGCACGGCCAACGTCCTCATCGGGCAGTACGGGGAGGCAGCGTTGCTGGAAGCGATGCATCGCGTGGAAAGATACCGCCGGATCGGCAACAGCAGCGGAATGGACGTCTGGCGGCGTATCAGCGATGCGATAGAGACCCTGCAGATACCGCCCCGCCTTAGCACTCAAACCATTCATTGAAGCGCGCGTGAGCGCTGGATTAGCAAGGGATCGGATGGCCAAACGGAACACAGGATATATCATTACCGGCAGCGGGAAGAAAAAGCTTCGCGCCTTCAACATTCAGATTGGAAAAAAGAGGACATCGGTCCGACTGTCGCCTGCTGTCCGCGAAGCCATCGAGAAGATTGCCAAACTCGAACACTGTGAACTCCCCGAGCTTTTTGCCTACATCGTCCGGAGGAAGGAAAAAAGGGTCGGCAGAACGACGGCCATCAGGGAATTCGTAGTCAGGTATTTCATGGACGCCGCCACGGAAGCCGGGCACCGGAAAGCTGGACACGGAAAACTGATCAGGAGACCCGACCGCGCCGGGCACGCAGGCGGCTGGATTAATCGGAACAAAAGGTACAGCGGAGAATGACGATCCTGCCTTATGACAGGTATCTCTCAAGATGGCAGCGAGCGAAAGCCCGGTTCGAGGCCCTCATCGCCGACTTCAGGAACTGGTGCGCGGACGGCAATGCCACATTGCCCGATTGGTGGAACCCCAAACGCCTTGAACGGGGCTACACCGAAGTTCCGAGCGAAATGGAGAAGGCCATGCAGGATCGTAAGGTCGACCGGCGTTAATGGATCAATGGGCAGGGTCTGAAGGATGTTTGACGTAGTCGGAGAAATATCGTTTGGAGAGCTGCTGGGCTGCTAGCAGGGCTGACGGGGTGAGTTTCCCGGCGACATCGTCGCGTATGGGTGCCGCGTCTTGGTGCCCCTGCGCCGCCGCTACGTTCAGCCAGGCATAAGCTTCTTGGTAGTCCTGAGGCGTACCCAGTCCGTTGGCGTAAATTACGCCGAGACGGGTTTGCGCGTCAGCATTGCCCTGCATGGCGGCCTTGAGGTGCCACTTCATCGCTTCGGTGTAATCCTGTGGCACGCCCTGACCGTTTTCGTACATAACGCCGATTTCGAGCTGCGCGCCAGCATTGCCCTGTATGGCGGCCTTGCGGTCCCACTTCATGGCTTCGGCGTAATCCTGCGGCACGCCTAGGCCGAGGGCGTAGGCAACGCCGAGATTGAGCTGCGCGTTAGCATTGCCCTGCATGGCGGCCTTGCGATACCAGATCACCTCCGCCTGCGCCGCTCCCTGACCGTTGGAATACGTAGCGCCGGGATTGTCCTGCGCGACGGCAGCAGCGAACGGCAGGGCGAAGCTGATGACGAGCAGAGGGATGAGGATCAAAGGGCGCATCGCGGCATCGCTGGCAAAGGTTGGCCCATCGGTTTAGTTATTCAGGTGCCGCTGCTTCTCAGGAAGAGCTTCCTTGGCCTTGCGTTCTTCTTCCGCCTTCCGCGCTGCCTTGATTTCCTTTTCTACATTGCAATTTTTCTGGATGGCTTCTTCTTCGAGCGCATCATACTGGCCTTTTAACTCCGCAAGCTCTCCGTGCTGATCATGCCCGGCAAGGAAAAACAAGGCAGGCCAGAAAAGGACCAGTCCCACGCCCATGGCGGCCGAGTCATTGGACGCCTGGTTGTCCTGGACGCCGGAAACCTGGTTGACCTTGCGCGAGACACGCATCATCTCCTGCCTGATCTGCTTGCATGAATAGTCCTGATACTGAACGGGAGAAACGTACGTGCCTTGTATCTTGTCGGCATGGTCCGCGCACGCAGACAGGAGAGCGGCAACGCAGGTTATCGTGATGGCGCGGGTTATGGTTTTCATAGTTATGACTTCTAAAATTGGGTGTTCAATGCGTAGCCGGTAACACGGGTCGCATGAGTGGGTCAAGCTTTCCCGCGTTAGGGACAGTTACCGCAAGGCCGAGATGAAGGCTCGGCGACTCCCGCGCAGCGGGGGAGTATGGCCCGACCGCCGGAACGGCGGGCACGCCAGAAAACCTACCGAACCCGCGCGTTCGGAGACTGTTCCGGTTCCGGCGCCCGTCTGAAGCTGGTCTTTGACGTCCGCGGGGCCGGCTGAAAGTCGGGGTCGTCACTCGAGACGCCGGGCGCGTAATGATTGAAGCTGGTCGAAAGAACGACAGGCCTGCCGTAGCGATCTTCCGGATCGGCCTTCAGGCGCCAGGTGGCCGTGCCGTGGTGGGCTTCGTCCAGCTCGATGCCGATGTAATGGCGGCCCAGATCCCGCGCGGCGACCAGAGTGGAGCCGGACCCGCAAAAGGGGTCGAGGACCGTCTCGCCCGGTTTCGTGAAAGCCTCGATGATCGGATTGAAAATGGCGACCGGCTTCTGGGTGGGATGCAGGCGGTTTCCGGTATAGCTCCACGGGATCACATCGGGCGGCGGCGAACGCGGTGGTGCAGCGTTGCCCTTGATCAGCAGGTATGCCTGTTCATGCCGGTATTCCGTGAAACGCGCAGCGGAGGCGTATTTCTTGGTAAAGACGATATGCCCGGCAACGCGGAAACCCGCTTTTTTCCAAGCCGCCATGAAGATGTCGACCTTGTTCCACGCATAAAAACTGAGGCAGGCGCCGCCGTCCTTCAGCACGCGGTGCATCTGGGCGAAGGCCGGTTCCAGCCAGGCATCGTTGTCGTCGTTCCTGACCTGACGCCCGCTGCGATCCGTGTAATTGACCAGGTATGGCGGGTCGGTGAGGATGAGGTCGACGGCATGCGCGGGCATGTCTTTCATGACTTCGATGCAGTCGCCGTGGGTCACATGGTCGAGTATCTGTGACGGCGAGAAGGTCATGGTGCTCTGGAACCGGTGTCGGGGTTAATCACGGGCCGGGTTTGATCTTCGCGGACGGAGAGCAACCCGTCTTGCACGTTTAAGAGATCACTGGCGAGGAGCGTTAACACGGATCGCCCCTGACGATGTAATCGGCGATCATGGAGGCGGCGACGGAGGGCGGCATCGCGTTGCGGCGGGCGTGACGCGCGGCGGTGATGATCGTGACGATTGTCTTTATTCCGCGTGTGGCGCTGCTGGCGTCGATGACCGCGTCGATCTGCCCGCAGAGTGTTTCAATCATGAGGCGTTCGTCACTGACAGGTTCTTTTGCAGCCATCGGAAACCGGACGATGCGGAGTTGTTCAACAGGACAACCTTAAGGCGAGCAGGGGACTCCGTCAACAGCGCACGCCTGCGTAACCTCGTTCTGGAAAGGGAATGAGAAAGGGCCTTCAGTTTTTTGGTTGCGGCTTGCCGGGTTTGCACCATGCGCATTGGCGTCCCTCCCATGGGAAGGCTTCGGGGTGCGGACCACACGGGCAGACCGGGGCGGTGAGCTCGCATCTGACACAGTAATAGCCGGACGATATTACCTTTCCTTCCAGAACGCCCATGATCGGGCGCCAATGATGCGCGCATGTCATGGCGCCAGAATGCCCGATTCACGCACAGGACACAATCTTAAGTGGAGAAGGCCGCCCTCAGGCGGCCTCGGCTTTCGCTTCCGGCTGCAGTTTATGCAAGTACTCGACGGCGCGCTGCGCGTGGGCGGCGGCGCCGAAGATCGCGCGGTGGTCGTTCTTGAGGACTTCGACCCACACGGCGATGTACGACGCATGGTCATCACGGACCTCCGGCGTGAGTTCGAGATCGGCGCACAGGAACGCGGACCCCAGCTCGGCGACGAGTTCCTCGTGGGCATAGCCTGCGTCACCCCAGCTCTTGCGGCCGAAGTCGCGCTCCAGCCGGGTCGGGTGTTTCGTGGCGTGGACAGTTTCGTGCCCGAGGGTCGAGTAAAACGATTCAGCGTCGGTGAATGCCTCGATCGGCGGCATCTGGATGTAGTCGGGTTCCTGCGCGTAGTAGGCGCGGTTCCCGCCGTAGCGGATTTGAAACCCGGTGGCTGCGAAAAACGCCTCGGCATGATCGATGCGCTCGACAGCGGTGAATTTCGGCTCCGGCTTGATGTAGTAGTGCTCGGGCAGGCCCTCGATCTGATCGCAGTTGAACACCGTGTAGCCTTTCAGGAAATGGATATCGCGCTCGACATCCTCCCCGGCATCGTTCTGCTCGGTCTTCGTGATCGAGTTGGCATACACGACCAGTGAACCCTTTTCGCCCTTGCGGACGCACGCCTTCAGCTCAAGCGCCTGTTTGAAGGTCATCCAGCTCGGCGAACCGAAGCCCTGTTCGACCGCCGAAGCCCACAGCATCAGGATGTTGATGCCGGAATAGGGCATGCCGTTGTGGCGCAAGGGGCGCGTGATCCGCCCGGCTGCGTTCTCTCCGCTCCACGGTTTGATCCAGGGACGGACGCCCGCCTCCAGCGAAGCGACGATTTTCCCGGTGATGCGGGTGTAGATATCCTGCCGTTCTGTATTCTGCATTGTCTGTTCTCCTTTTTCTGCGTCGCGGTTTCTCATGACGCGGAAATTTGGAGGGCAGGCGGGATGGAGGGCCTTGTCACCGCAGGGGAACGGCCACACGGGAGACAACTGAGCGCAGCGAGGGCGGCGAATGGAGCGGGCCAGCCGTTGACAGGGACCGCCGCCGGCCCATGATCGCGTCAGGGTAATGAGAAAACCGTGCGGCAGACGGGAACGGACAAGGGTTGCGGAAGACGGCAGGATATGACCGCTCTAACGGCAATCTCGCGGTGTGCGGGGCTGCACGTCCGTCCCGCTTTGGAGCGGTGAGCGGGCTCGTTGCCGGGAGGATCTACATCAGGACAAGTTGCTCGCCAGGCATGACCGGCTCCGGCTCTTCGTCAGCGATGCGCTCCGATGTGGGAGGGGGGCGGGAAACAGGCGGCCGTGATGAAGCCGGAAGGCGGTTGTTGCAGGCGTCCATGCACGGGCGAACCGTTCACCGTTGAGCCTGTTGCCGTGTTCCACGAGGGCCGGGATGCCGCGGAGGGTGAGCTGCAGGAATGTCACGTGAAAGCAGAGGGGAGACAGATCGAATCCCTACTTGTTTTGGCAGTATATCGGCCTATCTTCGTTAATACCCCCCCGTGCCTTACCTGCACTCTGTAGAACGGCATCTTTACAAGTAACTCGCTTCTGCCCGGAGGCTCTCCGAGCCACTAACAGGACGAGTACGAGCAGCATGGATTTTACATCACGCACCTCTTGATACCAGCCTGAGCGAACCCCGGCGCCGGAACCGATTAAGGTGAAGGCGAATATTCGGTTTGGATGTTCATTGGCGAGAGCTTGTCCCTGTATAACGTTTTCGTACGAAACACCTGCTTTTAAAAGGAAACACGCCGATGACGAAGCTCTCCACAATCGACAGGGTGGAACAAACAGAATCAACATTGGTAAGTCGCAATATTACTGTCTCGGGACGCAGGACAACCGTCCGGTTAGGGGACGAAATGTGGGGAGCCATGAAAGAAGTTTCTGTGCTTGAAGGGTGCAGCGTCGACGGTCTTTGCACCCGCATTCATGGCCAAAGACAAAAGTATCAAAGTTTGACCTCGGCCATACGGGTTTTCCTGATGCTCTATTATCGTGACATCGCACAGAACAGGACAAGCGAAGAGGGGGGATATGTGGGTCAGCCTGGCAGCTTCCCATTGGAGGAATGAGTACGCCCAGGAACATCTCGACGTTATTGCAAAAAACATGACGCCGCCGGAACAGCTCGCGGAAGCAAAACGTCTTGCGGGCAAGTGGAAACCAGCTTCCGCTCCTGCGGCATTGGGGAAACCTTGACGCCAGGCGGGCCGATCGTCCGCGCTGCTGCGGGCAGCGGACGGTTATGCGGTTGATTTTCAGAAAAGCGTGAGTTGCCGGGCCTGTGACAGGCGGTCTTTGAGTATTTCGATCATGCGCTCCGCGAAGGCGGACTGGTTTTGCGGCGCGTAACCTTTGCAGTCGCGCACGCCCTCGAAGGTCGCGATGAGTTCATTGATACCGGCGGAGACGGCTTCGTCGTGCGTCGTCCAGGCTGTGCGGTTCCAGACGGACGGGGACGAACCCCCGCCACCCTGGCCGTACCAGTAGCTGGTCGAAACGGCGTGCCATCCGTTCGGCGCGACCGCAATACGCAGTTCGCCAAACCAGTTCGTGCCGTCAAGTTCGATACGGATGGTGTCCTCGCGCTCGAAAACGCCACAGTCGTTACAATCTGTACCGCCCCACAGGGCTTGCAATTCTCGCTGGGCCTCTGCGGAACGCCAGTATTGCGGATAGCGGCGGCGAACGTCGTCAAGCCGGTCGGACAGGTCGATGACGGTCATGGCTGACCTCCCGCTTTGCTGAACTCAGCAACGTCGCCATGATGGCCGCAAGTGCCGCAGACGGCACCGCTGTGATCATCCCATTCCTGGTCACCGTTCGCGGCAGCTGTGACGTCGGTGCCGTCATGGCAAAGCCGGACCCACACGGTGGCAGCTACGTCTATTTCATCGGATGCGCCGCACTCGGGGCATATCATGCCGGAGTCATTGTCGATGCCGGTCATTTCCACCCCCGTGCCTGCCTTATCAGGATTTCGAAGCGGGGAAGGGCGGTGACGGCATCGCCGTGGATAATTTCGATGTCACGAGATTCGAGAGCCGTGACCGGCAGGCCGTCTTCGTAGTGGAGTGTCTCGCGGATGCGGTCGAGCAGTGTGAATGCATCTTCGAGGGCTCTTAGCAGCTGCGGCGCTTTGGACAGCAGGCGCCCGTTGGGATAGTGCTGTTTGTCCGGCGCGAGGCGTCCTTCCTCGTCCCCGGTCACTATCTCGGCAATATAGATATCCCGGTGTTTGCCTGCCGGGTCGGGCGCAACGATGAACCCGTCGTCAAAATCCCAGTCGCCTGGTGTATGCTCGTCTTTCATTTCTGGCTCCTTTGCTGGTGGTTTTTCGAAACGCGCAGGAGATTGCCGGTCGGTGGAGCCGCACGAGTCATCCAAGCTTCTATGCGTTATGGGCAGGGACCCTGAACGCAAGAAGCTCTGGGAATTGACACGAAGGCGCGACCGGCACCCTCGCGTTATGAATTTGAAAAACCGGCAGAAGGAGGGAAAGAAGACTCCGGCTCCACCCGAAACAACAGGACGTGCCGGCAGTAGCCCGTCGTCAGAAACCACGTGCCTCTTGTCAAACGGGCCAACAGAGGACATGTTTCATGGCATGGCCCGGAAACTGGAATTGACATCGCGACGCAAGATCGCTGTAGACCTCATGGTGGAGATCGCACTGCAGGGCAGGGACACGGCTGTCCCGCTGTCCAGAGTGGCGGCAGAAATTGACGTTTCAATGAGCACACTGGAACACCTGTCTGCGGACCTGCGCCGCGGTGGCCTGATCAGGGGCTTCAAGGGACCCGGCGGAGGTTACATGCTGGCGAAACCGGCGGCCGAGATTTCCATTTCGGATATCGGCCTCCGGACGAAGGATTGGCCGGCTGCAAGGAGTAACGAAGAGCAGGACGCCCTTGAGTCTTGGTGCCCGCAAACCCGGAATCTCTGGGACGAGATGGAGAAATGCCAGTATCTCCTTCTGCGGCACATATCACTCGCCGATGTCCTCCATGGTGATATTGAAGGTCATTCGTTCCTGAAAAGAATGCGCGATGCATGCAATCAGGGGTCACTCCTCTAATGGTTAGATTCTGTACGCTAACGATGCCAATAGTGAGAGTTTTCAGAGGCTTCCCGAACCTCTGGTACGCGCAAGGATGGCTTATAGCCATAGCCTTTACCACAGGTCCCGATCCCGCGAGAACCTTCGTCTTCTAAAGCCGTCCCGGAATGGGGGGTTTTTGGTCAGGGAAGCTTAACGTACAATTTTGAACCATTAGAGGAGTGACCCCAGGGCGGGTGACAAGGCGGCGGGGCGGGAGTAGCGATGGGTAATTTTATTTCAATTTGCACGCTGTGATCTGGATCACAGAATTTTGTTGACATAAGAAAGCTCCCCGTGTATGTTGTGCCTCAAGCCAAGTGCATCCGACGACAGCGCGGTTTAACGTTTCTCGCCTGTCCGATACGGCACAGTTGCTAAAACAACTAAGACTTTAACAAGTCGAGGTTGTTTTTTCATGTTCAGGCTTCGGGCTCCTCCCGATCACAACATGGCCAACCTTGATAACGCTCCGGCACGGCGGCGGCTCTGACATCTGCTTGTCAGGTAGTCGTTGCTGAAGGGGTGGATCGTTAACAACGTTTGAGAGGGAGAAGGAACATGACCGACGCACAGAACGGAAGCGGCGAAGATACCGAAGGCGACGGATCTAATCCGGAAGTTGCTCGCATGTGGCAGAAACTTTATCAGATGCCCGGCGGGAAGAAGGACCCTTTCGAGGATACCGTTGCGCATCTGCCCAATGGCCTCGTCCGCGCAGGCACCTCGCCCGATACGGGCCGACCGATGTATACGACGCCAGCCGATGCGCCGCTGACCTACACGTTCAACGAAGCGGCGGAATACGCCCGGCAGCTTAACGTACAGAAGTATCTCGGCCACGACGACTGGCGCGTGCCGACCAAGGGCGAACTGAATGAGCTGTTCCGGAACCGCGCCGCCATCGGGGGATTTAACGAAACCGGTTCGAATCGCACTGGCTGGTACCGGTCATCCACACTGAGGGCCGAAGCCAACGAGTATGGGTGGGAACAGCGCTTCAGCAGAGATGGGTCCCAGGGCATCAGTCTCACGAGCAGCGACAGATCTTTGGCTTTGCGGTGTGTCCGGGGATGACTTACTGAGGGCGTGGATTGTTAACAACGTTTGAGAAGGAGAAGGACATGGCTTTACAGGCGTTCAAGCGCAACTTACGCGATCATTTTGCTGGCGCTGCGCTTGGCGTTCTGGCGGCGATTCCACTGCTCCCTCTCATTCACAAATTCGCTGAATGGTCTGGACCTTCCCAACTTAATTCCCATCTTGAGGGTGCATTGGGGCTTGCTGCCATTTATTTCGGCTATGACCTGATTTCCAGGGGTTGCGCTGTACGGCGGGTGGGAATGGAGAATCTTCGCGTTGACGTGAGAGAGGAGAAATCCGTAGAGCCATTACCATCGATGATCGGCGAGAGGATGCCGGACGGCACGGTCTTTGCCGGGATTTCACCGGACACGGGCGAGGCGATGTATACAACGCCCGCCGATGCGCCGCTGACCTACACGTTTAGTCAGGCGTGGCAGTATGCCTCCAGACTTGACGCGCACGGTCACCACGACTGGCGCCCGCCGAGGCCGGGTGAACTGAATGAGCTGTTCCGGAACCGCGCCGCCATCGGGGGCTTCGATGAATCCGGTTCGTACTGGGGGCGCGAGCAGACCTTTTTCATGGCGGCGGCACAGGATTTCGGCAACGGGGATTCTGGATGCCACTTCGACTGGGACCATTCGTCTCTACGGTGCGTCAGGGGATAACTCAATCGGTACAGGGTGCAGGCAATATCAACAAAAAGCAGGATGGAGAACACAAATGAGCGAAGTGACAGAAGAGTTTCGAAAGCAGGCACGATATTTTGCCGAAAGCTATGTCCTGGACGTGTACGACATCGAGGATACCTACAAAGATAAACCAGAGAGCCTCGATGTCCTCTTCAATGCGGATAACAGCAGAAAGGGTTGCCTGTACTTCATCGCGGCGGGCGGCGCTGCGATTTCAACCTTCCTGGCTGTTGCGGGCAGTCCTTTCACTCTTATCGGCACGCTGCCCTTGTCGGGATCTATTGTGTACGGTGCGTCGCGAAAGCTTAATCAGATTGAGCAGGCCGTGCGGGGAGAAGTGGGCAAACATCGGAACGCGGCTGTGCCAATACCGTAAAGACGTTGAATTACCGAGTGCGCGAGCCATTAACAGCATTGAGAAGGAGAAGATCATGCAAGACTGGCCAGAGGAGCTGAAGCTGAAAGAGGCTTTTGTGAAAGCCTTGCGAGAACATCCCCACAATCAGGAGCCTTTCTTTCGCTGGATGCACTTTTTTCAGGTCAGGGAATTCAGCATGAGCGATGCTGCGGACGAGATACAGCAGGGAACGTGGTCGCCCACGGGAGAACAGCTTTTCCTTTATCTCCGTGACCAGGCATTGTCACACGATGAAACACCCGAGCAGACACTCAACAGGCTTGTAACGGAGAGAGCCGCCTTGCGCCCTGCGTAACGCACCAGCCCATCGTCTTTGCGGTGTGTGCGGGGATGAGTAACCGTACGGGTTCTTTGTGCGGCGCAGCAACGAATCTCTTTGACGTAAGCGAGATTCCCGGATAGCCATAACGCAAGCCAAGTGCATCCGACGACAGAGCGGTTTAACGTTTCTCGCCTGTCCGATACGGCACGATTGCTAAAACAACTTTGAAATCGTTCTTCAGGGTTGTTGCATGTTCGGCCTCGGCTTCTTTTTTCCGATCACAACATGGGACGGTGTCTCACGCGTAGTTGGAAGTTGAGGCGGCGGTTCCCCCTGATTCTGAATAGAATCGGGGTGATCAAACCTTGAAAAGGAGAACCGCCGTGAAACG